>Ga0315282_10003702_pt1 | contig 27264 bp, 26 predicted proteins | sample YL17G07_20_MG_FD_203693 | JGI IMG/M metagenome (GOLD analysis project Ga0315282, IMG submission 203693) | Sediment microbial communities from Yellowstone Lake, YNP, Wyoming, USA - YL17G07_20 | ecosystem: Environmental > Aquatic > Freshwater > Lake > Sediment | place: USA: Wyoming | collected...
GTTACTCTCTCTCTCTCTCTCTCTCTCGACTTGTGGTGTCGAGTTCGTGGTTTTTATGGATTTGCCAAGACATTGAATTGATAGATTATTTTAATAATAACACCTGATAGAATAAATTTAAATCAAGTTATCCACATCTATATCTATGGAATTTTTGCCTATTTAGGCAAATAGTGCCCCCGAGAGGATTCGAACCCCTAAATCGAGCTTCGAAGGCTCGCGTTTTATCCATTAGACTACGAGGGCAACAATTAATTGATTAGTTTTTAGTTATTAGTTATTTAGTTTATAATAAAGTCTAATGAGTTTCAACATTCCAGTAGAAATCAAAAATATTGCTGAAAAACTGCGAAAAGCCGGTTTTCAGGCCTATCTTGTGGGTGGTTGCGTGCGAGACATTCTGCTTAGCCGCGAACCGAAGGATTGGGACATCGCTACCGACGCCAAACCCGAAGAAATTCAAAAGATTTTTTCCGACAGTGTTTATGAAAATAAATTCGGAACCGTCCTCGTGAAACTCGGACCGCAGATAAACGCGGATCAAAAGAAAGATCAGCGTGTGCTCCGCGGATCTCTCGCGGATCAGCGTGAATCCGCGCTCCACACAGTTGAAATAACCACATTTAGATTAGAAGGCAAATATACTGACAAACGCCATCCGGATGAAATTAAGTTTGCCAAGACCATTGAAGAAGATTTAGGCCGCCGCGACTTCACCATTAACGCTATCGCTTTGGCGTTGACCAACAACCAACAATCAACAATCAACAACAGTTGTAGGTTGTTAGTTGTTAGTTGTAAGTTAGTGGACCCATTTGGCGGTCAAAAAGATTTAGAAAATAAAATTATTCGCAGCGTTGGCAATCCCGAAGAGCGATTTAATGAAGATGCTTTGCGTTTGATGCGGGCAATCCGCTTTGCCATAGAATTGGATTTTGAAATCGAACAAAAAACCGCCGAGGCCATTAAAAAACACGCCGGACTTCTGGAAATTATCGCCAAAGAAAGAATCCGCGACGAACTGATAAAAATCATTATGACGTCTCAGGCAACCAAAGGAATTGAACTTTTAGAAGAATTAGGGCTCTTGAAATACGTGATGCCCGAATTAAGAGAGGGTATCGGTATCGGCCAAAATAAACATCATATTTATACGGTTTTTGAACACAGCTTGCGTTCTTTGGATTACGCGGCCAAAAACAATTATTCTTTGGAAATCCGGCTGGCTGCCCTATTTCACGACATTGGCAAACCAAAAACCAAAAAAGGCGAGGGTCCGAATTCCACTTTTTACAATCATGAGATGGTCAGTACCAAGATGACAGCCCGGATTTTGGACCGGCTTCATTTTTCCAAAAACTTGATTGAAAAAGTGGCCCATCTTGTCCGCTATCATCTTTTTTACTACAATGTGGGCGAAGTAACCGCGGCTGGGGTGCGAAGATTTCTTAGCCGAATTGGTCCGGAAAACGTTGATGATTTCATTAAATTGCGGCAGGCCGACAGAATCGGCTCAGGCGTGCCCAAAGCAGTTCCTTATAAAATCCGGCATTTGCTTTTTATGATTGAAAAGGTAAAAGCTGACCCGATTTCAGCTAAAATGCTCAAAGTGACCGGTAACAATGTAATGGAAATTTTAAAAATTCCCGCTGGCCCGAGAGTTGGCCAAATCCTAAGTATTTTATTGGATGAAGTTATAGAGAATCCCAAGAAAAATACCAAAGAGAATTTAGAATTAAGAATTAAAGATTTAGGGAAATTATCAGACGGAGAATTGGAAAAATTAGCGGAGAAAGCAAAAGAAAAAAAGGAAGAATTCGAAAGTGGTATAGAGGAAGAAATTAAGAAAAAATTTTATATTAAATAGAATTTGCCGCCCCAAAAGTGAGTTTTGGGGCGAGCCTCGCCCATTTTGCGAAAAATGGGCGGGAAAGCGGAATAGAAGAAGAGATGAAAAGAAAATATTATGTGAGTTAATTTATGTCAGTCTTTCAAAACGAAAAAATTTGGCGGATTTTAACTAATTTCTGGACTTTTATCTTTATCGCTTTTCTAATTTTTGATTTTTTCCAATTCAATAAATTTGAATATTTAACTGTTCCTTTCAGCGTTGTTTATCTTGGTGTTTTAGGGCTCTACGCCGGCACCAAAGAATTTGACCGCTGGTATGAAATGCACGAAGGCCGGCAGCCGGGAGAATTGTTTGTTATTCTCTGGACCGCGGTTATTTTTGCTCTTTTGGGAATTTCATTTTTCTCCGGTGGCGGCTATAAAGTTTCTTCAGAGGTGTTAGCCGATTACATTATGGTCCTTTCGGTTTTTGCCCTAACCCAAAAATCAAAACAGCTTCATGAAAGAAAAAAGAAGAAATAAGTTACGGAGAGTAGTATAGAGGTAGTACGCTGGCTTCGGGAGTCAGTAGCCCGGGTTCGATTCCCGGCTCTCCGACAAAAATTTATTTAAGAAAATCTTTTTTTATTTAGCAACTTTCCTAAAGATAACGAATAATCGTCTAAATGCTCAGTGATTTTTTTATCTTTGATTAATTTCTCGGCTTCTTTTTCGGTTGGGTAAACTTTATGGCATCCTAAAACCACAGCTCTTAAACATTGCGGATTATCAATAATCATACAAGGCATTCGGTGGTCAGGATTCCAGGGCTGACCAACTCTGATTTCTTTAAAAAACTCTGAATTCCAGGCCTCCCAGAGATGACCACCCTGTTTATAAATTTCTTTAATGTTATCTTGGCTAAAATGAACAAAGACACAGGGTTCAATATCGCCGTTGCTATTAATATGAAAATAGCCGAATTCGTTTCTGGCGCCAGCCAGACATCCTTTGACATAATCGCCATCGTTCCAGAAATCACAAACAAATATCGGATATTTATTACGCACTTCTCTAATTTTATTTTTTATTATCAATCTTTGTTCTGGCGTCATCATTAAAGAAAGATCGGGGTGGCGGCCAATAGGAATATACTGAAAAAGCCAGCCAAAGGAACAGCCCTGGTCAATTAAAAATTCATAAAAACGGTCACTGGCAATAGTTTGCCAATTGCGGCTGCTGGGCATGGCTGAAAAGCCAAAAATTACGCCGGCTTTTTCCAAATTATTCATTGCTTTAACCACTTTATTAAAAATTCCTTTTCCCCGGCGCTGATTAGTTTCGGTCTCAAAACCTTCGATAGAAATAACTGGCGTAATATTGCCTAATTGAGCGATTTTTTGGGCTAATTTTTCATCAATTAAAGTGCCATTGGTAAAGACCTGAAAATAAATATCATTATGTTTTTTGAAAAGTTTTAAAAGGTCTTTTCTTAAAAATGGCTCGCCGCCAGAAACCGTAATAAAATAGATGCCAGCCTTTTTCGCCTCTTTAAAAATTTTATCCAAAATTTCATAAGGCAAATCATCTTCTTTTTTATATTGGCCAGCATAGCAACCGACACATTTCAAATTACAGCGCATGGTCGGACTAATGACAAAAAAGAAAGGAGAGGAGGTGTTATTTTTTTGAGCGAATCTTATTCTTTTGGCTCGGCCAGCCAGAACTGCATTATAAAAGAAATTAACCACTAATTTTTCCTGGCATTTTCTTGATTTCTTAAAAAGTCTTCGGGCTAAGCGGATTGAGGGGTGATTGGCTTTAAAATATTTTTCTACGGCCTCCAATGAGGGCAAGTATTCTTTTGTCCGGTCCAACACCTTGGCTAATTTAATCAATCTCAAAAGATTTTCATCAGAAAGGTAGGGTAAAATAAAAATGCCTTTTAAAACTCTTTTAAAAAACAAAAAACGCAAATAATGAGAAAAATTATAGAGGTGGTAATTAAAATTTTCTAAATTCCGAGAAAATGGTTTTTGGGATAAGGGTGACATATTAATATAAAGCATATCAATCTGGCTAATTATTTGTCAATTTATCCTAATTTGTGCTAATTTAAAATTAATTATGTGCGGAATTGTTGGTTATTTAGGTAAAAAACAGGCGGCTCCCCTGCTTTTGGAGGGCTTGCGGCGACTTGAATACAGAGGCTATGACTCAAGTGGCGTGAGCGTGGCGGATAACAAAAATAAAATTATTACCCTAAAAACAGTAGGCAAGATTGATAATTTGGCGAATTTATTGGAAAAGAAAATGCCGGAAGGTAATTGGGGCATCGCGCATAATCGATGGGCCAGCCATGGCCGGGTAAGTATAGAAAACGCGCATCCCCATTTTGACTGCCAGAAAAATATTTTTTTGGTTCACAATGGCATTATTGAAAATTATCGCCAGTTAAAAGAAAAATTAACTAAAGAGGGTCATAAATTTTTATCCGAAACCGATACTGAAGTTTTAGCCCATTTAATTGAGAAATTTTTTAGGGGCAATTTAGAAGAAGCGGTTATTAAAGCCCTCAAACTCGTCAAAGGCACTTATGGCTTGGCGATTATTAGCCGCAGCGACCCAGAAAAAATTGTGGTTGCCCGAATGTCTTCGCCGATTTTAATCGGTGTTGGCGATAATGAATATATTGTGGCTTCTGACGCCTCGGCAATTTTAACCCATACCAAAAAGGTTGTTTATTTAAATGACGGAGAAGTTGCCATCATTACTCCAAAAGGAATGAATTTTACTAATTTAGCCCGAGAAAATCTGCTGAAAAAAACTGAAATTTTGGAATGGGATTTAGAGAAAGTTCAAAAAGCCGGCTATCCGCATTTTATGTTGAAAGAAATTTTTGAGCAGCCCGAGGCCTTAAAAAATTCAATGGCTGGCCGGTTAATCGAAAAAGAGGGACTGGCTAAATTGGGTGGTTTGGAAAGTGTTCAGGAGAAATTAAGAGAAATTGAAAGATTAATTATTGTGGCTTGCGGCACAGCTTATTTAGCTGGCTTGGTCGCCGAATATATGCTGGAAGAATATGCTGGCGTACCGACTGAAGTGGAATTCGGCTCAGAATTCCGCTATCGCAAACCGATTTTAGATAAAAAAACTGCTTTGCTTTGCATTTCCCAGTCTGGCGAAACCGCTGACACTTTAGCAGCGCTGCGCGAAGCCAAAAGAAAAGGAATTTTAACTTTGGGTATTGTTAATGTTGTTGGCTCTTCAATTAGCCGAGAAACTGACGCCGGTGTTTATAATCATATTGGTCCGGAAATAGGTGTTGCTTCAACCAAGGCTTTTACTTCGCAATTGATTATTTTGGCTTTACTAACTTTATTTTTGGGAAGGCAACGCCAGATGTCTTTGGTAATGGGCCAAAGAATTGCCAAAGAAATAAAGCGCTTGCCGGATTTAATGGAAAAAGTTTTAAAACAGGCGCCACTTATTAAAAAATTAGCTAAAAAATATTACCAGTCAAAAAATTTTCTTTTTCTCGGCCGAAAATACAATTATCCCATTGCTCTGGAAGGCGCTTTGAAACTCAAAGAAATTTCCTATATTCACGCCGAGGGCTACGCTGCTGGCGAAATGAAACATGGTCCGATTGCTTTAATTGATAAAAATTTTCCCACTTTTGGCATTGCGACCTCAGACAGTGTTTATGAGAAAATGGTTTCCAATTTAGAAGAAATTAAAGCCCGTGGCGGACCCATTTTAGTTTTAGCCACTGAAGGTAATCAAGAAATTAAAAAATTAACCAAAGATATAATTTATATTCCCAAAACCTTAGAGATGTTGACGCCGATTTTATCAGTTGTAGCTTTGCAGCTTTTTGCTTATTATATAGCGGTTTTACTTGGAAAAGATATAGATCGGCCCCGCAACCTTGCGAAAAGTTGCACAGTGGAATAGAAAAAACTGAACTAATCGTGGTTTGCTCCGATTTTTTATTAAGGTATAATAAAAAAATAAATGTAAGTAATGTCATATTAAAGTAAATTCAAAAAGCTGGAGTTAAATAATGGGCCTATGGTCTAGTGGCACGACGCGACATTCGCATTGTCGAGACGGGAGTTCGATTCTCCCTAGGTCCACAAATATTTGCCTTTTCAGGCAACTTTTCCTAAGTAATTGTGGATAAGTTTTCTTCCCGATGTTTACCTCCTTCCTTAAGATTGGATTTTTTATTTATCTTGATTTTATAACGCGAAATAAATATCATTGAAAGACAAATTGGGTATAAATATCTTTACGTCTTCGAACCTCCAAAATGATAAAGAACAATAAAATCTATGACGTAGCAATAGTTGGTGCTGGGCCGGCTGGATCATTAGCAGGTATGAATTTGGCTCAAGCAGGTTATGATATCTTGATTTTTGAAAAAGAAATTTTCCCTCGCGATAAACCCTGTGGAGGAGGTATCAGTACTAGAGTCTTGACACGCTTTCCTTATCTAAAAAATGAAATAGAATCGGTCGTGTTAAATTCTGTTTATGAGGTTTCTTTGTACTCACCCAAATTCAATATTGTAAACAGCAACTCACCAGAACCTTTTTACCTAATGGTAAGAAGAAAAGATTTTGATTCGGTCCTTTTTAATAAATGTATAAAGTCTGGGGCAACGGTTTATTACTCATCAAAGGTGAATAAAATAGCTATTACGAAAGAATATGTCGAACTTATCACTCAAAACGGTTTAACTTTTAGAGCCAAAGCGATTATTGGAGCAGATGGAATAAATAGTATTGTGGCTAGACACACTGGATTAAATCTAAACTGGCCCAAAGATAAGATAGCGATATGCTTAGTTAAGGAAACAGATGAGGAACCCGAAGAGGTTTTGAACCAAAAACGGATGTATGTTTTTTATGGATATAAAGGAATCCCTGGATATGGTTGGGTTTTCCCCAAGAAGCAATGCATCAATCTAGGAATAGGCGTATTGGCAAACAACAAAAACGGTATAACAAATCTCTATCGTGAATTTATACAGGAATTAAAGAAACAAAAAATAATTTCAGTGTCATTTAATCCGGAAGGGTTTAAAGGATGGACCTTGCCAATCGGTGGCCCTCTCTCGAAAACTTATTCAAAAAGGGTTGTTCTGTGCGGCGATGCTGCTGGGTTTGTTAATTCTTATACGGCCGAAGGAATATTTTATTCCATGATTAGTGGTGAGATTGCCGCAAAGGTACTAACGAAAGCACTAAAAGAAGATGATTTAACTGAAGGCCGTCTGGCCGAATACCAAAAAATATGGAAACAAGAAATTGGCGGAGAATTAGAAAAATCCTCTTTGATCAGCCAACTCCTTCTAAAATATCCTACTAGGATTGAAAGAGTAATAAAAATAGCTAATCGGGATTCTGAAACGAGGAGAATCCTAAGCCAATATTCGGTAGGAAAAGTTGACTATCATACTTTAAGGGTTTTTCTTCTAAAGCAGTTACTCCCTCTTTATCTTGGATGGAAGTTGAGAAAATTCTTCATGAAAATAAAAAGCTATCTAAAGCAGTGAAAAGTGGAAAAAAAGAAACTTCTCCCTCTTGAAAGATATTTGTTGCGGTGGATTATATATCCAATTCCATTACCTTATATTATTACTGTCCTTCTTTATCTGTCTTTAGAATTCACTATTATTTGGTGGATATTAGAAAAAGAGAATGTTCCATTTTGGGAATATTCTATACCTATTTCCTGCGGTTTATTAGCTGTTAACAGTATCGCCATTTTCACAATAAATCTGAGTAACCTCCTTAAAAATTCTACTAAAGCTCTTCAGAACATGCTCAATGATGAGGAAACAGAAAAGAAAGGAATAGTTAATGATCTACTTGAGAGGAATATTTATAACTCGGTAATTCCGATCGTCATTTTAATCATAATCCTTACTTTAAGCGCCCTCACATTTCTTAAGACTGGAATCTTTTTCCCATCTTCGCTTGTTACAATTCTCGCATATATAGCCTCTTTTTTGATCATGGCTTTTTTAGCTTTTTCCATCGCTATGGGTATTGGTATCTGGAAATTCATTTATGAATTTAGGAAATTGCCAATTAAAATACAGATATTACACCCAGATAATATGGGAGGACTCAAGAAAGTGGGAGAAATTGGGTTGAGGTTATCTTATATGACCTCTTGGTTAATGATAATATATTCCATAGGGGCAATTTACACTCCCTATAAGAATATCGCAGTGAAATACTACGGTCATCTATGGATAATTTTTGCAATAATTTTTGTCGTAGCCTCCTTCTTTTTGCCTTCATTTTCGTTTCATAAAGCATTAAAACAGGAAAAGGAGAAGGTATTGGATCATCTTTCGCCAATCTATGATCTAGTTCTGAAACAATTCCTTAAGAGAAGTATCCAACAGGATTTTAACTGGAATATTGAAGCTGAAACAATCCAAAAATTAGTTAATATTTTAAAATTCTTTGAAGACAAAATAGAAAATATAAACGTTTGGCCATACTCGAGGCCTTTCATCAGGTTAGGCGTTATAGTAGCATCTCAAGTATTAGTATTTTTATTACAACAATATGGATCGCATTTAAGTCAATATCTTTTTGTGAAGTGAATTGTCGATCAATATATATCAATTGAAGAGATTCGCCACATTTACCAATTTATTCTTAACATAACAGAAGAAGTAAAAAGAAAGGCCTTTCCCTTTAGGTATCTTGTTGGGTATGGACCGGGTTTAGCTCTTTCGAAAGCCGCTTGATTTCCTCCAATTTTTTCCGTAGCATAAGCATATAATCCCAGTCCTGAAGCGTTATAAGAAGCTTTGGGCTGCACCACACCATAACCATAAATGAAAACAAAAAGGCCCTCGGCTAATACAAGCGCGAGGGCCTGATGGTCTTTAAAGAACAGAAACTCTAAGGAGAGGATAAGATACAGTCGGCTACTAACTTTCCCTCCCTACTATAAACCTCTAACTTTATTTCATACCCATCTTTCGGAGAAACTTCTAAGCTCAACTGAGAAAGGCATTTTTTCTCTTGGCTTCGGAGATAGACAGAACCTGATTGAGAACTAATCGATCTCCCAGTTTTACCAATTTTTACTGCTGATAATCTATATTTCAAGAAACTATCTTCTGAAGTGTTATTGCGACAATAGGCTTTTATTTTTAGATGGGAATTTTGGGATTCAACAGATAGCCAGGCCTGATAATCTTTGAGACCTTCAGCTGAAACCGCGTTGCTTGGCAAAAAGATGAAAACAATCAAAACTATTAAAATCAAGCTTATCCTCATTTCTAATCCTCCTTTTTCTCTTATTTAACTTTCAAAAAAATAGGGCGAAGAGATTTTTCCATCTTCCGCCCCTTATTCCCTCCGGATATAGGCAAGATGAACAGTTTAGGGTTAAATTACGGATTTTGTGTAACTACCGCTACATTCCAATTTCCAGTCTGGGTCACGGTGCTGCTGTGGCCATTTCCAGTCTGGGTCTGAGTGATGGAATTATTATTGCCGAACTGAGAAGCAGAGGCATAGTTCCCATCACCGGTCTGGGTCTGGCTGACAGAGTTGAAATCGCCGTTCTGATAAATATGAGCCTCGTTGTACTCACCTTTCTGGTACTGAGTAGCTATGTTGTTGCTACCGACGATATCAATATCAGCTTTATTTTGTCCAGATATCGACCAAACAGTATACTCTTGATATTGATCGGTGTAATTGTTGTCCCCAATCATACTCGCATGGGCTCTGCTAAACCTACCATCCTGATATTGGAATGAAATGTTCAGGTCTCCAGTCTGGAAAATCTCCATTACGCTGGCCATTCCACCCTTGCTGTATTGATTAGCATAGTTTGAATCACCCTGTTGGAAAATCTGCATATCCTGGATACCATAGCAGCCGAAACTTGCCACTGTAGTCTGGTAGGCTTCGTTGCTATCACCAACCTGGTCAATTTGCACCCCTCTGTGAGGAATGAAATTTGAATTGGCCTTAGACTCATAAGTATCAATGTCTTGAGAGCCAAAGTTGTAATCACCCACTTGGTAAATATGGGCATAAGTAGATGATCTCCTCTCAATGATACTTGCACTATTGGAGTTTCCATCTTGCTTGATGTAAGCCCCATTGATCCAGTCACCAACATAGCCAGGTTGCTTATAATTATCAACGGGCGAGCCTGGGGCCCCTTGGCCAATGGTGGCATCGTTGTTTTTTCCAACTTGGTCAATATTGCCAACGTTCCGGCCATACTGACTGGTGTTTGCCACGTTTAAATCACCGGTTTGGGTGGTGTTAGCCACATTGAGGTCGCCAACCTGAGTGATATTCGCGACATTACCAGCCAAGGCCAATCCAGTCAGGCCAAAAGCAAACACTAATGCCATTACTACTGCTAAAATCCGCTTCTTCATTGTTTAGCCTCCTTTTCTTTTTTTTCTGTCCATCTTTGCCTATTCCAGAGGAAAATCAAAAGCTTATCAAAGAACTTTCTGTTTTTACTTTTCTACTTTAACTAAATTACCTTGTTTGTCAAAGACAACGTTTTTCGTTTCCTTTTTTTCTTTCAGATAATTCTGAATAGACGAGGACTTGATGTCTTCTGGATTTTTTAAATTCCAGATTTTATCAAGCATCCCTTCAACAATTAAGTCATAAACCGCTTTTTCCACTGCTTCCAGAACACACATCTGGGGTGGCTCATTAGTAGTCAAGCCGGCTTCTACTTCCAGCAACCTGGCCAGTCGCACAAATCTGAAAATACCGAAATCCACTCCCCTGGAAAGAATAGATTTAGTGGTGGAAACAGATTTGAGAATCTTTCCGGTTTTGACAGACACCGCTCGCAAGTAAATGGTTACCTGGTCGCTCCTTATTTCTCCAGAACCACCAGCGCCAAAATACTTGACTCCCAAACCGCCGGTAACAACATTGGTTTCATAGGCAATGACCCCTCCTTCAAGCATAATCGGGGCATACATTAAAGGCGGTAAAACGGGCAAATCCTTTTGCTCTCCTTTTGATAGATGCTGCCTGTACTCCTCTGTGGTAGAACGAACTATCTTTCTCTCCGTCAATAAGTTGGGCAGTCCTTCTCTTTCTATGGGCTCAAACCACTTACTATCTTCTAATGCCTTAATCAGCATTGAAGTAGCTCCTTGGGTGACAGCCGTTGAAAAAGTGGTTGCCTGCGGATGATACTTGTATTGTCCGGTCTGGTCTCGGAATTTATAGACCGCTACCACTATCTTCCTTTCTGGCGGAGGCAGAGAAACCAAATCCTTGTGAATGGCTGTCGTATATCCTACAGTGGCTCGTTCGGTTGCTATTGAGGCCATGCCTGCGGCACAACCAGTTAGGAAAAAACCCAAAACTAAAACTGAAAACAATTTCATCGCACTTTGCCTTTCTTTCATTTCTCCCACCTCCTTTTAATAGTAGGGTATCTGGATAGTAGTAGTGTTGCCGGTGCTGATTTCAGTAATAACTGTTGTGATACCATTTGCATCGGTAGTAATAGAAACCTTGTAGTTGCCAAAAGTATATTCCCCTGGCTTAAGCGTATCTTCTCCGAAAGCGGCATCTACTATCTTATTAGCCATCCGACTGAATACGCTATACTCCAGTTGTTCTGTGAATCTTTCAAGAGCAGTTTTCGGTTCTCTTGCCGGACGCTCCTCTTTAAACCTGTTCTGAAGCGTGGCTTGGTTTAACAAGAATGTTCCATTAAGTGGGCTACCACCAAAAGAAGGATTTACTGGTATGTAAATCAGTTCTGAGGCAATAGCCAGCCTCCCTGGCATCAAAAACAAAACTCCAACAAGCAAACAAAAAACACAAACTAACAATCTTTTCATTTTCTTATCCTCCTTTCAAAAATTTATCTACCTTAATATATTCCGGTTCCTGCCATATCCTTTTCGCTCACCTCCTTTCCATATTCTTTTAAACGATAAAGATATTCTTTGATTGCCTCAGTTCCTTTCTTTGCTGCCTCTTCAATCTCTTCAGACCTTGGTTTGAGCATTTCTCTGTAAACTATTTCTTTACTAACAAAACCGCCGACCTCAATCCAAATCCAACTCCCCCAAGTGGGATTAGCCATTTCAGTAACAACGATATTATAATCCTCAATTCCTGAAGGCGCTTCCCAAAAAGTGACAAAGTTTTGGTAAAACTCTTGACCAATTCTGGTTTGAGTCTGGTCAATGATTAAACCATCTACTTCTACTTCTCTTCGCTGGGCTGACGCGGTTGAACCAAAGACCAAACTTAACATAAAGACCAATACCGAAATTAAACCTAATCTTTTCATCTTGCTTTCCCTCCTTTCTAATTGTTAATGTTCTTTCCTGCTTCGTAGCGCAATAAAATGTACTACGGAGCATAGGTATTTAGATTATACAAACTAAAGATTTTTGTCAAGGGGGGGCCACCACCTTCTCATATTTGACAAACTTTTCTAATCTTTTATCATTTCTTATTAGTAAATTCAAAGAAAGGAGGTGAGGACGATGGAAATCGCGATCCTTGCCGAAAAATTGGCAGAAATCCGACAAAAATATACCTCTTTAGTTGATGAAATAAATGAGGCCACCCGAGGCAAGCCCTTCTATGGCAGAATTACTCTTGCAAATGGTCGGCATTTGACCGGACTTATCGAAAAACTAAGAGTAAACGAGTATAAACTTGTCTTTAAGTTCACCATTGAGAAGCTCATTGATGGCAAGCCCACACAGAAGACCAAAGAGATAAAATTAAGCTTTGAAAAATTCAGGGGGATTACTCCATTTGAGACCAAAGATAAAGAGAAGATATCTCTGAGAATCAGATAGAGAGGAGGTGAAAATATGTTCGGATACTGCCAAAAAACGGGCCTGCTGAAATCAAAAAGAAAGTAAGCAGGCTAAGTTTATTTTCTGACAAATCCATTTTAAATTTTTCACGTTAAAAAGCATATGCTGTTTAAATGGAAAGAGTTGGTTTTAATGAAATTTTCCATATTTCCTATTTCTAATTTATAAAGTAAAAAAGGATTGCTATTCCTTTTTTCTTCTTTTTTGTTTTCTTATTTTTTCTCTTTTCTTTTTTTCTCTTTTCTATTTAGCTATTCAATTAATTGGACATTTTTATAAAATAACACGCTTCCCCGTGGGGAAGCGCTTCCCCGTGGGGAAGCACCATAAAGATCCTATCTATACGAATATCTGATGATCGTCAAATATTCGTATAGTTGATTGTTAATGGTCAAAGGTCAGTGGTCAGTAGTCAGTGGTCAAACCACTTTTCCGGTTGGGGGAGAATTTTTTTGACTAAAAATGTACTAACTAAACCAATTAAAGCACCAGCTAAAATATCGCTTGGCCAATGGATACCAACAAAAATCCGAGCCACGCCTATCAGCAAAGCCAAAATTAAACTTCGCCAGCCCCATTTTCTATTAAAATAAAAAATTGCCAGGGCCAAGGCAAAAAAAGCCACGGCATTGCCTGAAGGAAATGAGCCGCTAGGCCCGTGCTCGATTAACGGCTGAATTTGTAGAGCTAAAAATGGCCTTGCACGATAATAAAAAAATCTGATTATTTCCGTAATTAAACCGCGCGCCAAAATCACCGACAGACCGGCTAAAGCAAGAAAGTAAATTCGCTGGCGCCAGTTTCTTTCTTTAATAAAAATAAAAATGGCAATAAGAACTATCAAATAGCCGAGATATTCGGCGAAAAAAATGCCCAGCCAATCAAGGGACCACCATTTGCCGGCTAAATTATGAATTAAATTAAAAATTGTTTGGTCAATGGTCATTAGTCAATCGTCAATTTACGGTTGATAAATAATTTGCCTGAGCACTTTTACTTCTTTTCCTAAAAATCTTTTAATCTTGAATTCAATAGTGTTGATACCTACTTGCAAGGGAAAATCTTTCTCAAAATAGCCGGTTTTATCCGCTAAAATTTCTTCGTTGTTGATAGTCAATTTATCTCGGGGTTCAACTCTGCCTGACAATTTAATTGAAGAAATATTAACAATGAGGTTATCGCTAGCCGGACTGATAATCTCAATTTGCGGCGTTCCCAAAAAATCATCAACTCGCCAGACAAAACAGGCAATGGCTAAGAACAAAATAATTCCGGCGATAATGGCGGTTTTTTTATGTAATGGCTTTAAGGCATAGCGGTTAGATGGCAGTTTGTCCTCAGGACCAGAAGTTTTAAGCGGCCGAAGCGAAATTTCCTGTTTATAAGCTCTTAAAAGAACATCGCTATCTATTCTTAGGGTTTCCGCGATTTTTATCAAATAACCCCTGATATAAGGAGCGGCCGGAAGTTTTAATAACTCGCCATTAGTTAAAGCCGTTAAATAGTGAACTGGAATATCTGTCAATTCCGACAATTTTTTAACATCCAAATTCCGAAGCTCTAAAGTTTCGGTAATTAATTCGCTTAAATTTTTTGACTGGTCGTTAATCATGATTCGTCTATGTATACTTCTCTTGGTTTGGCGCCTTCACCCGGCCCAACAATGCCTTTGGCTTCCATTATATCAAGCAGCCGGGCTGCCCGGGCATAGCCGACTTTCAGCCGGCGCTGCAAGAGCGAGGCCGAGGCTTTTTTGGCTTGAACCACCACTTTTACCGCTTCCTCAAATAATTCGTCTTCTTCCTCTTCGGAATATTTTTCAAGGGTTTGCTCAGAAATCGGACCAATGGCTACACCATTGTTTTCAAAAACCAGCGGCTCTTCCTGCCCCCAAAAATTCTTGTTGTTCTCTCTGATAAAATCAGTAACTTTTCTGACTTCTTCTTCGGGAATATAAGCTCCTTGAATTCTTTTTGGTTTAGGGGACTCAGAAGAAACATAAAGCATATCGCCGCCGCCTAATAATTTTTCGGCGCCAGCGGTATCAAGGATAGTCCGGGAATCAACCTGGCTCGGCAACTGTAGAGCTACTCGGGAAGTAATATTGGCTTTGATTAATCCGGTAACTACTTCAACCGAGGGCCTTTGGGTGGAAAGAATTAAATGAAGTCCGGTAGCTCTGGCCATTTGCGCCAAACGCACTACCGAGCCCTCAACTTCCCGGCCATAAGCAAACATCAAATCCGCTAATTCATCAACTACAATTAAAATATAAGGCAGTAATTCCTCAAAATTCTTTTTATTATAACTTTGGATATCCCGGGAGCCGGCCTGAAGCAATAGTTCGTAGCGGCGCTCCATTTCTCCGATGGCCCAGCGGAAAACTGCTAAAGCTTTTTTGGCCTCGGTAATCACTGGCGAAACAAGATGAGGAAGACCGCCGTAAACCGAGAGTTCCACTCGTTTCGGGTCAACTAAAATTAACCGCAAGGTTTCTGGCGAATTTTTATAAAGCAAAGAAATTAAAAGCGAATGGATTAAAATCGACTTTCCGCTGCCCGTCGAGCCAGCAATTAATAAATGCGGCATCTTATCAATATCAGTAAAAATCGGCTCGCCATTAACATCCCGGCCCAAGACAAAACCTAAAAGCCCGGAGCTGGCAAATTCCGGATAAGCCATTAAACTTCCTAATCTGACCAAAGCGCTGGCTTTGTTAGGCACTTCAATGCCGACCAAAGATTTTCCGGGAATCGGCGCTTCAATCCGAATCGGATGGCTGGCTAAAGCCAAAGACAAATCCTGATTTAAGGCTGTAATCCGGGAAAGTTTGATACCTTCAGCTGGTTTTAAAGTGTAGCGCGTCACTTTTGGTCCAATATTGATTTCTCCCATCTCTACCGGAATGCCGAAACTTTCCAAGGTTCTTTTGATAATATTGGCATTGGCGCGCAAATCGCCGCTAGTTGGTTTTTCAATGGAAGATTTTAATAATTCCAAAGGCGGAGCAATATAGCCTTGGGCTTTGAGCCTTGAGTATTGAGTTTTGAGGGTTAGTGGCTTAAGTACTGCTTTAATTTCTTTTACTTCTTTTATTTCAGTTGCTTCCTCGGGTTTTGACTCTGGTTTATTTTCCGGAGGCGGCTTTATCTCGCTAACCGCTAATATCTCACTTACTTCAGCCGGCTTTTTAAATTTTTTTATTTTGATGGGAAGGTTAAAAGTAATAAGCAGAGAAACAATGGCAATGACAATAACGATGATAATTGAAGCGGTGTAGCCAAAGGGTGTTTCCAAAAATCCGACAATATTTCCAATTACTCCTCCTTTATTCGGAAAAATAATATCAATTAGGCCTAAGCCGGCTAAAACAAAAAGCGTGGCGCCCAGAAAAGTGATTTTGTAAATTCGCTGGCGTTCAGAAGCCAAAAACACAGCGCTTAACACCAAAAAAATCAGAGGCAAAAGATAATATCCCCAGCCGAAAAGTTTTTCAAAAAAACGATACAGGAAATCGCCAAAAGGTCCGGCGCTCTTAAAACTGGCCAAAATCAAAATCGCGGCAATACCCAAAAAAACTATGGCCCAGATGCTTTTTTTGGTCTCGGGGTGAAGCCGCGGCTCCTTTGACTTTTCGTCAAAATATTTTTTCTTCCACTTTTTCTCGCGATTTTTTCTGGACATCTTTCAGTTCTACCCAGTAGTGAGCCCGCGATAAAATTTAACTCTCAATTTGTCAAAAGTTTGGCATTGATAAAAACTATTATGTCAAACTAATAATTTGATTAAAATCTCAAGCAATGAGTTAAATTTGACAAATTGCTATCGCGGGTCTACTACTGGGTATAATTTTAGAGCATTTTTCGGAATAATCAATTTTTCAAACTCTCAACATTGACCCCATAACCCCAGTCAATCTCCTTATAATTTTGAAGTAATTTATTGATATAATTTTTCAATTCGTCATATTTTCCTTGGGTCTTGGCTTCAAATTTAATCGTTAAATAAGGTCCGTTTTGGGAATAGCGGACAACAAACATTGAGTCCTTTTCGTCAATGCGCACGCCGTCGCCGGCTCTTTCATCATCAATAATTGTTGCCAGTGGATAATCAATTTTTAGTTTTTGGCTGATTTTCTCTATTAAGCCGACTTTTAATTCATCAGGACAGCCAACTTTAATCTCCGGACTGGAAATATATTGAGGAAGCGAACTAACAGCCCGAGAAAGCGATTGATTGGTTTGAGAAAGATATTGAAGCAGACGCAAGGTTGAGTAAATTCCGTCATCGTGGTTATAGAAATCAGCCGAAAAGAAAAAGTGGCCGGAAAGTTCGCCGATAAAAGCCGCTTTGATTTCCTGATTTTTTTTCTTCAAAAACGAATGGCCTACTCTCCACATAAATGGCTGGCCGCCGTATTTTAAAATTGTCTCTTCAACAATCTTTGAACAAAGAGTGTTATACATAATTATGGCGCCGGGATGTTCTTTTAAAACCGAGATGGCAAAAAGTGCCACCAAAACATCATTCCAAATAATATTTCCTTTATCATCAACCACGCCAAGGCGGTCAGCGTCAGAATCGTAAGAAAATCCAATGTCGGCGTTTTCTCTTAAAATATTTTCTTTTAAGCGCTCAGCAACAGTAATTTCCGTCGGGTCCGGGGTGCCAATGGGAAAACTCGGGTCCAAATTACAATTACTTTCAATAACTTCACAGCCAATTCTTCTTAATAAATCAGGCACAATTACCCCAGCGGTTGAGCAACTCGGGTCAATCACTATCTTAAATTTTTTACTAAAAGGCAATCTTTTTATTAAATCATTGAAATAGACCTCCCGAATATTTTGTTTTTCGTTTTTGCCAGGTATCTGGCTGGGCTCAAAATCGTCTTTTTCCGCCATCTGCCTTAACAATTGCATTTCATCACTGACTAAAGTTTCGGAAAAATCAATGGCAAATTTAAAACCATTATATTGGACCGGGTTATGCGAAGCGGTTACATAAACTCCAGCTTGGCAATTCAAATAATATTGCGCCCAGTAAAAAGTGCCGATTAATTCCATTCCGATATCAATAGCATCAATACCAACGAAATTAAGGCCTTTAATTATCGCTTGACTGTATTCCGGACTGGTCAGCCGGGAATCACGGCTGATTATGGCTTTTTTAATAGAGCGCTGCTTTAAGAAAGTGCCGAAAACTTTACCTAAATGTTTAACTATTTCCGGGTTTAAATCTTTATCAACCTCGCCGCGCAAATCATAGCCACGAAAAATATAAGGATTAATTTTCATTAATAAAATTCTAAAGGAAAAAGAGTGAAAATTCAATTATAGTTATTGGTTGTTCTTTCTAAAAATATTAATCTGAGAATTGTAAATACTTAATTTAATCATTCCGTCTTTGTCAGTCCGAAAAATTTGAGCGCCAACTGAGGCCAATTTATTTAAAACCTCTTTTGTTGGATGGCCGTAGGAATTTTTTCCCACCTCAATAATGGCTATTTTTGGCGAACTATTGATTAAAAATTTCTCACTCGAAGAGAATCTTGAACCATGATGGGCCACTTTTAAAATATCAATGTCTAAATTATATTTTTTGATTAGCTCCTCTTCTATTTTAGAATCAATATCGGCGGTAAATAATGCGCCAGCGCCTTGAGTTTTAAGTTTTATTGCTAAACCAGTGTCATTGAGTTCATTGCTCAAAAGTAAATCCTTGGAAGGCGAAAGAATATCTAAATAGTTGTCTTGATATCTGATTTTATCGCCTTCAGCAAGAGTAATTGCCCTAATTTTATTTTCTTGAATTATTTTTTCCAAATCTTTAAAATTCTGAGCTGTTCCTTTCTGGCCGTTAGAAATAAAAACGCCGGCTTGATATCTTTTTAAAACATCAATGAAGCCGGTAAAATGGTCTGTTTGAGGATGAGAAAGAATGATTAAGTCAAAATAGCGACTAAAAGGACTTAAAACTGAGTTCAGCTGCCCAAGAATTCGATTATTCGGTCCACCATCAATTAAAATTTTTACTCCGCCTGGCAAAACAACCAATTCCGCATCTCCCTGACCGACATCAAGAAAATAAAGCTCGGCATTTTTATTGGGACCATTAAATAAAATCTCTGCCCAAATAAAAACATCAAAAACGACCAAAAACAAAACCAACAAAATAACCCAATTTCTGATTCTTTCAGTTACTTTTTCCATCTTTTTAATTTTATCACACTATCGTACTCAAACTAACTTCGGAAAATTTTAGTATTAAAAAAGCCCGGGTTTATTCCAGGGCCGGCCTCTTTCTAACTCGCTTAGCTGTTTGCTATTTCTCAAAAAGCTGGCGAATCATTTCTTTATCAACTATCACCGCTTCTTCATCTTTTCCTACTCTTTCTGAAAGTCCAAGTTTTTTAAGATTCTTTACTTTCCGGCCTATAATAATCAGTTCTCCTTTTCCTTTTTTGAAAACACTAGAACAACCACCTCCTACGCATCGAAATGCTTCTGGAGTAATTTCAAATACAGCAGGACAGCCACCTCCCCAGCACATAAAATTTTGTGGCGTTATCTCTTTTATCTTCATATTTTTACCTCCAACTATCTCTTAATTAAATTTTAAAATTCGACCTTTAAGATGTTTTAGCATAAAGTCTGTAAATCTTTAAACCTATTGTTTGCAAAAGAATATAGCCAAAGATGAAGAAGGAAGGATAAAGAGTGGTAATTGGCTTTTCATCGGTGATATAGCCACTAAAGAAGGCAAAAATAAAGGCAAGGATAGAAAGTAAAATGGCAATAAATGTTTCATTGGAAGAAATTTTAAGAAGAAGAGCCATCACTAAGGCAACAGCCAAGACCGTCATAAGAGAAATTAGGCCAAAGACACCTTTTAAAAAATTAGCGAAAAATAAAGAAGCAATCAAAGCCAGAATTAAAATGGTGGTCATTGAAAACCGGATGTTTTTCACAGTTTTTCTCTCATCAGAAGGAGTTGGTGGCATTGTCTCTTCTTTTTTTACCAGAAAACCATATTTTCCTAACTGGGAAGAAATAGCAAAGAGCGAAGAATCAAGAGTGGACATAAAGGCAGCAAATAAAGCAACGATTAAAAATGGAAAGAACCAACCAGGAGCTGTGGTTTGAAGAATGTCATAGAAAATGGTACTCGGATCTTTTACTAAACCACTGGCTCGAGCCGCCAAACCAATCATGGTCATTGGCACCCAAATGATCATCAGAAGAATCCAAGAAAGAATGATTCCAATTTTAAGATCTTTAAGACTGCGACTGGCCACCACTCTTTGCCAAAGTTCAGGCTGAACAATGAGAAGCAAAAATTGAGCCAAGGCAATACTTATGGCACCATAAAGAATGGTTTTATCTGTTAAAATAGGAAGAACTGTTTGGAAAGTAATCTTTGAGGTATCAACCATAAAAACTAAAGCCACAATAATGAGCATTAAGATTCCTTGAAAGACATCAGTCAGAACATCAGCTTTCAATCCGCCAATATTGGTATAAAGAAAGACAATGCCACCAATGAATAAGGCGGAAAGATATTTATTCCAGCCTAAAAACTGAGAAAATAGGGTGTTATTAATAAAGAATTGGAGAGTAATAAATAAAAAGAGGACAACAATTAACGAAAGGTTGAGAAGATTGGCTACTTTGAGATCAAATTTGTTCTTAATAAAGTCAATCACATTATTGAAATCCTCTCTAAAGACTGAATCCTTATATTTTTTAGCCAGAAAATAAATAGCCAAAAATCCAGCCAAGCCACCAAAATAAGGGATAAGAATATAAGGTCCGAAAAGATAAGAAAATGTGATGGAAACAACGACATTATAACTGGAGAAAGCAGAGGCAAAAAAGGAAAGAGTTAATGGCTTCCAGCCCATATTATGGGAGGCATAGAGAAAATCTTTTGTATCCTTCCGCCTGGCTGAAAACCAGGTGATAAATCCGAGGATAACTAAATAAATGATTATGGCTAAATATTTTCCCCACATATTAATTATTAAGTTAGATTCCCCAAAGAATAAATTCAACAAAATGAGGTATTCTTTTTATTTTTCCGCTTAAATAAAGCAAATTTTGCTCTAAAATTTGACAAAAATATTGTCATTTCATATAATAGCATTATATGAAAAGAGAAATTAAAAAGACTTTAAATTTTTTAGACCTTGATGAAAAAGAATATAAAATAATAGAAGCAATCAAGACAGCAGGTTCTTTACGACCGGTCAATATTGCCCGAAAAACTGGTATTAAGAGAACAACTGTCAATTTTTTATTGAAAAAATTACAATTGAGGGGTATTTTAATTAAAAATAAAGTCAAGAACCATTATGAATGGATGATGAGTGATGATTCCCAAATAAAAAATAGGATTGAAAATTTGTATAACTTTTTAAGTACCACGCCACTTGAAGGAATAATAAATTTGCCCAAAGATATTGGTATCGAGATATTTAAGGGGAAAAAGGGAATCTTGGAAGCATATGAAAATATTTTAAAAACTGCCTCCCATAAGCGTCTATTTTTTATCCAAGGAAATAAATCTGTAAGAATGGCTTTAAAAGATTTACCTAAATCGTACATCGCTTACCTTCAAGGGAGATACCGTAAACATAAAATTATTTTAGACGGTATAGTTGGGGAAAACACCCTTGATTACATCAAAGTTCTTAAACCTGAGGATTTAAAAATTTATGAAAATAGACTGGTTGTTGCTCATGTGATTAATGACAATTTTATTGATTTTGATATGGATATTTTAGTCTCTGAAAGAATGGTAGTTTTGATAAATTATAGAAAAAATCTGGCTGTTGTTATTAAAAACGAAGATATCTGTGAGGCGATTTCAAAAATGATGGAAAGTATGAAGGTGATTTCAAGAAAAATAAATCTTAATAAACTAATCAAGGAATTAATAGAGAGTAAACAACTTTCTTCACCCATCATTGTTTAATTGAGTTGTTTTTTGGCGAGAACGGGAAATAACAAAAAATATAAAGCCTATTAAAATAAGATAATAGACAATAACCAAAACAGGGTTGGAGAAATGAATCTGCAAAAAATTTAGTTTTCCAAAAAATTTGATGACAAAAATCTCGTAAGAGAGAAATAAAGTGATAAACCAGCCGAAAAATAAAGCAAGATAATCAGATAAAAATCCCAAGCCAGTCAAAATAAAACCCAAAGACATAGTCAAAGGGATAGCACTGAGAATTAAAACGTTGGCTAATAAAGACGATAAGGAAAATTGTCCAAAATTTAAGATGAGAAGCGGCGCTACTCCCAACTGAGCAGAGAAAGTCGTAAAAAAGTTATCCCGCCAAAAAAGGAAACCTGATTCTTCACTGAATCGAAAGAATTTCCGAATGGCTGGCGCTAAATAAACAATACCCAACAAAGCCAAAAAAGATAATTGAAAACCAACGTCAAAATATAAAACCTTAGGATTAATTAAAATCATAAAAAAAGCCGCTAAAACAATGGCATTGCGGACGCTGTGAATCCGACCGATCTGTTTGGCTAATAAGGCAATAAAGCCCATAATAGCTGCTCTGACAACAGATGCTTCGGCGCCAGCCATTAGAACAAAGCCGAAAATTACCAAAGTCGTTAGAATAAAAGTTAAACGTCGGGACAAAAACCAATTAAAAAGGCCAAACACTGCCAGCACAATTATAGTAATGTTGTAGCCAGAAAGAGCGACCAAATGAGTGGTGCCAGATTTACTCATTGCTTCCTTAAATTCTTTGGAAAATTCGGCTCGCTCCCCTAGGGTAATGCCAGCGAGAAAAACGCTTTTTTCAGCTGGCAAGGTTTTTTGAAAATTAACTATTATTTTTTCTTTTAATTTAAAAAGAGAAGATTTTATTACCGAGCCCTGATTTTTGGCTATTAATTCGGTTTTGGGAAAACTGGTTATTCCAAAAATTCCTTCTTTGGCTAAATAATCGGCATATTCGGCTGGCTCGGGTCTTTTAATCATTCCCTCAAAATTGATAATGTCACCATAATCAAAACTTGGATACGTTTGAATCTTAACTAAAATATTACCTGAATAAAGAGATTGAAGCGCTACTGTTAATTTTTGCTGATTGCCTCTTTCAGGATTTTTTATGACCAGTCCCTGAAAAATAATTTCTTTATCAAAAACAATACTCGCTTTTTTAATCTGATAAGCATCCCACCAAAAATAATAAAAAGCGCCGATAATAATGAATAGCGATAAACCGGCAAGCCAATACCATTTATGAAGCTTAGCTTCATAAGATTTAAAAAAATAACCGATAAATAAAAATAAAACGGCTATTAAAACAGCCGCTATCAAAATAATTGAAAAGCTCAATTTTAAACTTAAACTGGCTAATAAGACTCCGAAAATAAAAAAGCCGGCTACATAAAAAGCAATATCGTAAATACGCATTAATTATATTATCACACCGCCGCCCAGCAGTTCACCATTTTTATTATAAAATACCGCTGACTGGCCTGGCGCTGCGAAGATAAATTCTTTAGGCTTAGTAAATTTTAATTTATAGTTTTTGAGACCCCGCTTAGAAATTTCCGCTGGCATCAGTGGTTGGCGATATCGGATTCTGGCTAAAATTTTTGCTGATTGCGGTGGTCGACCAGAAATCCAATTAACATTTTTTAATATTATCTCTTTACAGAAAAGATTTTGACTGCCTTTTTTTACAACCCATAACTGGTTTTTCTTTAAATTCTTGGCCGCCACATAATAGGGTCCAGTGCCGCCAACACGAACCTTTTGGCCAATGGTGTAAAACTGAACGCCATCGTGCTCGCCGATTTTTTTGTTGGTTTTTGATTCGATAATTGCGCCTTTATCTGCGTGAATCCGCGTCTTTAAGAATCCGCGTAAATCAGCGTCGTAAACAAAACAAACTTCCTGACTCTCTTTTTTTAGCGTCACCGGCAAGCCGGCTTTTTTCGCGATTTGCCGCACTTCGGATTTCAAATAATCGCCAATCGGAAAAAGACAATGTTTTAATTGCTTTTGAGTCAGGGTCCAAAGAAAATAAGATTGGTCTTTATTTTTATCTTTGGCTTGCAAGAGTTTAATTTGAGCGAGCCGATATCTCTCACCGAAACCTGCGCAGGCGAGCGGGTATGGTTCGAGCGAGCGAAGCGAAGCGAGAGAGCGAGCCGAGGAACAAGCGAGCCCGCCACGCTGGGGCGGGCGAAGCGGGTTGAGGGGAGAGATTCGGCGAGCAACAACGTAATGTCCTGTCGCCACAAAATCCGCGCCCATTTTCAGCGCTTTTTTCAAAAACAATCCAAACTTAATTTTTTTATTGCAAACTACGCAAGGATTTGGGGTAATGCCTTTTTTATAGCCGGAAATAAAATCATCAACTACTGTTTTTTTGAATTCTTTCTGAAAATTCCAAGTTAAAAAAGGAATATTCAATTTGGCGCAAACCCGCATCGCATCTTTCCTTGCCTCTTCCGAACAGCAACGATTTTCTCGGACGCCAGCTTCATACCAAAATTTCATAAAAACCCCAACCACATCGTAGCCTTGTTTTTTTAAAAGTAATGCTGCCACTGAACTGTCAACGCCGCCCGACATTGCCACAAAAACCCTTTTATTTTTTTTCGATTCTTTCAACATACTCCCCGGTCTGAGTATTTACTCTAATCACATCGCCTTCATTAATAAAAAGAGGAGTAGAAATTTTAGCGCCGGTTTCAATTATGACTGTCTTTGTTCCGCCTTGAGCTGTGTCGCCGCGAATAGCCGGCGGCGCTTCAACGACTTTATAATCCACTTTTATTGGCAGTTCAATATTTATGATTTTATTTTCGAACTTTACCGCCTGAACCTCTAAATTGGGTTTTAAGAATTGAGCCGAATCGCCGATTTTCTCAAGTTTCAGTGAAAAGCGATTTTTGGGATTACCTGCTTCATTAAACCAATATAGTCCACGATTTTTATAGAGGAAGCGTGAAGCGATTTTTTCGATTTCCGCTTCTTCAAATTCATCGGCTGGTTTAAAATTCCGCTCATATACCTGACCGGTTCTCAAATTGCGGATTTTTGTCTGCAGACTAGCCCCGCCTCTTCCCATATGAAGATGCTTTATCGACATCAACGTATAGGGTTCTCCGTCAATCACTACCAAAGAGCCGTTTTTTAAATCATTAATTGAAAGCATGGGTTTTAGGGTTAAAATAATGTTTTTTGGGTTTCTAAATTTTCCTTTTCCTCTTTGCTAAAAATGCTAATTTTGCCGTATTCGCCGTCGAAGCCGGGCCGGATTTTTAATCTTTTTTCACGGACCGCTTTAATGCCTTGGCGAATTTTATTATCAACTCCGCCAGCTGGCGGACCCTTCATTTCTTCATCATTTACTTCCAAAAGAATTTTTAACTCGCTACCGAAAATTTTAATTAAATTTTCGTATTCCTCTTTGACTTTTTTGGCCGCTACGCCAAGACCATAAGCCTCAGCAATAATCTCGTCAAGAGGAATTAAGTTATAAAAAGGAACGCGATTATCATAACTTTGATAAAATCCTTTGGTTTCGCTTTCTATTGTTGATCTGTCAGCCAACTTTTCCACCCGATTCATCACGCCAATCGTCAATCTTCTGCCGCATTTAGGACAAATGCCGTTGTGTTTTTTTGTTTCCTCCGGCGAGAAAACCACCCCGCAAAGCCGGTGGCCATCGAAATGATATTTACCCTCCTCGGGAAAAAATTCTATTGTTGCTAGAAACACGGATTTACGCTGATGTGAACACGGATTTGTACTGATTAATCCGTTTTTATCTGTGTTCTTATCTATGTTAATCCGTGTTGCGGGAATACCATTTTTAATCGCCTCTATAATTCCATCATAAGATAATTCCGTATCAAAAATATTGGCTTCCCGACCGATGCGCTGAAAAGAATGAGAATCAGAATTGGAAATTATGGCAATGTTATCAAGTTGAGAGAGTCGCCAATTCATCCCCGGGTCCGAGGAGAGGCCACTCTCTCCTGCAAATATATACTTTGAATATTCTCCAAAGCATTCTTCTATGGAATCGAAGCCCGACATCGAACCGAACAAACTGAACCACGGCGTCCAAATATGGCTCGGCACTACTGCGCATTTTTCATTAGTGCCTACAACGATCTTAACTAATTCTCGACAATCCAGTCTTAAAATCGGCCGGCCGTCGGATTTTAAATTGCCTATCCAGCTCAGTTGGGTATTAATTTTTTCTACGGTTTCAATATCCGGGGCAAAAATCAGATTATGGATTCTATAAACCCTTCCTCCCCGCGAATAAATACTGGAAACTTCAGTGCTCAAAAAAAATCGCGTCTCAGCCAAAGTTCCTTTAATGGTTTGCTTTTTGTATTGCGGTTTTAACTTGAAAAGTCCGGGCTCAGCCGGCTCTAATTTTTCTTTGATTTCCTTAAGCCATTCAGGATGCGTAAAATCACCAGTAGCCATTACTAGAATTCCCTTGTCGTCAGCCCAACGGTCAAGTTCTTCTAAGGTCATATCCTTAGAAGTAGCGCGGGAATATTTTGAATGAATATGAAGGTCAGCAATAAATTTCATTTTTGTAGAAGCGGATTAACGCGGATCAAAACGCAGATAAACGCGTATTATTTATTCTGGTGCGATTGTTTGACCAAATCCGAACCTATTTTGCCTGCCCGCCAAAGCCCAAAGGGCGACGGAGGGAACGAAATTGACGGCGCGCCACCCCAAATGTGATTTAAGTATAAAGGGAAAATATAAATTTGACAACTAAAAATTAATAGACTATTATATCAATAAGCGTTGATATAGTTATTATTGATAAATAAATTTATGAAACCCCGTTAGAAATTCTATAAAATTAACGGGGCATAAAATATTTATTATGGTAAAAGTAAAAAAGAAAATTTCTAACGGGGTGAAACCAAAATGTTGTATAGATAAAAAGTCGGTTGCCAATTTGTCGCAAACAGTTGAATTTTTAAAAATAATCAGCGAAGAAAATCGCCTGAAGATTCTTTGCCTTTTAAGAGAGGACGAAAAATGCGTTTGCGACATTTGGCAATGCCTTAATTTAGCCCAAAATCTTACTTCTCATCATTTAAAAGTATTAAAGGATTTTGAGTTGGTATCATCAAGGCAAGAAGGGTTAAAAGTAATCTATTCAATCAATAAAAAGGTTATGAAAAGATTTTCAAAATTATTAAATAATTATCTAAATTCCTATGGAGAATAAAACAATGAAAATTCAAGTTTTGGGTTCAGGTTGCCCCACCTGCAAAAAATTATTTGAGCTTACAAAGAAAGCAGTTGAGGAATTGGAACTAAAAACAGAAGTGGAATATATCACTGACATTCAAAAAATTGTTGAACTGGGCGTAATGTCTAGCCCGGTTTTGGCTATAAACGGAAAACCGATTTTAGCCGGTTTTGTGCCCGATATAGAAAAAATCAAAAAAATAATCAAGGATAGTTTATAGTTTTATGAAAAAGCCAACCTTAACAGATTTACTAAAAACAACTTTTTATATCGG
>Ga0315282_10003703_pt1 | contig 27254 bp, 28 predicted proteins | sample YL17G07_20_MG_FD_203693 | JGI IMG/M metagenome (GOLD analysis project Ga0315282, IMG submission 203693) | Sediment microbial communities from Yellowstone Lake, YNP, Wyoming, USA - YL17G07_20 | ecosystem: Environmental > Aquatic > Freshwater > Lake > Sediment | place: USA: Wyoming | collected...
TGTATCACGTGCGGGAGCAATATACAAATGGCAAGCCATATTACCTGCTTGATTTCTGGAACGGCTTTCGGAGTGAGCCAGTTGATAAATACTATCGTGGCGGCTACCAGTGCCTTGAGATAAGAGCGGCGAAGTAAACGATTCCCCCGGAATTGGTAGGGTAACTATGCCCAAAAATCTAAACAGAAAGGAGGGGAAACTATGCAAAAACAAGGCGAGTGGAAGCCTTATAATGTGAAGGCTTTGAAGCAGAATGTGGCTCTGGTTTTCAAAACTGGAGACATAGATAAGCTCAATAACTCTACCTACACCTTCATCATTAACCATATGGGGTTTATCGCTCACTACGACCTTCACGGCTTCCAGTGGAGCTACGCAGACCTCGATGAGTTCAAAGAGAAGCTACAGACTAGCGAGTATTCAGAACACCTAAATCATAACTGGGACTGGGCTGATAGTTATGAAGGTGACCGAGACTTCAACAAGTGGTATGGGGCAGCCTATTGCAAGAGTGTAGCGGAGGGTATCAGGGGCATTATCACAGTAGCCAGGAATCAGTCTAAGCAGGCAACTTTGCCGATACCAGCTCGGGAATTGGTTCGAAGCTAAATCGTTGGTTTTGATAGGGCAACTATGCCCAAAAATCTCAAAGAAAGGAGGTGAACTATGCCAATCAGATGGAGCGCCCTTGCGGTTAGCGAGGCTATGGATGAAGTTGAGGAGCTGGCCAGGAAGACCGAACCTTTTCTTGCCGAGGCAGAAGCCATGGTAGGGAAGGCTACTGGCATAAGAAATCTGCCAGAATATATGAGCCAACGCCTTCAACGCCTGATATACACCATTCAATACCGGCAAAACATCCTAAATTCCATAGCCACAATCCGGGAGAACATTCCTAAAGGCGCGGTTGAGGGTGAGCGTCAAGCAGGCAGACAACAAAGCCTGGGACTGGACACAACACCTTGCAAAGTAGCGCAGCCCGATGACTTTGCTGAATGGATGGCGAAACAAATGAAGGAGTAGTAGATATACCCGGGTTTGATAGGGTAACTACGACTTAAAAAGGAGGTGATAACGTATTGCACAACCGAATAGTGGACAAGCAGATAGACAGTCTGGTTGGTGCTCTGATGGACCCCATTATTGTAATGCCTGGCGGCTGGGGAGATAGTTTGCCAGACTGGATTAAAGGAGCGATACAGTTAGAAAGGCTTGCCCTGCTGATGAAAGGGGAAGAAACAGCCACCGATGCTGAGGCTTGTGCCTATCTCTATACTGCCAGCCTGACAAATCCCATAGGGAGCGATTGGACACGAATTTACCTGTATATCGCAGGGAAAGTCGTATCCCGAAATAAGGGCACAGAAATCCCGGAGGATATTAGAGTAGATTCGCTCAATGATGACGAAATGAGGTCACTCCGAGAGTTAAAACAATGGATTTGGGACCGAAGGGCCAAAGTAAGGCAGGAAAGGCGAAGGCTAGAGAAGGCACAGGCTGAAGTAGAGGCGGAGGCCAGAATTCCAAAGCAATTGGGCTTGCCCGTCTAAGGATTCAGGAAAGGAAATAAGTCCGCTCTTGCGGGGGCGGACCTATTTTTTTTGCCTAAAGACCGGAGCTTTATTTCTGCTTTTCGAGAAATTCAATCAATGCCGTTGCTTTTTTTATTAAAACATAAAGCCCGTTGAGAGTATACGGCATTAAGTCTCTAGTAGCTTGCCAATTATAAACCTCAGGGTCTAGCATATCGCTGAGCTTGTTTATCTGCTGAATTAAACGGACTATTCGGTTACCAAGATGCCTAGTGAGTAGTTTGATCTGGGTTTCGAGTGTGTGCTGGCTGACCACATAGGTAACTGAGTGTTACCCATGTATCTCAGCCTCCGCAGTCACAAAGGGTGAAAGTCGCACAAACCGCTAAACCTGTGCAATGAGAACTACCTGAAGCTACAGTTGTCCTTATCACAGTAGCATAGGTTTTGTTAGAGTCAAGATAATTTTCTCAAATACGGAAAGAACCTGTATATGAGTCAGAAAGCGCTCTTTGACCTTTGTGCTCACAAATGGGTTCGGCCTTGCTTGAACCACTTCTCTTGCACCCTCATAATTTACTGTAACAAGTCCGATAGGAGTGCATTTACCCACCATGTCAGCAATTCTGGGGTCAAAATCAGAAGGATGCACAAGGTAAACAAAATCAAAAATACTGCCTAAGAATTCTGGCTTGCTGTCTCGGGTTTCGACTAAGGATGGATTCACTAGGTATGTGAGTGCTTCATCTAGTCCAGCGTAGATTCCCGGCATCTCATATCCACCTCGATGAGCTTTCACCATACCCTTGAGTTCATAGCCAACTACGGTTCCCTCACCTCGCACTTCGATCACGTCTGCATCAGGAGCAAACCAAAAGAACCACTCGCCTTTACCCACGTTGTGGGATACTCTTGTAAAGAAATGCATGTCAGTCTTTCCTAAATAGTCATAGTAAAGAAGAAGTTGTATCAGGCTTTCAGTGAGTGGTTCTCCATTCTCCCGCAGCCGTTTTACCAACCGCCCCACTTCGTATAGATTACTCAGCTTTTCGCCATGTGTCTTCAGCTTTAGTTTTTGGATTGGCACGTTGATCCGCCTCACTCTTACGACCTCCCGCACTAAACTGAAAGAACGACCTCAGCCTTCCTTTCATAACGCATTATACATCAACTCACCGCTATGCAAAATGCCAGGAAGATTACCATATGTGCGTAAGGCACAAAACGGGCAAATGTGAACTCAATTGCACAAATTGAGTTTTTGTTAACCGAATGCCTCAGCCCACAACCACCCCCTTAATAAAGTGGTAAACATGCTGGACGATGTTCAGCGCATTGTGTCCCTTCACTTGGGTCTGCTTTTCCTGTTAGTCCTGCGCTAAATGATCCAAAGAAGATTACAGCCCTCAGAGCAGATTAGTCGTCCTAACTGGTTAGCCCCTGAAATGTGCTGTTGCCCTCAAGTGCCTACTTGCATAAGCTTTTCCGGCGAAGAAAACTTTACCATAATCGAAAAGTTGCCTGCTGAACCGATTGCCATCCCACTGTGCACTCGTTGGCGGGACAGCGACGCCCGGTTTCTTATTCAGGTCACCAGTTGTGATCCCTCAACTCATTTTGCACTTCTACCGAAGAAGAAAAACTTCTTTCTCCGCTCGGTTATGACCTCTGCGAGCTTCTTAATGATGGACGATACATTTTCTTCGTTAAGTTCTTCCTTTATGAGTTCAGCTCTTGGCTCAAAGCCAAACCTACTTTGTAGTCGTGACTTGATTGCTTGGGCATTCGGGTCAATAATCACCAACTTCAGCTTATTATTCAGGCCTATCGCTTGGTGCAGTTCCTCAGCAATCTCTTGATCTCGGAAAGAAAATCCTATCACCACGCATACCTGTGCATTGAGGAGACAAGCAAGAAGATAAGCATAGTTTGTTCGGAAAGGCTCATCATGTAGTTCCCCTTTTAGACGAGAGGGATATACTAGGACTGTTCGCATCTGACCAGGGTCTCTTTCTTGACTCGTTACTCGCTGTATTGCTCCTGAGGGGGTGCGCACCCAATCAACTGAGCCATGTAGTTTGAACAGCACCACCCCGCCAATTCTTCCTGTTATAGAAAATGCCGTAAAATCTTCGTAAGCGGAGCGTCGCCATTCAGGGATACCTGTCTCTCTAATGAAACCATCTACTAGTCTGAACCGGGTTTCGGAGTGTTCGTGGACCTTCTCGATAGCGAGGTCGTAGTTGGTAGTAAAGACTGGCACAGCGAGTCCCCTTGCATAGCTTAGTGAGCCGAAGAATGGATCGTAAAGTTTAAAGGCCTTTTCGCTGTCTATCTCAAAATAATGCTTGACTATCAGGTCTCTGATTTGCTCGCGGAGTCGGATATTTTCGCCTAGATTTAGTGGGGAACCATATGGATGCAAAGGCGGCCCTGTCTGCCCACGTGACGTCTTTTCCAAACGCTTCACGAGGCTAGCGTCTCCAGATTTGTCCAATAATTCTCCGGCTGCTATAAGGCTTTCTAAATGGTCTAGGACAACTTCCACATCGTGTTTGATGCCCAGCTCTTCGGTTGGCTCAATTTGGGCACAGATCGAAGAAAGGAGTCCATAGTCAACCCCCTGTTGTGGCAATTTGAGCCATTCCAAGAATTCAACTGTTGCTTTCTTCCCCAGCGGTACGGAAGCCCCAGCACCAATCAAAAAGACGAACGGTCGCTTGTAGATAAGTGGATTCATTTGAATGTCCTCACCCAAAGCTATATGCAGACAAACAGATTATATTTCTCTAGGCAGTTGCCGTCAATAAATAAATTTCGCCCTTTCTAGCAAAGTTGGCGGTGACTAACTGAACAATAATGGCTAAGCCAAGAGTTCGTCTCACAGTGCCCACATCCACCGGCTTAACAAAAGTCAGTTTTGTTTACCGGTCGGTTCATGCCCTGTCGAAAAATAAATTGGCCACTGCACAAAATGGCTTTTTGTGCACCCAGACCTATTTGTGTCAATGCCTCTCGCGGCGAATAACAAAAAACCACTCATGGTATAATTTAGTTGAGAACTGATCATATCAACGAGATCAAAGAGAACTCCTCGTCCCCAAAAGAAGGTGAGAGTGAAAAGAGAAACTGTAACAGAGGGACACTTTAGAAAGCAGGTGGTGCAATATGACCCCGAGATTCTTCTACAAATGTGCAACCGGACGAGTGTAAACCTTTACAAGCAAGGAAAAAGCATTGTCACGGCTACTTGGCCAAGCAGAATTGGTCCTTTCCTCAGACGCCAGAATGTGCATATCACTCAGCACAAACTAGCCCTACTAGCCATGATAGTACTGCAAAATTACCGGTGGGCACACGCCTCTCAGCCAAGCCCTGAGGAGTTCATAATCTTGGCCAACAATGTTTCGAACATTGAGAGTCCAATAGAAAAGCATAAACTGAGCTCTGAAGAAGAGTTAACCAGCACATTGGTTAGACTGGCCTATCAACAGTTTCCTTTCCAAGAAGAGGTTTACCATACATTACCGCGGCACCTACTGTTGTACCTTGATATGCATGTCGCATATCCAACGATTGACCCTGATGTAGCACTCTTGAAGAAGGTGGGATTAAGCATCAAAGATTTCATGACGATTGGGATAGCATTCCACGCAGCATCACTTGAACACAGCACTTTTGACCGTAAGTTCATCGAAAATACTCCAATAGCAAGCCTACAACCTTACGTGAAACCGGAGAAAGTTACCGCATTCCTATCGGTTGTAGCGGCCGACTTTGCGGCCTTTCGTAATTTATGTTTGCAAGAGGTACAACAATTCCCAAAGGCAGGTCTATACAGATTCAACCCGCTATTTGACCGCCCCATCATTATTTGCAAAGGCGGGTTGCTGTGCGTCCCCGTCCCGCTTCTTTTACTTTACGTGGTTACAAAGGGCTTGTATTATGACTTCCTAGACGGATTTAGCGGTGATAATGGCAACCCGTTTAGTGAGTGGTTCGGCCACGCTTTCGAACAGTATGGGGGATTACTACTTCGTGACGCCTTCGGGTGCGGAAATGTATTTGAAGAGCCTGTCTACGGTAAACCACAGAGAGCGGGCCCGGATTGGACGGTAACACAAGGGAATACTGCTATCATTTTCGAATTTCGTTCGGGGCGTTTAAATAAGCGAGCTAAAACCTATGGGGACTATGAAGAGATTGTCGAACTACTGGAGCGAAATGTGTTGGAGACTTTGAAGAAGATTCCCATTAAGATAAATGCTCTTAGGTCAGGAGCGACTGGTATCTCGCTAAGTGGCGTGACAGAATACATTCCCTGTGTGGTGACCTATGAACCACTATATTCTCATGAGTTGTTTTTGGATGTTATCACTCGTGAACTACGCAATCAAAATGTTCCCGAGTTTGATTTCGAACTCATGTCCATTGAGGATTTGGAATGGCTTCTGGCTTGGGCTGCTTATGAGGAGCCTGTGGAGTTCATACAAAAGAAATTGGCAAATCCCGAATGGAAGGTCATGAGTACCAGAAGACTCATCGAGGAGAAAGCAACGGAAAAAGGCGTAAACGAGCTACACAACCGGCTCCTGGAAGAAACCATAAACGAATACTGGGGGGAGATAGCCCCTGCGCTATTTGAAGTGGCGGAAGATTAGCATTCAACTAAGTATTTGAGGTCTGTAAGAGCGAGCAATATCCTACGAACGTTCACCTTACTTACACTTTCTGACGAAATGTTAATCGTAATACGCGCCGTCCAACAAGTGAAGACCTACTGAATAATGCCGAATTCCTTACATTTAGAAGTCACATAATCCTTGTTCTTGCAGTTCTCCAGCATTTCGTAGTTGTTTTTAAGGTCTTTTATTTTCTGAAGGGAGATGCTTTTTTGCCCTAGTTGCTCAATAAGAATAGTGGGGACGAAATATAGGTCAAAAGAGTCCTCGCCGCGGGGGTGAAAACCAATTACCACGTCTGAGGTCTTGGTTGATTGTTTATATTCCTTAACCCCAGATATGTACTTTCTGTCGACCCCACCTCTTGTTCCACCTGTGAAAGATATGCCCTTCGTTGCTGTTTTAACTTGAGCTCTAAGTATGTTTTCTTTTCCGACCGAGTCTTTAAAGACTATAATAATATCGTAAGGAGATAGTGGTAGGTCTACCAGAGAAACATTCTGGTATCTTTTCATTAGGATGCCGGCCACGATATGCTCGTGCGCGAAGCCGTCAACCGAGGCCTGCAAACCCCTTTTGTCAGAATCAGCCATTCAACAATCCCTTTAGACCCTTTTCAAGTACTGTACCCAATATAGATGCCGTAACCTTTTTCTTATTGTATAATTAAGTACAAACGACTGCAAGTCTATTTAAGCAACGTTGATAATAATAGCATAATTGGCAAGAAAGACAGTCTACATACTCCCTTTTAGCCCAATTCAAGAATAAGCGAGGGTTCTGTTTCATTTGGGTGTGACAACCCCTTTCCCTATTACTTATTCAAGGTAGTCACGGCTTGTATCAGCGGCGCAATTACTGCAGCCGCACCAAGGATTACGCATATCCATGAATATGCCGCGATTAGCTTACCACCTCTAGCCTTAGCATCAGCTAATCTCTTGCTCTTAACCAATAGAGTTATCGCAACAATGATAAGGCTGAAACCTACCGAGACAAAGGGAGTCATCAGACTCTGCCAGATGAACCCCACCACCGCCAACCCGATTCCGATGGGAGCTGCCACAAGCAGCGCTAGCAAACGGAGAATTCTACCTAGCGCTGGCCATCTGTCCTGTGGCAGCATTAGCATTTTGCTTTCTATCATCAGATTTAGACCCAAGATTGCAGCTGCTAGACCAAGAGTAGCTGATAACATGAATTTCCTCCTTCTTCTCTGTGTTCACATGAGTATCGGTGTATTCACTATTTTTTGCTTGCTATTATGGCTACAATAAGAAGCCCAAGAAGTATAAGAAGCGCTGTATCTGTTTCCTTTTTAGCTTGCTCTCTTTCAGCCTCTAGTATTCTTAAAAGTTCATCCTTCTCATGAGGCAAAATAGTTCCATCTCGATATCTTATTAACAATTCATCCCTTCTGCTAAGTGGTTCGGGATTGCCTTTACTTTTAATAAGCATATCTGGTATGGATTCGTTTACAAATTTCCAAAATGGTTCTATTTTAGTTTCTAATGAGGTTAATCTACCCTTGACCTCATCCCATTCCTTAAAATAAGTCCAAATCAACCCTACAACTGCTACCAAAGCTACAACTGATGAAGAAATTATACCTATATTATTCATGCTTTACCCTCCTTTCGAGGGAATTATAGGCTACTGCGTATTTGAAAGTCCATTAACGAGATTACACCTAAATGCAACAGAACCTAAGCGAGAGACCTATTGACAATCGACAATGAATCAATTATCATCTTGACAGGGTGATATAAATGCCTTTAGATAATTACCTGACTGTGATAGAAGCAGCGAGGAGACTAGGAATCCATCCCGATACAGTGAAGCGCCTCTGTCGGCAAGGGGACATACCGGCCGTTAAACTGAGAAACACCTGGCTCATTGATAGAGAGACGTTGGAGGTCTTTTCTGGGACTTATCAACCTACGAGGGGAGGCAGGAAAAGGCTCCTCTGAGCCTGCAATCCAAGGTGGGTTGCTCAACACATGGTTAGAGGAGAGAATAGCATGGAAAAGCTAGATGGACGAGTGTCACTTTTGACAGAAGAAATGAATGAGCAGACAGTGAGTTTTCGTGCTCTCGTGAAGGGGATACCTTCGACTACATATGCCACATTCGGGCTGTATAGATATCCAGCCAAGTTTATCCCTCAGGTGATTGCTTACGTACTAGGCGAGTACGCACGTCCCGGAATGAGCATTTTTGACCCATTTGCTGGTTATGGCACCGCAGGTGTTGTATCAAAGGTCTACGGACATGATTATGAACTCTGGGATTTAAATCCTATTTTAGAAATCTTGCACGCAGTTGCAACAATGGAACCGCAGGATGTGGATGTGGAGAGCCTGATGTCTGATGTTAAAGCTTGCCACTCAGAGTTCACTCCTAAGTGGTCAAATCTCAGTTATTGGTTCCCAGAGGAATTCTTGCCTCTTCTGTTTAGAGTATGGGGTTTCTATCATTCTCTAGATGATGTACAACTCAAACTCCTTTTGATAATACCCTTGCTTCGAGTCACGCGTTACTTCTCTTACGATGATATGCAGCGTCAGAAACTCTCCAAATCGCCGAAGTCGAAGACCAGAGTGACTTCACTATTAGCTTGTAGGTGGGAAGACAGATTCTACGGAAAGCTGGAAGAGAACTTAAGGAGCATTCTAAAAGGAGCAAAGGAGTACTGGGGACTTTCACCGAAAGATGTTAAGTCTACTGTCAGGGGAGGCGTAGATACGTTGAGTATGGACCTCAGCGAAGAGAGGGATATACTCATTACTTCCCCTCCTTATTTACAAGCGCAAGAATACATTCGCCAAGCCAAGATGGACCTCTTTTGGCTGGGCTACTCTGAGTCTTTCATTAAGGAACTAAGCAAGCAAGAGATTCCCTACAGAGCTGTGGAACCTTGCTCTATAGAGTCTGAGACATACCTTCAATGGACAAAAAAGATACAAGAAGCCCATCTGCGAATGACCTTTGACAGATATTTTGAGGGAGTACTCGGGGCATTAACTCGCTTGCAGGAAAAGGTAAGCTCGTACCTCTTTCTCTTTGTTGGTCCGGCAACTGTTCGAGGTTGTCCTATACCTATTGACCGTATTTTTGCTGAGCACTTCACTGCCTTGGGCTGGACCCATGAAGCCACACTTAGGGATACAATAGTAGCGAGGCAGATGTTTTTCTACAATAATAATCCTGCTACAGGCTTGAAGGACCAAAGAATGCGTACTGAAAGCTTGTTGGTCCTACACAGGTAGCTTCGAGACGTGGATGAACAAGATGCCTGAGCAGAGAAGACTCGACCTCTCACTCAACAAAGTAGCGTTTTGTTACTCTCGACCGCATATGTGATAATTCTCGGTAGTAAGTCTATAATAGTCTTAAAATTAGTCCAACAGATATGACCTGCTTTTGAAACATTTAGGCAACATAAGGACAACAGGGTAAATCGCCCGTGCTGTGCCGATAGACGGAACAAATAAGGAGGCTAACAGACTGGTGACCCTCTTCGAGTCAGAATCACAGTACAGGGAAAAAGCGACGATCTGGCGAGTCTTTTCGTTGCTTCCGCTTTACGCTGCCTTAGCTGGAGGCCACATATGGCGATGGTTTGCCATTAATATACCGATGTATCTTGGGACAGGAGGAGAGTTCACGAGTGACATAGATATCTTAGCTCGCCTGTATGACTTTCCCCGTTCTCAGGAGTGGATTTACAGAACGTGGGAAGTGAAAGTCAGCCTTCTCAGCAAGGATGGAACGGCTCGTTCCCTGAAGTCCGGGAAGATAACGCGGACAATAAAGCAACTTAGAGCCTACAGGGAATTTGGCTCACCAGACGTTTCGTTGCTGGATATATATCTTTGCGAGGCAGGCTTCATGAGCCAAAATGTATTCCCGCCGTCCTCTTTAAAAGATGCGATAACCGCCAAGATTGCGGAATTGAGTGAAGATGGCTTTGGGTATCAACTACTTCCATTTGAACATGGAAAGGATGGAGATGTTGATGTTGGTTTGCTTGCTATAAGTCCAAACGGAAATCCATTGCTAACAACGTTCAACATTCTGCCAGCCTTTCCGTTTCGACCCCGAGACCCATTCGCCCGCCTTGTGCACCGGATCGACCAATTCTTCGAGCAGTTGCCAGATCGGTCACACAATCACAATAAACAGATTGTCTTCTGTAGGGATTGCCGCAGACTGCAATTGATCAGCATGAGAGAGGGATACACCTGCCCCAATTGCCAGAGTAACTTGATCCTTCAGTCTTGATACGCCGTCCCGTTGGGGCCCGTGCGTGAAAGATCTTTTACATCGAGAGAGACCACCTCGCTATGCAGTTTTAGGTTGACGATTAACCAATAGTCCATTTCGTGCAGTGGGTTAACGCCCACTATGCGGTTCCAGTTGCACGAACTAGCCGAGAGTTCGTTCTTTCTTGCTGGCGAAGAAATGTAAGTGTAAAATACTAAGACTGAAGGAATCCTAGATTTTGTTGAGTGAGAACCGCATGGACACATTTCCCTCTGAACTTGCAGTTATCCTCGACCGGTTAGAGCGGTGCCCCGCGAACTTAGCCCGTGTTGAGCTTGAGATGTTTCGTAATGCTTTGAGTCAGAACGTTTACCTATATACCTTGCTACAAGAACTTTTGCGTCGCAATGAGAAGATACTAGGAGCGAGGGCTTCCACCATTGCATCTGATGTAAGCTCGTCCTCCTGGGCGGACTTGGGGTTCGCGAACTCTGCAGCGCTGAGGGCCGCCGTTGGCTATCAGATATGCGAGTGTCTACTTGCCGAACGTGACGCAATAAAGTGCAGTGTCAAGGTCATGAAGCTCGGGGTGTTCTATGCTGCCCAGCAAGGGATTCCCGTAGGCCCTGCCGCTGATGCCATCAGGGTTTTTTCGCAAGTCTTCCTGCATCCGTTGGTTTCCTACCTCCGTGGAGCACTTGCGAGCCGTGACCAGATGGTGCTCCTGTTAGGTCGTTACAGGCAGCGAAGTGAATGGTTCCCTAATGAGGACCTGATCAAGGCAGCTCGGTCTGGCGATACGGGGCTTGAGAACAGGCTGAAGAAGGATTTCCTTCGTTATTTGTTTGATAACGGTTTGGTTTTCTCGATTGAGCCGCAGGCCCCACCCGGCGGTGGCAAAGCAGACGTTTTGCCGATTCTGCCTGATGTGGGACCACTCCCGATAGAAGCGAAAGTGTTTGATGGGAAGTCGCGCAATCAGTCCTATGTCTCGCGCGGCTTAGCGCAAACAGGGGACTACGGCCGAAGATTCAACAGTGCTTATTCGTGCTACATTGTCTATAATATAGCGGAGGACACCGCGCTAGAGCTTCCTGGAACCGCGACCGCCTCCAATGTCATCCGCATACCAGTATCTGGGGTAGATGTCCTTGCTATAGTGGTCAATGTGTGCAGAACACTCCCCGCAAGCCAGGCTAGCAACCTGACCCGCGTGTCAATTCCAGCCCCTAGTTAGTGAAAAGTTCGCATTCTCTCCTAGTGTAGGGGAAGTCTGGGATTCCCGAGTTTAACCTTCTGGGTACGCAACACATTAGTTTGCTTTGTTCAGTAGGTCACAGAAGCCTGTTTTGTTTATGTATGCGTCTAGATAGCGCAAAGACTAGGGTAGTGCTTTCTCCAAATCCACCGGCTACTCATCAGGCAAAGGCGGAGTTCGCCAAGTAATGGTGATTATAGCACCGGCTGAACCAAAATTGCGAGAAGTGACACCCTCCAATGAGAACGGGGTTGGCTCTTCAGTAGCTCTTTCTAGAGACCTCTTGGCCTTGGGCATTGAATAGTGCAGCTGTGTCGGGGACTTTGTTATTCCAGACAGCTTTCCCATAACCAAAGCTAAAACCACCATATTCGGGATGGATTTCATTAGTATAGACTCTAACTCTTTTACCCGGCTGTAAAACATAAGATGGAAAGGTGAAAGAGGGATAGCCTTCAGATATATCCTTCAATACCCATCCTTCCAAGTCTTGGGAGGTGTCACCAAGATTTGTAATTTCCACATATTCATCGGATTCGACATGGTAGACAAGACCGTCGTAGAAAATATAGGTTATTTGAACATTGCTGACATAAGTGGTGAGGTTATGAGTTGTCGGACAAACCACCGGGGGTATATCGTTCGAGGGATGCACATTGTACGTTGTTCCATTGGTCGTCACTAGAATGGTTCCGTGGATATCCGTGCCGTATATCTTGGCACCAACTTCGCAAAGATCAGTGATAGTTTCTTGGTGGGGATGCCCATAACTGTTACCTTTCCCAGCCATATAGATGGCACACTCGGGTTTAGCCACTTGTAAGAACTGTATTGATGATGCCGTTCGTGAACCGTGATGCCCCACCTTTAGTACTTCCACATCTGGAACAATGCCCTCGGTGAGCATACTTGCCTCAGCTTCCTGCTCTGCGTCTCCAGTAAACAAGAAGTCAACCTGTCCATAGCTAAGGCTTAAAACAATGGAGTTATTGTTAGTGGTGCCACTCAAGTTGACAGGGTGAAGCACATTAAAAGTAAGGTCGCCGACCTGGATGGTGTCTCCTCTCCTCACCTCGCGCACTTTAGCACCTTCGGAGTTGACCGCCGACATGAATTGAGAGTAGGTTTCGGAAGTGCTTGTGTCTCCATTAAGCCAGATTTCATCAACTTTAAAAGCATCTAAGACTCCGATTAGCCCCCCTATGTGATCAGCATGAGGATGAGTAGCCACCATCACCTCAAGTGCCCCATCCACAAAGCCATTAAGGTATTCAACTACACCTGGCAATTTATCCCCACCATCAATCAGTACTTCGGTACTACCAAAGTCTACAAAGATAGCATCCCCCTGACCTACATCGATAAAGTGGACACTTAAAGTCTCGGGAGGAATTTCTACGATACTTAAGTCCACTACTATTGTTTGAGGGCTGTTCGATGCTCCTGAGGCAGAGATTGTGATGTTGGCAGTATAGTTGCCAGCATTCATGCCTATGATATCCACGCACACTGTTACTTCTTCTATTTCCCCGATGTTACTGCCGCTGGTAGGTGACAGGCTAAGCCAATCGGCATCATCGGATACTGACCAATGCAGAGTCCTACCACCAGAGTTTGATATCTGCAAAGTATCAGTTAACAGAGTAGTTTCGCCTTGCTGAGCATTGAAGCTGAAGTCCGACGGACTAAAAGCTATTGTTGGAGGCTCAGGCTGACCACAGCCTATAACTGAGCTAGCTACTACGAGAACCAATCCTACAAGAAGCACTGAATACCATTTAGGTTTGTTTCTCATATCAATTTTCATTGCCTTCTCCAAATCCGTTGTTGGGCTACTCATCAAGTATCTAGACCTTCCCTATTCGGAATACCTTTGTGCCACAAACAGAGCAAACACCTTGAACTGCCGGTCTGCTATTTTTGAGTGTGATTTGCTTTGGGTTCTTTATCTCCACCTTCTTTCTACACTTCATACAATAAGCTGTTGGCATAATATCCTCCTACTTAAATCCGCTGGCTGGTTTTTAAGTTACTTCTTCAAAGACCCTCATCCAGCCACTTCTTTATTAAACGCTCACGGAAATTGCGTGTTGCATACGTCTGAACACCGAGAGAGAAAGCCATGTCATAAATCATTGCATCCCAACCTCCGACTTTAAATGCCTTAAAATCACAGTTTAACCTGCTAGCTTGGTCTTTCCATGAAGCTGCTTCTGCCATGCGCTTTGCCTTATACTTTATCAATTGCTCGAAATTCTCTTCAATATCCATCTCGTTGCACCTCCATTATATTATTTACCCTCTCCAAATTCGCTGGCTGGGCTGTTAGCACTATCTCTCGTTAGGGTGGCTCTGCCAATATTCGATAACTCTTATCAGTTCCCTTGCCCAAAAAACGGGCCGCTGCTTGTCCGTCAAGTTACTGGGAACCGCCGACAACCCCCAAAATCCCGGGCTCGGCATCCCTTTAGCCTTATTGGCTACAACGGCGGTAAGAAGTGGACGATGATTGCTGTGTTCATATTCCGAAATGTCACCCAGAATTGCCCCCGCCGCTTTCCCACGTCCAATCCCTAACTCCGAATAGAAAACAATCTCGCCCTTTCTCGCTACCTGGATTAGCCTTCTTCGGATATCTTCTCTCATTAAGACCTCCCTTCACTATTTTGGGTACAGCCCTCTTTCCAAAATCTGCTTGCTGAGCTACTCATCATGCAAAGGCGCAGTTCGCATAGTTATCACCTCTTTAGCGTTTGGATATATCTTCCACAATTCAGGAAACCTACTCTTAAACCATTCCTCGCTTACCTACAGTGTTATTTGCGCCGTATAGCTGGCCGGTTCTCCTGCTTCGTCCTGAGGGAACTCTATCCTCAGCGTGTGCGTGCCACTACTAACCTCTGCTGTGTATGATTCAGCTCCGATGGTCTTGCTTTCGCCTGGGTCGACTCTACCACTACCGAAAATATACGCCGGGATTTCCTCTCCATCAAGATATGTAACTACATGGACTAGATAGGCAGGTAGGTCTCCCCCGTTTGTGACGGATATATTTTCCGTTATGTGGTATTCGTTGAAGAGTTCATAATACTCGGATTCAATATAGACATTTGTTATGTATATCTCTGCCCCGGAGAATGTGATAGTGTCTTGATAGTATATCTCATCGCTCCAAGAGTCTTTAACAATAAGCGTGTAGATGCCAGCCTTCGGAGTCTCTTCATCGCCAGCCATATCGACATTCACAGACTCAGTACCATCGAGGAGGTCATCCTCAGTTATGAAAGCAGTCCCAATCGTATTTTTATCAGGGTCGCTCAGGATGATATTCAGGTTCTTTGATGGCCCTTTCACAGTCACCCGAAGCTCAGGCAGCCATCCGTCAGGAGCAATTGAGTAAGAAACAGCATACTGTTTCGCAGGGGGAGACGGAGGTGGAGTTCCACCACCACCACCACCACCACCACCACCACCGCCGCTACCACCACAACCAGCCATTAGCATTGCTATAACGCAGAAAATTCCAACCAATACAGTATATGATTTCACTGGGACCTACCTCCCGTGCTCAATTATTTCTCTTTTCTTGGCAACTTGCTCTTTTTGAGTCATTATACCAGTTACATCGCCTACTATGAAGTCATTGTCTCATTCACATGGCTGCAAGAAAATTCAAGGCCGGCATTCCACAATGGTGAACAATTTCATCGGTTTGTTCACTACTCATCAGGCAAAGGTGGAGTTCGCATAGTTATCGTAATTGTTGCAGAATCGGTTTGATTCACACTGCTAGTTATTTCATTATCGGGAACGTTGGTATCGGCAGTTGATGCCTTGCTATCTCCCGGCATGAACAAGCCTACTACCACGACAACTAGAGCTAAGAGAACGAGTAATCTTTTCATCCTTCCTCCCTCTCTATTACCAATGCTTTCTAATGAAGTGGACTAGGACCCAGATAGCCAAGCCTACAATCACTGGAATGATAAGTAGACCGATTTCAAGTGGACCTGGTGGACGCATCTTCTCCTCTCATACCCACCATTGAAACTGGTGGAACTATTCCCCCGCCTCCACTCTCGCCTCCGTATCCGCAGGCCGGTAGTCCTACACTAACCAAGACTACGATCAAAGCTATACTAATCCAACACCACATTTGTTTTACCTCCTGGTTAAACCCTCATATACTTCTGCCTCTACCGTCTCCAAATGTGCTGGCTTGACTACTCATCAGGCAAAGGTGGAGTTCGCGTGGTTATCATCAGTTCGAATTGTTTCTTATCCCAATTATACCCCAGACAACTTGATATGCAAGAGATGCTAAGTTTGGGGATAGCGTGTTACACAATTCGTCAGATTGTGTCCTTCGTCATTTTGCAAATTTACTGTAAATTGACAAGTGTTTAGTTCAAGGGTATTCTCATAATAGGTGTAATGAGATAGCAAGATTACAACACATTGTGTAACAAAGCTCATTAGAGGTCTACATATCATGGAAATGGGCACACTGAAGTTTTTTAGACTACTAGTCCCAGGCATATTAATATTCCTACTCATAATATTGTTTCTACAAAATGACTTCCATGAGTTAAGCCAGTTCACGAGATTTTTCTCCAATTTTCAAGTTATGGACACCTTGTATACTGTTATTTTTGCTTTCATTGGTGTTCTGTACTACCTATTGGATATCAGAAACCTGCTTTGGAAGCCTTATCATGAACGTGTTCAAAATAATATCAAGGATAAACTCATAAGTCCGTTTCTTGGACAGCTAAACAAAGAACAAATAGCTTATCTCAAGCAAGCTAGGAGACTAATGAACATTTTTTATCATTTTATTGATTCTGACTCCTCCTTGACTGAAAAAGCAAAAAGGGTAAGATTCAACGGCTTGATATGGACAAGTACAGTAGACTTGACCATTATCAGTGTTCTTGGGGCATCAGGATTCTGGATCAGACTCATCCTGGAGACAACTCAATACAATTTGGTAATGGCTGGGTCGTTGTCGGCTCTGGCGCTGATTTCCTTCGGCCTCATCCAACTGTCGACCAAAATACATCTCTCATTATCTGACGATCAACTGGAAATGATTTGTCAAAAATACAAGGATGAACTAGATAGGATGATTAATGAGGTATTACAAACCCAGTCAACAGCTTAATTTCGATCTGGACCACAGAACTATTGACAATATCCAACGTGAATACCAAAAGGATAAAATCTTATGGTCTTTGGGATTTAGCGGTGGGAAGGATTCATCTGCTCTACTTAAATTGGTATATCTTGCTCTTGAGAATCTAAAAAGCAAACCTAAACCTGTGACCGTAATATACTGTGATACAGGCGTAGAGATTCCGGTAATTCGCTCACTTGTCCAAGAAACTCTTGGTAGCTTATCAAAAGAAGCAATACAACACGAAATACCGCTCATAACGAAGATTGTCTATCCAAAATTACAAGATAGGTATTTTGCCAAGGTAATCGGACGAGGTTATCCTCCGCCCACTTACAAGTTTAGATGGTGCACGGATGTTCTGAGAATAAAACCGATACAAACTGTTTTGAAAAACGTGAATGGTCATAGTGTCTTACTACTTGGGATCCGAAGAGGTGAAAGCATTGAAAGGGACAGAGTACTATCTAACCACGGCACAAGGAATCAATATTACTTTCAGCAGTCCAATTATAAGAAAGCGACCATATATAGTCCGATTGTAAATTACAGCGTAGATGATGTTTGGTCAACCATTATGACGAATAAGAGACCACTAAGTATTGATTCCAAAAGACTTCAGATTCTTTACAAAACCATAACTTCTGACAAACATGCTGATATGTATTCATCAGAGGTTCTTGCTGCTAAAGGAAGATTTGGTTGTTGGACTTGTACTGTTGTCAGACAAGATAAAGCAGTGAAGAATCTAATTGCAGGAGGCCATGTAGATCTTGAACCTCTATTAGAATTCAGGAATTGGTTGTCGGGCATTAGAAATAATCCAACTTACCGCTGTAAAGAGAGACGAAACGGTGCCAAAGGCTTAGGCCCATTCACTATAGAGGCAAGAGAAGAGATCCTTAACAAATTACTTAAAGCACAAAGCCGAACCAAGTGGAAATTGATTGAAGAGGAAGAAATTGACTACATAAAGAAACAGTGGGGACTAGATCTCGAGCTGGGTTGAAATCTAGTTCTCGCACCGTCATACATGTCTTTGGCGGACAGTAGATGCCGTTATGATAAAAAACCGGTCTCACAAAATAGAACAGATAGTCACAACGATACAAACGAGGATATCAGAAATAAATGAGCGCTACCGAAGCGGTCCTGATTTGTACTTCTACAAAAGAATATATGAATTAAGGAATAATTCTAACAGCATCGATTCATTCCTAAGAAATAACTACAATATTGAGATGTTGTATGCAACTCTTGTGTCTTGGGATATGAATAGTCGCGGTGCGAAAATGAAGTATTTTGATGAGTTCAAGGCTAATATACTTTCAAGCCTAAAGCAATTGAGCGAATTGGAATCTCTCGAGAGAAGCAACCACCTGAACTCAAGCAAATCGATATCTGTCCTAAGAAGCGCTTATGATAATCTTAGCCTAATGAAATCTGGCGGGAAACTAGTCTCCAATTCTAAGCTATTGCATTTTCTATTTCCGAAATCCTATATGCCGATGGATAGACAGAATACCCTTGATTATTTCTATGGCAATACAGGCGAATCCTGGAACAAGTATGCTGAAATTATTGAAGTCTCATTTGAGATAATGAGTATGCCTGAGGATTGGGCCAGCTATATAGATAACAATTGGAATGTCAGTCCCCCAAAAATAATTGATAATGCAATTATTTTATTAGTTGGAAAGAGTGTTAAGTAAATGAACTCTGACACTTACTCCTAGAGCTCAGTCTGTTATGTTCATTGTAGAAATGTAACAAAAAGCCAGAATGTTAGTTTGGAATTGCTCTTCCTGCAGAGAAATGAGTGCTCCAAAGTAGGCAGGCCGGCGCTGGCAAACCCAAGCCAGAAATGATATGATTTGACGTGCAAGGCCGGAAACGCGCTAGACGTGGGGTATTTATGACCGACAACATCGGGTTTGAGCTGGATGACCTATGGCATGAGGCCGACGACCATATTAATCATGGCAGGTTCGAGAAAGCCATAGAAATATACAGGTATATCCTGGTCAGATACAGTGACAGCAATCTTGCCAACGAGTATGCTAACGCTCATCTTGGTGAAATACTGCTCATGCTTGGTCAGACCGACCTAGCAGAAAACCACGTCAGGAAAGCGCTCAGCCATGACTCACAGAGCCCACGTTACCACAGCCTGCTGGGTTTCGTCTATTACACACGGTATGAATGGGGGAATGCTGTTCAGGAGTACAAACTGGCGCTTGACCGGGAGCCGTGGAATCGGGAGTACCTGCATGACTTGGGCGTGGCAATCTTCAATTCTGGTGACAAGACAACAGGACTGGAATATCTGCATAGAGTTCTGCCCCTTTATCCGGATGACTCGGGAGTGTTAGCAGAACTGGCAACCGCGTATATGTCTCTGGGTGATATGGCCTCTGCCAGAGAGTATGCTGAAGAAGCGGTTCGGACTAATCCTGCCGATGTCATGGCCCACGCGGTTCTGAGGAGAATTAAGCAAGAGATAGGTGAGCCGCCGCGGTGAGGCGTAGCTCTGGCCAAATTCGCTGATGCAACCGCATTCGGTCATACCTAACCCAGCCGTAACTTCTAAGTAGTAGGACAAAACTTGCACTTGGAGTCCCCTGGTAATTGTCCTTTGAACTTCTCTTCCTTGATGTCTTGGAGAATATCCCTCTGTTTTGTTTTTAGACGTTGATAGATTCCCGTGATTCTGGCCAGCAAATTCTGTAGTTCGGCAAACAGCTTCTGGTCTTCTTGCGCTTCGATCGCACCCTTGTCGTTGAGATAGCTTTGAAGAAGCTCAGTGCCTTGTAGAAGCGAGGTGAAATCCGCATCTGGAAGTCTGCTTAGGACTTTGTCTGCCTCGACCCCCTCCAAGTGTAGTTTAACCCTGACCGGTGCAAGGTCTTCTCTGATCAGTTCGGTTAGTGCGCTACGGAATGTACCAGCTTTTGTCTCTTCTGCAAAGGCCCGATCAATTAGTTTCAAGATAGTCCTGTGGAGCTTTATGCCAATGCCCAGATATTTCCCGCCTGTTTGTTTGTATGCGACAATCTCTTTCCACAGGTCTGTGCTCACATAGTGTCCTGTCAACGCCTCAAATTCAGGCTCTCTTTCCAGTTCAGGTGCTAGAGTCAGGCTTTCAGAGTCTATCTGGCTATCAATTAGGGTCTCTAACGAAGGGACAGCCTTCTTAGCATAAAACCAATAATCAAATTCCTTCTCGTTTGGCGGTTCGGAAGGAGTAATAAAGTCCTCGGGTTCCCAGGTTACAGCCAACTGACTGACATACGTGTCAAGAAGGCTCAGAACATCGGCTGTATGCTTCAGGAAACGGGGGCCCGATACGTCTGCCGTCTCCAAATAGTCAGCCCTGTAGTGTCGAAGAATGTCATCTTGTGTCAAGCGATCCAGCTTCACCAAATTCTCCTCCTTCAAACCCCAGTAGATTGCCTCTGTAGCTACCATTTTCTTGATACTCTGGTCATCACATATGCGAGCTACTCTATGATAATCCTCTTCCCTAAGCCACTTCTCTGTGTCAACCACAGTCTGGTTAGCACATCTCGTGTATTTGGCCGTATCTTTCTGGTTAATACCTATGGCCCGCAGCATTGCGATAGCCAAACATCTCCTTGGTGAAGTCGGTAATTCCATCTGTGAAAATGCTCCGCAGAAATTTTCAGAACTTTTTAGGACTAAGAGCCCCCTAACTGTTAGTTTACAATAAAGTCGTGGGTGAAGTCTACAAACGGCCTTATAGGGTTCGTAGAGCCGCAGTCAGGGGTAAGGAGGTTACCATTCCCTCGGATGTAAGCAAACTCCAGCCCGGGGATACGGTTATCGCCTTCTACGACGGGTTTGTCCTGTATGTGCCCAAGGGCACGCATGTGGACGAGGCATTACTCAGGCGTGCGATTAGGGAGGGAACAGAGGCTGTCGGGAATAAAGAGTAAGTCGGGAAACACTTACCCGATACACCAGAGGAGGAAGGTGCCTAAGTCAGCCACCAAGCCAATTGTCAAGGTGACTATCAGCCCCGGGCCAGCTACCGAGTTTAGGAAAAAGCAATGGACTAAATTCTGGCGGCAGCTGGCAGCTAGGGTGAGAGATGAGGTAAAAGCTAGTGAGCGGTAACAATGCCTTTGCTATCGCCTATAAATACCACACTTTAGGGCGCTGCATCATTCCGTCAGGTGGCGGGCGTGATGGTAAATCAGCGCTGATTCAGTGGAAGCCGTATCAAAGCACTAGACCGACTGACAAGCAGCTAGAGGAATGGCAAAGGACACTGAATCCTAGCGTATGGGCTATGCCTACTGGCCCGGTAAGCGGACTTTTTGTCGTGGACTGCGATACCAAAGAGGCTATCACCATGATGGAAGCCACAGGACTGAAACCGCACGTCAGGACAGCGAAGGGCTTTCATTACTATGTAGACTGGCCGTCCTGGACGGTGACCAATAGCTCAAGGCTACTACCCGGCGTTGACATTCGTGGCAATGGTGGCTATGTCAACTTCTGCGGTAATAATGGCAAAGCGTCTTATGAAGTCCTGATAATGCCTACAGATGATAGCCTATACACCATTGAGCAGCTACCGGCAGAGCTGCAAAAGGCGCTGAAGCCAAAGCCTAAGACACTGGCAGACCGAATATTACAAGAGGCGCTAGACCGAGCGCAGCCGGGGAACCGCAATGAAACTGGCTTCTGGCTAGCTTGTCAGCTACGCGATAACGGCTTATCACAGGCTGAGGCGGAAGCTATTTTGCGACAATATGTGGCCCAAATAGGCGATAGTGGGCCAGAACCTTACACCGAGACTGAAGCGATGGCATCAGTTGAGCAGGCATTTACTCGGCCAGCTCGCGAATCCTGGCAAGCACCAACGCCAGCGTCAATTACCGGCGTTTTTAATCTCACAGACTTAGGGAATGCCGAAAGGCTAGCCAAATACTATGGCGATATTCTGCACTATTGCTATGAGCGCAGCAAATGGCTTATCTGGAATAACAAGGTTTGGGAATGGGACACGGGAGCTAAAATCACGGCATTGGCAAAGCTGACAGTCCGTAATATCTATCATGAGGCCGGGAACGAAGCAGACGAAAAAAGGCGGAAAGAACTCGCCGAGCATGCCCGGCACAGCGAAAGCGAGCATAGAATAAACGCCATGATAAACCTCACAGAATCCGAGCCAGGGATACCAGTCAAGGTGGCAGAGCTTGATATTAATCCATGGCCTTTTAATTGTCTTAACGGCACGATAAACCTCAAAACTGGACAATTATTATCTCACCGAAAAGAAGACTTGCTAACCGCAATCGCACCTGTAGAGTATCGCCCTGACGCACAATGCCCGCGCTGGCTTAGTTTCCTAGATAGGGTAACCGACGGGAATACCGAGCTGCAAACCTACCTCCAGCGCGCAGTTGGTTATAGCCTAACTGGTGATACAAAAAATCAAGTAGTATTTTTACTCTACGGACTCGGCAATAATGGAAAAACAACCTTCACCATGACCATTCGTAAACTCACGGCGAACTATGGTGAGAGACTAGACGCTGATGATCTGATGATTAAAGACAAGAAAATAGGTGGTGGGCCGAAAGAGGGAATCGCCAATCTTAGAAACAAACGTTATGTGGTGGGTAGTGAGCTTCAGGACGGAAGGCGATTAGATGTCAGCCTTATTAAAGACATGACCGGCGGTGAAACAATTAAGGCACGGCGCCTTTATGAGCATGACGTTGAGTTTCCACCCACTTACAAATTATGGCTTTACGGTAACCACAAGCCAGTGATAGGTGACAGCACGCTATCAATCTGGCGGCGGCTGAAACAAATACCTTTTAACGTGACTATCCCGGACACTGAAATTGACCCGGACTTGCCGACCAAGCTGGAAGCGGAGCTGCCGGGCATACTAGCCTGGGCCGTTAAAGGCTGCCTGGACTGGCAACGCTACGGACTTAAAGAGCCGGAAGTTGTGACTACCGCAACAACAAACTATCGGCATGAACAAGATATCTTGGGTGATTTTATAGAGGACTGCTGCATACTTGAGCCGCTAGCCACAATACCTAAAGCAGACCTCAAAGGCGAATACGAAAGATGGTGTAAGGAAAATAACAACGACCCAGTCAGCCAGCGGACTTTCAAAGCAAGGTTGACTGAGAAAGGTATTAACGACAGTAAAAGTGGTTCTATTCGCTACTGGAGGGGAATAACACTAAGAAGTCTTGTCCCAAATGGGACGCAAAATGTCCCCGATTCAAATACAAATGGGACAACTACAACACAAAAGTCAGGAAATTCCCTTATGAAGGGAAAACAAAAAAACTCTACGGAAAATCCTGTCCAAGATGTCCCAGTGTCCCAAAATGACAATACCTCGGATTACCCTGGTCACCCATGTCCTAAGTGCGGTAAAGACGAATGGGCGGTAGCACCTGATGGACGACATTATTACTGCGATAGTTGTGACTACTTATTACCGAATCCCGGTGAGACCTTTATGCCTTGCCGGTGTGGGTGTAATGATAAGTGGCAAACACCCTGGGGTGAGCAACTTTGTATGAGGTGTCACCCAAGGCCGGAAGGGCGCTGAGTGTGATATGGCTAAGTGGCTTTTAATTTGCTCAAAGTGTGCTTGGCGGATAGAACAGGGCGAACTAATTGAGGGTAAGTGTCCTGAGTGCGGGGCTGCGTCATGGCTTTGTCATTTGATAGGACAAGACGACCAACGTGATGATGACCCGGAGCCGGGCGACTTCTACTGTAAGGCTTGCCTCATGGATAAGGTGGAGGCTGATATGAGTCCCGATGACCGCTACTGCCAGGACTGCTACGAGTTTTTGCTCAAAGAGGCTGAGATGCTAACCGGCCACCAGCGAGCCGATTGGAGACCGAGGGCAGCCGTTGCAAGGCGTGAATCAGAAGCCAAACTCACTCCGCCTATATCACAGATAGGTGGCGGAATTATGTCCACTTTGGACAGCCTAAAAAATACAGTGGACATAATTCAACCCTCGGTCACAATTAGAGCTATTGTTAAAAGAGGGCCAAAACACCGGCAATTACCCGAAGACCTGATAAGGGAGTTGGCCAGTGAAGGCATGGGCAGCAAGGCAATTGCTCTGAGGCTGCGTACTGAGGGTGTAACAGTCAGTTATAAGACGATTCAGCGCCTGCTATCCGGGCAGAGAGTGTTGATATGAAGCGTGCCTTATATCTTAAGTGTGTTAAAGGCCAATATGGACTAAGGTTAAAAGACGTTATCAACGGGCATAATCCGCCTACTTGTGGTGAGTGAGGCAGTATGGCTAAAGTGGTAATTTACCTCCGGGTAAGTTCCAATGAGCAGACAACCGAGAACCAGCTACCAGCATTGCAAAAGTGGGTAGCTGACAGCGGGCATGAACTGGTCGAGGTCTATTCCGAGAATGAATCGGCGTGGAAGTCAGGCCACCAGCAGGAGCTATCAAGGCTGTTTGCTGACCTTCACAGACGGAAGGTTGATATATGTCTGGTATGGGCCTTAGACCGGCTGACCAGGGAAGGAATCGCCAAAATCTTTGAGCTGATAAACAAGTTCAAGTTTTACGGTGTCCGGGTTATCAGCTGTCAAGAGTCCTGGACAGAGCAGAGCGGGCCGATGGCTGACCTGCTTTATGCTATCACGGCATGGGTGGCTGAATTTGAGTCTAAACGCAGAAGCGAACGGACACTGGCAGGATTAGCCAGGGCATTGAGGGAAGGTAAGAAGTTGGGAAGGCCGAAGGGAAGTAAGGACAAAGCGAAGCGCCAACGCTCCGGCTACCTGCTAAGGTATGCCGATGCCGAGACGCGCCAGAGGTATGGCAAATAAAGGGGTCTCAAAAAATAGCGGCCGTTTTTGACTTCCTACCGGTCTAGTAAAAAGTTCGTAAACAAAGGAACGATTTTAGTGGCTAATAAGAAGCCAAAGGGGTATTGACATTGTTTACCTCAAGGTACACAATAGAAGCATGAACAGGCAAATGGAGTTACCAACGCTCAAGTGTTTACGTTGTGGTCATTCATGGTATCCTAAAAGGCCGGTGGAGCCTAAAGTATGTCCGAAGTGCAAATCGCCCTACTGGAATAAGCCTAAGTGGAAGGGAGTAAGGAAATGAAGGAGAAACCAAGAAGATGGATAACTAGGCTTGTAGACATTCTACCGGCAGATTTGCCCAGTGGTGATTTCAGTGCTAAGGGTTTAAGAAGGCTTGACCTTCGTAAGACATGCTTGGATTGCGGGTATCTTTATTCTGTACACACACGGCAGGTAGATGTTTCCGAAGAAGGAGAAGCGGTTTTCGAATCCAGTCCAGGTTTAGTCAGTAGAACGGACCGTAATGTAATACTACGGGGAGACAACAGTAACCAGGCTAAGGCCATGGACTTGCAGTGCTTCAGGGGTATTTGGGGAGTTACATTCTCAAGAGATGTGCGCAAGATGGTTGAAGAAGGGCTGAACCAAGCGACAAAGAAACGCAGATGTCCGTTCTATTTCCCTTTGAGTCCTGGCGACTCTCCAGAAGTTCATCGCGAATTACACAGAGAACGAACTGCAAGGCGTTACAGCATTATTGTAGGAGCAATAGGAGTGGTCATAGGCGGTCTCTTAACGCTTGGTGGCACGCTTCTATACTGGTATCTGTCTCAGGGAGGTAGATGAATATGAAAACCGCGGCTGTCTATTGCAGGGTGTCAACGGAAGACCAGGAAAGAGAAGGCACAAGTCTACAGACACAGTTAGAGGCATGCTTGAAGCATTGCCAGGACAAGGGATATAACTTGGCTCACCGCTTCAGTGAGGCATATTCTGGGCTAACATTGGAGCGACCAAAGCTAAATGAGCTAAGGGAATTAGTCCGGAGTGAGCAAATTGACGTGGTGGTGATTTATTGCCTTGACCGGCTATCACGTGACCCAACTCACGGGGTTATACTCATGCAGGAGCTTGAAAAGCACCATGTCACGCTTGAGGCTGTCACCGAGGACGTGGACAATTCAGAATTAGGCAAGCTGATTAGCTACATACGCGGCTTTGCCTCAAAGCTGGAAGCGGAAAAGATACGAGAGCGCACCATGCGAGGCAAGAAGGCAAAGGCACAACAAGGACGCGTGCCATGTGGGGGCTACGCCAGGTTGTACGGTTACGACTATATCAGAGTGAGTGAGAAAAATGGCGGTAGACGCGTAGTAAATGAAAATGAGGCAAAGTGGGTACGCCAGATGTTTACGTGGTTAGTAGATGATGGTATGTCTTGCCTAGCTATAGCTACAAAGTTAAATTCCTTGCATGTTTCCTCCAGGTACGGTAATTACCGGTCAAGAGGAGTGGTTCACAGAATATTAAGCAATCCTGCTTATATTGGCGTGACAATCTATAGGCAAGGAGAACTAATAGAGCTACCGAATGTGACGCCAAAGATAATAGACAAGGCAGTGTTTGAAGCTGCCCAAAGGCAATTGAAAGTAAATTACGAAAAGGCAAAGCGCAGTATGAAGCGGCAGTATCTATTACACGGCCACATATATTGTCGTCAGTGTGGCAATCCTTATCGAACGCATATCGTAGTTCAACACAAAAAATATAATACCTATCAATATCGGCGCTATGTCTGCTCTGCTACATCTGGCATATCAAACTCGTTTCCGGTCGACCACTGCCATAATAAAGGATGGTCAGCAGACAAGCTAGAGACTCTGGTATGGGTGCAAATAGAGCGTGTTCTTGATGACCCTGAGCTTATCATTACTGAGCTTGAGAAACAACGCCAAGATGCTAATGAGCTAGGCGTCTTAGAGACCGAGTTAAAGCAAGTCGCGCGACAGCTTAAAGAAATAGACCGCGACCAGGCGCAGCTTCTACAGTGGGCACTTAAAGGCTTCCCAGAAGACCATGTTATAGCGGAGAACAAGAAACTCAACGCAGCGCGCGAAAGCCTGAAGGCGCAAAAGACGGAATTAGAGACAAAGATTAAAGCAAGTCAAGATGCCGCTATCAGTGTACCGAAACTGGAGCACTTCGTTGGATTGATGCGTGAAAAGCTATCTATGCTAGACTTTGAGACAAAGCGCATGGCGTTAGATATGCTTGATATTAAGGTGTGGATAGACGGTTACAACGTGGAAGTGACTGGTGTCATACCCATTTCTGATTATGTTATTGCGACACCACAATCCAGATAAAAGTGCTGGACCATATTATTATCGGTGATAATTGCTATTTCAGCTTCGCCGATGAAGGATTCATTGAGAAATACGACCTGGATTTCTTGAGCTTAAGAAAGTAAGGGATACTTATTTAA
>Ga0315282_10003704_pt1 | contig 27248 bp, 34 predicted proteins | sample YL17G07_20_MG_FD_203693 | JGI IMG/M metagenome (GOLD analysis project Ga0315282, IMG submission 203693) | Sediment microbial communities from Yellowstone Lake, YNP, Wyoming, USA - YL17G07_20 | ecosystem: Environmental > Aquatic > Freshwater > Lake > Sediment | place: USA: Wyoming | collected...
GCGGTGAGAATGGCGGCCTTCATACTGGCCGGGCTGGCAATGTTTTTACCCGCAATATCGAAGGCGGTCCCGTGGGCGGGCGAGGTCCGTATTATCGGGATGCCGATTGTGATATTCACCGCCCGCTCGAAACCCAGCAGCTTGACGGGAATCATACCCTGGTCGTGATACATTGCGACAACGGCGTCGAACTCACCCTGGGCGGCCTGCAGAAAGAGGGTGTCGGCCGGGAATGGACCTTGGCAATTTATGCTCTGCTCCTGTGCCAGTAATATCGCGGGCGATATGATGCGCTGCTCTTCATCGCCGAACTGGCCGTTCTCGCCCGCGTGCGGATTCAGGGCGGCCACGCCAATCCTGGGGTTTTCTATATGGAAGTATTCTTTCAGAGCGTCATTTACCAGGTCTATCGGCTCAAAGACGCAGCCGATGTTGAACCTGTGCCTTACTTCAAAAAGGGCCTCGTGGATTGTCGCAAGAGCCACCCGCAGCGAGCCTGCGACAAACATCATTGCCTTGCGTTTTGATTTGCAGCGCTGCGCGAGCATCTCGGTGTGGCCTGGCCAGGTGGCGCCGGCGAGCTTCCAACTGGTCTTGCTAATCGGGCCGGTTACGACCGCATCTATTATTCCGTCTTTTGCTGCGTCGATGGCGTCGAGGCAGAACCTTATGGAGGCCTGGCCGGCGACCTTGTTAGGGCCTCTAACGTAGGACGGCACCGAATACTCATCGTAGTCGGCGACGACGACTTTGAATGGGTACTCGCGGCTGATTTTTTCGTGCTGGTGCCGGCCCCAGAACGGCTCAATCTCGGCGGCATCGGCGGCATAGCAGAGCTGCTCGTTCATACCGAATATGACAAACTTGGCAGAGCGGCGGACCTCCGGGTCGGCAAGGGCCTTGACGACGACCTCAGGCCCTATACCCGCCGCATCGCCCATCGTTATGCCGATGACCATTTGATTGGCAATCGAATTGTCGTCGGTGTTTTTCATGTAGCGTTCAGCGGATGCGTTCGGTCTTTGTACTCACTACTCACAAGTTTAGAAACCTAATTGCCTTAATTTCTCGACAGTCAGCGTTTGTTTTTGAGGCAAGAGCATTTCCAGTTGTCTTTTTGTCGTCTTTACAATGATGTCGGTTTCGATGTTTACCAAATCGCCGATTTTGGCGCTGCCAAGCGTGGTTTTTTTGAGGGTCTGCGGTATTATCGCGACCGTAAAGCCGGTATTATCCATACCGGCTGCCGTCAGGCTTATGCCATCGACGGCCACCGAACCTTTGACCACCATTTGACCAAGTAATTCCGGGCCGGCCGCAAATTTAATCTCGGCGAATTCGCCGGTTCTATCAATTGAGGCAATCTTCGCCATGCCGTCGATGTGGCCCTGGACGAAGTGTCCGCCGAATCGGTCGCTCGCCTTCATCGCACGCTCGATATTGACCTGTGATGCAGGGTTAAGTTTGCCGAGAGTCGTTCTTGTCAATGTCTCGCCACTTAGCTCAAATGTTGCGAGGGTCCCGTTGAGTCCGGCTATGGTCAGGCAGGTCCCGTTTATGGCGATACTGTCGCCCACCCTCGCATCCGTGGCGAGATTGCCCAAATCGATGGTCAGCAGCCCGCCTTTTGGCGGGCCTGCGGCGGCTTGGACCGATGTTACTTTGCAAATTGCTTCAATCAACCCTGTAAACATAGTTCGTTGCCCGTTGTTTGAATCTCGTATCTCGTTTAGGGATACAATGTTATAGTATGGTTATTGGCGGTGAAAGTCAAATAATTATTGCAGCAGTGAGTTGGTGCTATGAGGGAGACTTTGTCAAGAAAAACTGTATATCGTCAGATAGAATGAATTACGTTGTATGGTTCGGGACAATGAACTATCCATACTTTCGAATAGGACAGAAGCTGACCTGACGGCGATTTCTTTGCGATGACAGTTAAAGACTCATAGTAGGCGGGTGCTCTCGTGAAAAGAAAGAAGAAAAACCCTTGTGGGATATGGGCTTATCTTCAGGTCGGAATAGCGGGGGCAGGATTCGAACCTGCGACCTCCGGGTTATGGGCCCGACGAGCTACCAGACTGCTCTACCCCGCGATCAGTTCGTCATTAGTGGTTCGTGGCTCGTGACCCGCACTCTGCAAATCACGGGTGACAGCCGCCAAAAACCACTTTCACAAAATACCACACAAAATGTCGTTTATCAAGAGGGCTGAGGCGAAATCACAAGTTCTTGCGAATCTCGGCGGCAATGGCCTCAATTCTTCCCTGCTTGTATTTATAAGAAGGCCAGCGCTCAAATACGCCATCCCCGGACTTACGCGGAATTATATGAAAATGCAAATGTTCGACAAGTTGGCCGGCAGCCCTGCCATTGTTGCACAGCACGTTATAGCCATCTGACTTCATCGCAGCGGCAACGGCCTTGGCGATTTTGCCCAGACGCAAAACGACCCCGCCGAGAAGCTGCGGCGGGTAATCGTGCAATTTTTCAAGGTGCTGTTTAGGAACAACTAAAGTATGGCCATCGCTTACGGGGCCGATATCCAAAAAGGCAAGAACGGCTTCGTCCTCGTAAATCTTTGTGGCTGGAATCTGACCGGCCACAATTTTACAAAAGATGCAATCGCTCGCACTCATTCTATGGGCATCCTTAAAACAATCCGCTGCGATGTCCCGGCAGACTACTTTTGTTCGGCCTCGGCAGCCTCTTTGGTCTCTGCGGCTTCCTTGACTTCGGCGGACTGCTTTGCCTTTTTGCGGGAGCGTTTTTTCTTGGAAGCCTTGGCCTCTTTCGTTGAAACCTCTTCTTTGCCGACAAGCTGAAGCAAGGCAAGCTCGCCGTTATCGCCCAGTCTCCGCAGCGAGAGGCGGATAATCCTCGTATAACCACCGGCCCTGTCGAGGTATCGCGGGCCAAGGTCGCTAAACAATTTTCCGACTATTGTGCCCTTCTTGACGGGCTTATCGTCCTCATAATCTATGATGTCACGATTTCCCAGCAGAGCGATGGCCCGGCGTCTGGCCGACAGCGTGCCTTTTTTGCCCAGCGTGATGAGCTTCTCGACAAAAGATTTCACCTCTTTGGCCTTTTCCAGCGTGGTCGAAATCGTCTCGTGCTGGATGAGCGAAGCGGCCAGATTCCGACTCATCGCCAGGCGATGTTGGCTTGTTCGACCTAACTGACGGCCTGCCATTCTATGACGCATATATTCTGATTCCTTACTTTATGCACTAAAGCCTGTGAATGTCCTCTAATAAAACGTCTCAGCCAAATGTCTGCGCAACCAACTATTCCTTCAAGGGCCGGACCTTTTCCGCCGCTCGGAGGCAGGTGAAGAAACGTTACATCAGGCGGTCTCTTCCGGCAGCTTGGCCTCTAAATATTTGTCCACATTCGTCATCCCTAAAGACAAACCTATGTCTGCAAGTTTTCTTCTGATTTCTCTTAAGCTTGTCTTGCCGAAGCTGCGGATGCCCAGCAAATTCGCCTCGGTCATCTTCACCAGCTCTCCTACGGTATGTGTTTTCACGGATTCGAGGCAATTGGTAGCTCTGACCGAAAGGTCAAGTTCCTGAATCGACATATTCAGCTTCTTGACCAGCTCTTTATCTATTTCTTCATTGGACGGCTGTTCAGCAAGCTCGGTGGACACGGTCGTTTCTCCGAGCTCGAAGTATTGAACGAACGGGTTGACGTGCTTACGCAAAATCTTGGCGGCCTCCACCAGCGCCATCTCGGGCATGATGGTCCCGTTGGTCCAAATCTCAAGAATCAGCTTGTCGTAATCAGTCCGATGGCCTACACGAGTGTCTTCGGTCGAGTAACGCACCCTCGTAACCGGCGAGTACACTGCATCGAGCATTATCCTTCCGACTTCCTGGTCGAATCTGTCCGCGGCAGCAAGTCGCTCGGCAGCAGGGACGTAACCTCGTCCATTCTCAACCACCATCTCCATCCGGAAATTGACATCCTCTGTCAAGGTGGCCAGGACGGTGCCTTTATTTATTATTTCTATGGCAGGGTCGGCGACTATATTGGATGCCTTCACGACACCGGCCTTGGTTGCCGAGACGGTCATCGTCCTCGGCCCGTCGGTTTTGAGCCGAACGATAAGACTCTTGACATTCAGAAGGATGTTGGTGGCATCCTCCATCACCCCTTTTATGGAGCTGAATTCATGGTCAACACCGGCTATTTTGATAGACGTTACGGCACTACCCTCCAGCGAAGAAAGCAACACGCGTCTTAGGCTGTTGCCGATAGTGATGCCGAAACCTCGCTCGAAAGGCTCAATATAGAACCTTCCGTATTTGTCGGTCGATATCATCTGGTCTCGGACAACACGGGTTGGCAACTCCATACCACGCCACGTAACTCGCATACAGGCCTCCGGTCAAAAATCGAATATCGAAACTTAAACACCCAAGTGCGTACCGGGGTGCAACTTCTCCTCTTTTCCTTTTGGGTTATTATTTTTCTTCCCTCTCGGCGGTGCGCACTCCCACGCAGTTACCTCGAACAGAACTCTATCACCAACTGCGCTTCAACAGGAATCTGAACATCTGCTCGCGTGGGTAGCGCAACAACAGCGGCTTCAGGTTTATCACGGTCCAACTGCAACCAGCTTTGCGTTGCAAAATTGGGATTGCTTTCCAATTGAGCCTTTACTCTTTTGACGCTCCTTTCGGAATTCTTGATGGTTATCTTGTCACCGACTTTTGTAATGTAGTCGCCGACGTCAACCTTACGCCCCTTCACGTAGATATGGCCGTGAGAAATCAGCTGCCTCGCCGCTTTGCGGGAGGGAGCAAAGTTCAGCTTATACACTACGTTGTCCAGGCGTCTTTCCAGCAGTTGCAGCAAAGTTTCGCCGGTATTGCCTCTTGTCCGCTTGGCCTTGTGGAAAAACCTCATAAACTGTCGCTCGAAAACGCCGTAATATCTTTTGAGCTTTTGCTTTTCGCGGAGCCGGACGGCGTATTCGCTTGCCCTGCCCCTTCGCCAGCCGTGCATGCCGGGAGCCAGACTACGCTGCTTTTTCTCTACAGGGCACTTGGCTGTCTCACACCTGATACCCTTGAGCATAAGCTTAACCCCTTCGCGACGGCAAAGCTTACAGGATGACTCCAGATAACGTCCCATCTTTTCGTTTATCTCCAAGAAAACTTTTAGAGTTTCCGTATTAGATTCGTCTCCGCTTCGGCGGCCTGCAGCCATTGTGCGGCAGCGGCGTAACATCTTCTATCGATGTGATGCGCAACCCCGCAGTCTGTAAAGCTGCGATGGCGGACTCGCGGCCTGAACCCGGACCCTTGACCTTAATTTCGACCTCCCGCACGCCATTGCGCAAAGCTGTGTTGGCGGCCCGCTGCGCAGCCTGCTGCGCAGCGAAGGGCGTGCTCTTGCGGGCGCCCTTGAAACCGGCACAACCCGCCGAACTGAAACATATTGTGTCGCCGTCCAAATCGGTAATCGTAATCAACGTATTGTTGAACGTCGCCTTTATGTGGGCGGTGGCCCGAGCAACATTCTTTCTGACTTTTCGCTTTGTACTTTTCGCCATCGTTGGAATAATCCTCAAAAACAGGGCGCCTTTTCCGGCCCAGGCCCTTTTAGCGTTTCTCTTTTACGCCCTTCTTGCCTGCAACGGTCTTTCTCGGCCCTTTGCGAGTGCGGGCGTTAGTTCGAGTACGCTGGCCGCGAACGGGTAATCCTTTTCTGTGGCGAAATCCTCGATAGCAGTTTATGTCACGCAGGCGAGCGATATTTTGAGCGATCTGCCTGCGGAGCTGACCGCCCACAGTATAATTGCGGTCGATTATCTGCGTGATGCGGCTAAGCTCATCTTCGGTGAGTTTGCCGGCCTTTGTGTTCTTGTCTATCTTGGCCTCTTTCAAAATCTGCTCGGAGGTATGTCTGCCTATACCATAGATATAGGTCATCGCGATCCATATCGCCTTCTCATTTGGAATATCAACGCCAACAATACGCGGCATACCGGTTCCTCTTTCACCTGTTCATCGATTGCTCAATCATTACAATCAGCCCTGGCGCTGCTTATGCCGGGGGTTTATGCAAATCACCCGCACAACGCCTTTGCGGCGGACAATCTTGCAATTCTCACATATACGTTTTACTGAACTTCTGACTTTCATCTTGTGCTTAGCTAATTAACAAAAACAGTTTCCAATAATAACGCTCTTGCAGCCCACAACTACCGGCGCAGGACTATTCGCCCTCTGTTCAGGTCATACGGCGACATCTCAACCATCACTGTGTCGCCGGGCAAAATCCGAATAAAGTTCATTCGCATCTTGCCGGAGACGTGCGCCAGAATCTTGTGGCCGTTCTCCAGCTCCACTCTAAACATTGCATTCGGCAAAGCCTCAGTCACCTTGGCCTGCAATCTTATCGCATCTTTCTTTGGCATAGGTGTTTACTTTACCGTCAGCACCTCACAACCACCTTTTACTATTGCAATTGTATGCTCAAAATGAGCCGAGCATTTACCATCTTTGGTCACCACCGTCCAGCCGTTTTTCAGCGTCCGCACGGCGCTCGTGCCGGCGTTAATCATCGGCTCCACCGCCAGAACCATCCCTTCGGTCAGGACAATGTCGTTGGCCAGCAGCTCATCGCTGACGAAGTTCGGCACCTTCGGCTCCTCGTGCATCTTCCTGCCGATGCTATGCCCGACAAAATCTCTTACGACCGAAAAACCGGCGGATTCAGCGTGCCGCTGCATCTGCGAAGCTACCTGGCTCCACCTGACAGCCGGTGCCGCCTTTTCTATCGCTATTTCGAGAACCTGTTTTGTCACATCCATCAGCCGGCGATTGTCCTCAGAAATATTCCCTATGGGAATCGTAACCGCGGCGTCCCCGCAGTAACCCTGCAATCTGACGCCGAAATCGATGCTCAGGATGTCGCCTTCCCTGAGTTTCGTGTCCTCTGAGGGAATCCCGTGAACGACCTGCTCGTTTATCGAGGTGCAAATCGCACCCGGAAATGGAATCCGAGCCCGCGGATTGCGGACGCCCTTAAAAAGCGGCTCCGCACCGGCATCGGCAGCCATTTGCAGAGCCACGCGGTCAAGCTGGGCAGTGGTCATTCCCGGCTCTGCAGTCTCTTGCAATTTTGAAAGAACATCTGCTACGACAGCACCTGCTCTACGCATTAACTCGATTTCTCTTCGGCTGCGAAGCATTATGGCCATTTAGTTCGTATTTCGTATATCGTATTTCGTATATCGGTTCACGCTTCACTCACTTGGCAAGAGCATCCAGCTTCTCGAATATCAAGGAGGTCACCCGGTCCGGGACCTCGTCGGCATCAATGTCGAGAAAGGTGCTGTTATGTTTATAATAATCCACCAGCGGTTCGGTCTGCCGGTGGTAAGTTTTAAGCCGATTTGCCACCACTTCGGGGCTGTCATCAGGACGCTGGATGAGTTTGGCCCTATCGTGGTCGCACACGCCGTCAACCTTCGGCTTCAAATTCTCAATATGATAAACCGCCCCGCATTGCGGGCAGCTTCTTCTGCCGGTCATTCGTTTTGCCACCACCTGGTCGTCAATTTTTAAGTTCAAGACGGCGTCTATCTTCCGGCCGTTGCGGCCCAGTGACTTATCAAGCTCGGCGGCCTGATTGACGGTCCTGGGGAAGCCGTCAAGTATGAAGCTGGCGGCAGGGGCTTTCTTTATCGCCCCGGCCATCATTTCAATGATGATTTCGTCCGGCACAAGACCACCTGAGTCCATAAAACTCCGGGCTTTCTTTCCCAGTTTAGTCCCTTCGGCCCTTTCTTTTCTTAAGATGTCGCCGCTGGACAAATGGAGCAGACCATACCGGGCGGCGATGTGTTTACATTGTGTGCCTTTACCGGCGCCCGGCGGACCCAACAGAACCAATCTCATGCGTACGCTCCCTTTATCCTGCCGACCTCGCTGAAGCCCTCGTAACTGTGCATCAGGAGGTTGGCCTCAATTTTCTGTACCATATCCAGCGAGACGCTGACTACTATCAATAAGCCGGTGCCGCCCAGGAACGTCGCCACTCGCCAGTCAATCCCCATAGACACCACCACCAGCGACGGAATAATGGCAATTATGGCTAAAAATGCGCCTCCGTAGTAAGTAACTCTGGCCATTACCGTCTCCAGATAGTCGGCGGTTCTGCGTCCCGGCCGAAGGCCCGGGATAAAGCTGCCCGAGTCCCGCAAGTTTTTGGCCATTTCCTTGGGCTGGAATGTTACTGTAGTCCAGAAGTACGCAAACAGAAATATCAGCAGCATATACAAAACATTGTAAGTATAAGCATGGTAAGCCAGAGCATCCTGCAAGGTCTGAAGAATCACCGAGTTACCCAGCGATGGGATTCTCGCCATCTGACTGATTATTATGGGCGGGAACATCATAAAACTGGATGCGAAGATTAGCGGCATAACTCCGCCGTGATTGACGCGAAGCGGCAGGTAATGTCTCTGCCCGCCATACATCCGCCGGCCTCGCATCTGCTTGGCCTGCTGAATTGGGATTCGTCTCTGGCCCTGAGTTATCAGTATCGCGCCGGCCACAACGAATACAAACGCCGCCATTAGAAACAGAACCTTTGCAGGTCCCACCGAACCGACGGGCGCACCGAAAGAGAAGTCCACGTTCTGCCACAGTTGCCGAACTGCCCATGGCATTCGAGCGAGAATGCCGGCCATAATTATTAAACTGATGCCGTTGCCTACGCCGTATTCATCTATCTGCTCGCCGAGCCACATCAAAAAGATAGTGCCGGCAGTCATACTGAAGACGCCCATTATCAGGGCCTGTCTTTCCATACCCACATAAGTCAGACCCCCGCCTCCCAAAAACCTCATAAACATCACGGCCTGGATAATACACACCAGCACCGTCAAGTACCGTGTGTATTCATTTATTTTTTTGTAGCCGGTCTGCCCTTCCTGGCGAAGCTTCTTAAGCGAGGGAACAACCTCGCCCAGAAGCATCAGGATAATGGAGGCGGTAATGTAAGGCATAATTCCAAGACCGAATAGGCTGCTTTCGCTCAAGGTTCCGCCGGTGAATATCTGCATATACTCTGCGGCCCTGCCTATAGGACTTTCCGAAGACCTTTGCTTTGTAAGCTCGATAATTTTTTGCTGGTCAAAATACGGAACCGGGATATGGAAGCCTATCCTGTAAATCATCAGCAGCACCACAGTGAAAAGGAGCTTGTTGCGCAGGTCCTGGATTCTGAAAATGTTTACCAGTGCTTTAAGCATTTTGTCATTTCCGGTCAGTCACCTGTTCTATCGCAGCCAATTCCGCCACTACGTCTGGCGGACTAAATCAGCTTTGTCTCGCCGCCGGAGCCTGCGATTTTTTGCTCCGCGGTTTTACTGAATTTATGAGCAGCCACCTGCAGTTTCTTTGTCAGTTCGCCGCCGCCGAGAATCTTTACTTTGCTCTTCAGGCTGTCGATAAGGCCCGCAGCGGTCAATTGCTCCAGCCCGACGGCCGCACCATCATCGAACCTCTCCAACTGCGAGACGTTGACGATTTCAAATCGCGTTTGGAACTTAAAGTTGCTGAATCCTCGCTTGGGCAGCCGGCGAAATAGAGGCACCTGGCCTCCTTCGCGAATAGAGAACCTGACAGCGCCGGCCCTGCTTCTACTGCCTTTGTGGCCCCGGCCACACGTCTTGCCGTGACCGCTGCCGGTGCCTCGACCTATACGCTTGCGGGCTTTATGCCTGCCTGCTACCGAAGTTATTTCGTGGTTCAACATTCCAGTCACCCACTTACCTATATGCAAACTATCAAGAGCCAATCTTCACGCCGCGAGTGGATTCAACCATTTCCTTGCTTCGCAATTTCAACAGCGCCTCCATTGTCGCCTTGACGACGTTTTTAGCAGAGGTGCTTCCATATACTTTTGTGAGAACATCCTGTACACCGGCAAGCTCGAGCACCGCACGGGCGCTGGAGCCGGCGATAACACCGGTGCCTGGACTGGCCGGAACCAGCGTTATCTTGGTGGCCCTGTGCTTGCCGATAACCTGGTGCGGAATCGTCCGACCCAGCAGGACTATCTTGTGCAATTCCTTCTTGGCCCCTTTAACGCCCTTCTCGACCGCCTGCGGGACTTCATTGGCCTTGCCATAGCCTATGCCTACGGTCCCCGTCCGGTCGCCGACAACAACCAGTACTCCGAAGCTAAACCGCCGTCCGCCTTTGATTACCTTTGCGCAGCGAAATACCTTTACGACCGTATCTTCCAACGGCTTCTCTTCCCGCTCATAAGGCTGAACTGCTTCTATCGCCAATTTTTTCTCCAGCAATTATTGAGTTTCTAAAAGACCAAACCTGCTTTTCTCGCCCCCTCGGCGAGCGACTTGACCCTGCCGTGAAACTTATAGCGGTTTCTGTCAAAGCATACGCACTTGATACCGACACTGAGGGCCTGTTTTGCAATTTCCTCGCCCACAACCTGTGCCGCCTTTCTGTCCCGGGTATTAGTCAACTGCTCCCGCAGGGCCTTCGACCTCGTGCTTGCGGAAACAAGCGTCGCCCCTGCGGTATCATCAATAACCTGGCCGTAGATGTGCCTGTTCGAGCGGAACACAGCCAGCCTGGGTCTATCCGGTGTGCCGATGACCTTTTTCCGCACGTGATACTTACGCCTCATCCTGGCCGTTTTTATTTTATCTATCCTCACCTGATTCCCTGATTCTATGCTGTCCCGGAGGTAAATGCCTTTCCGACTTTGTGGCTGACGTGTTCACCGGCATACCGTATGCCCTTTCCCTTATAGGGTTCGGGCGGTCTGATCTTACGGATTTCAGCGGCGAACTCACCCAATAGGGCCTTGTCAGGACCCGAAAATGCGAACTTGGCGGGGACCTCATCGCCTCTCGTTGCAGCGACCTCAATAGTTACTTTTACGCCTTTTGGTATCGGCCGCTCCACCTGCTGGGCAAAGCCCACTTGCAACAGCAGCTTGCCGCCCTGCTCTTTAACGTTATAGCCGGCACCGTATATTTCCATCTTTTCCTCAAAACCCTTGCTCACGCCGGCAACCATATTGAAAATCAAGGCACGCATCGTGCCGTGCAACTGCTTGGCCTGCCGGTTATCGGGATGTTCATTCTCAACTAATACTTTGCCCTCAGATGTGTTGAATTTAACCTTTATCATAGGGTTACAATCCACCTGGAGGCTGCCCAGCGGGCCTGATACCTTTATGGACCGGCCCTGCTGCTCGACCTTCACCTCCGGAGGGACAACAACGGGTTTTTTACCGATACGACTCATCAGCTTACCTGACAAATGAGCTCGCCGCCTATCCTGGCTTCGCGGCAGCTTCTGTCCGTCATCACGCCTTTACTTGTCGAAACTATCGCCACACCCAGGCCGTCCAACACTCGCGGCAATTTATCGACGGGAGAATATCGCCTGCAGCCGGGCCTGCTGACCCTTTTTATCTCGCTGATAACGGGCCGCCCTTCCTGGTCATACTTTAGATGGATTCTTAAGAGGCCCTGCTTGCCGTCGTCGATTCTGTCGTAATCCTTGATATAACCTTCATTCAAGAGCACTGCCGCTATGCTTTCAATAGTTTTCGATGCCTTGACCGTAACCTGTTCGCTACTTATTCGCATAGCGTTTCGGATCTTTGTCAGCATATCAGCTATTGGGTCACTGCTCATATTTCGTCCCTCGTATATCGTATATCGTATATCGTATTCGTGTCCGTCAGTGTTTACCAGCTTGCCTTCTTTACACCCGGTATCTTTCCTTCGTTGGCCAGTGTTCTAAAGCAAATCCTGCAGAGTTTGAACTTGCGGTAAACGGCCCTGGCCCTTCCGCAAATCTCGCATCGCGTATACTGCCTGACACGGAATTTCTGTTTACTCCTTTGCTTATTTCTCAGTGCTGTCGTTGACATTCCTAATGCTCCGTTCAGCTACTATCCGCTGCACGCTCTACACTAAACGCTTACTTTTTGAACGGCATACCAAAAAGCGACAACATTCTTTTTGCCTCTTCATTGGTTTTCGCCGTTGTCACGAAGGTTATGTTCATCCCCTGCTGGGCTTCCACCTTGGCCGGGTTAATCTCAGGGAAGACCGTCTGCTCGGACAATCCCATCGAGTAGTTGCCTCTGCCGTCAAAGCTGTTCGGGTCAAGGCCTCGAAAGTCTCTTACGCGGGGGATTGCAAGATTGATGAGCCGGTCCATAAACTCATACATCCTCACGCCGCGAAGAGTAACCTTCAGCCCGATTTCAACGCCCTGGCGAAGCTTAAAATTGGAGACGCTCATTTTGGCTTTTGCCACGATGGGAAATTGGCCGGTAATCAGTGTCAGGTCGCTTTTGGCAAACTCAATGAATTTTTTGTCCTGCGTTGCTTTGCCCACACCCATAGAGACGACTACCTTTTCTACCCGCGGAACGGCCATAGGGTTCTTATGGCTGAACTCCTTCGCGAGCTGCGGAACTATTTTGGATTTATATAAATCTTTCAGTCTTGCCATTAAATACCTTACCGATTATTCTTCGATGTCCGCCTCAGTTCGCCTCCGGCGGAACCATCAACCCTTTGCCTTTCTTACAACCCCGAGCTCGGCCCCGTCAGCGGAAACTCTTTTTTTGCTGCCGTTCTCCTCCACCCGATAACGAACCCTGGTGCCTTTGGAGCTTTTGGGGTTTAGCGGAAGGACGTTGCTTACATGGATTGGCTGCTCAACGTTAATCCGGCCGCCCTGGGGGTTTTTGCGGGAAGGCCGAACGTGTTTTTTTGCCATGTTGTGACCCTGGACCACTACCTTGTTTTCCTTCGGCAGCACGCGCAGCACCTTGCCGGTAGCGCCCTTCTGGTCGCCGGCAATAATCTCAACTATATCACCTTTCTTTATGTGCAGAGCCATTACCTTAACCACCTATCCTTGCTCGTGACTCCTCATACCACCTCACTTGCCAGCGAGATAATCTTCATATAATTCTTCTCGCGAAGCTCGCGGGCGACGGCGCCAAAGATTCTGGTCCCTATCGGGTTGCCTTCATTATCAATCATCACCGCGGCGTTGCTGTCAAACCTGACGTAGCTGCCGTCGGGACGCCTGATGGCGTTTCTGGTCCGAATGATAACGCACTTATGCACCTTCTTGTCGTCCAACTGACAGGTCGGCAGCGACTTTTTAATGGCGACACAAACAATATCGCCCACGGTAGCCGTGGCGCGAGTAAACTTCCCACGTGCTCCGCTTCTTCCAAGCACCCTGATGCACAATGCCGACTTGGCGCCTGAGTTGTCGGCTATATCCAACATTGTTTCTTGCTGAATCATTTTTAGCGCCTGGTATTAGGCCTCTTGCGTTTCGACGGCTTCCCCCAAAATCTTCAGAAGACGCCATCTTTTATTTTTGCTGTAAGGTCTGCACTCGGCGATTTCCACAATATCACCGACGCCTGCATTATTGTGCTCATCGTGGACGGCAAGCTTTGTTTTGCGCCTTATGTATTTGCCGTACTTGGGGTGCTTGACCGTCCGGTCGACAACGACCCTGATGGTTTTGCTTGTGCTTTTCTTGAGCACTATGCCCGTTAACGTTCTCAAAATTTCTTTCTGCATATCGGACTTTCTTACACCGTCGATTTAAGGCAAGGCCGCATTTTTTTCGTGTATAATGGTTTTAATTCTGGCGATGTCCCGTCTTGTGTTGATTATGGCCTTGGAGTTCTCGAGCTTTTCCGTAACAGCCTGCGTCCGCAAATCAAATATGTGCCGCTGGAGCTCTTCCAGCCTGCCTTCAAGCTCATCGGCGCTCATTTCACGGTACTGTTTTGCCTTCATACCCGGAACCTTATTTACCTCGAAAGCACCCTCTTAACAAATCTGCACCTTACCGGCAGTTTATGGGCGACCCTGTACAGCGCCAGCTTCGCGACCTCTTCACCCACGCCGCCCACCTCAAAACAAATCTGGCCGGGCTTGACCCTGGCAATCCAAATTGCCGGCTCGCCCTTGCCCTTGCCCATTCTGGTCTCCAGAGGTTTGGCTGACGCCGGCTGATGCGGGAATATCCTCAAATACACCTTGCCTTCGCGATGCAAAAAGTGAGTTGCCGCAACGCGGCCGGCCTCAATGGCCTTGGAATCTACCCAGCCCGTTTCCAGAGACTGCAGGCCGTATTCGCCGAACGAGACGAAGTTGCCCCTGGTGGCATTGCCCTTCATTCTGCCACGCTGGCTCTTGCGATACTTAATTCTCTTCGGCATCAACGCCATTTTTCAAACCCTTCTGTTTCGCAAAAAGGCCCACCTTTAACTTCCACCCGTTGTCGGCGGCCCACCGGCATCAGACGCCGGCGGCGGGGCGGCAGTTTTTGCACGGGCAGCGCCCTTACTATTCCGCACAGCAGCGCCCCTATGCACATCCTCTTCAGGCGGCCCCATCGTAACGGGCCTTGTAGGCCGACGACGACGGACACCCTGTTCAGTCTCCTCGCCGAAGATGCCCTTGTAAATCCACACCTTAATTCCTATCGTTCCGTATTTTGTTATCGCAGTCGCCACGCCATAGTCCACGTTGGCGGTCAACGTGTGTAGCGGGATGCTGCCGAGCTTCTGGGTTTCTTTGCGAGCCATTTCCGCCCCTGCCAATCGCCCGCTGCAGATAATCTTGACTCCTTTGGCGCCGGCGTTCATTGCTGATTCACAATACTGTTTCATCATCCGTCTGAATGAGGCCCGTTTGGCCAGTTGCTCGGCAACCACCTCGGCAACCAAAGTAGCGTTAAGGTCCGGGTCTTTTATCTCAATAACGTTGACGGTTACGGTCCGGCCTGTCATCCGCTCAAGCTCTTCGCGCAGCTTGTCAACTTCACCGCCTCTGGGGCCGATGACCACGCCGGGCCTTGCACTGTGCAGCGTCGCTTTCACCTCATTGCGCGTACGGGTAATCTCGACTTTTGCCACCGCGCCTTTAGGCACGCTGCGGTTAAACCTCTTGTCGATAAACCGACGGATTTTCTGGTCCTCGATGAGAAATTCGCCATAGGTGGCCTTATTCGGAGCAAACCACGTGCTCTGCCAGTTCAGCGTTATCCCCGTTCTAAAACCTATTGGCGATGTTTTCTGACCCATAATCTTTTATCTGCTTTTGTTCTTTCCCATTCTCGGTTATGCCTGCGTTACTGTTATGTGTATGTGGCACGCCTTCTGTCGAATAGGGTAGGCCTTTCCCCTGTCTTTCGGTATCCATCTTTTGGTGCCGACTCTCACTCCTGCATCATCAACGCGTGCAGAGCTTATATACAAATTATCAACATCGGCCTGCTGCTCATCAGCATCGGCGACAGCGCTCCTTAAAACCTTATCAATCATCGATGCTGCACGCTTTCTTGTGAACTTCAAGAGGTCCATTGCGTCCTGGACGCTGTACCCGACAATAAGCTGCGTCACCAATTGTGCCTTGCGCGGCGAAATCGGAGCGAAGCGATAAGACGAATGCCAGTCGGCTATCTCTTTTATGTCAACGGACAAGGCGGCCGCTATGCGGCGAATGTCCTCTTTGCGAGGCAGGGGCTTAAAAAGCCCGTTCCGCCAGTTCTTCACGGCCGCTACCGCCTCTTTTTTGTCGAGCCCGGGTCTGACAAGCTGGCCAGCCAACTGCTCGACACCAACCTGCCTCTGCCGACAAAGCTCTTTTAATTTATCAGGACTTAACATAGCAATCACAAATTCCTTATTTCTCGCTGCACATCGACCATCAGCGGCTTATTCGGCTGCTACCACCCTCCTTGTTGAATGTCCCCTGAATGTCCGCGTGAGCGAGAACTCACCGAGCTTATGCCCGACCATATCCTCAGTGACAAATACCTTATTGAAAATCTTCCCGTTATGAACCATAAAGGTAAATCCGACAAACTCCGGGATTATGGTGCATCTTCTGGCCCAGGTTTTTATCGGCTCGCGTGAACCCGAGGCAAGCTTCATCTGCACCTTCCTAATCAGCTTCTCATCGACGTATGGTCCTTTTTTTATCGATCTTGCCATAATGAAGTCACTCGACCCACTCCGCCACTACGTCTGGCGGACTATCACTTTACCTCTACACGCCTACTCCTTTCAGGCGTCTGCTTTTTCGTCTTCGAATAATCCTTTTGTTGGAGGTTTTTCTCGGATTTCTGGTCTTTCCGCCTTTAGCGAGGACGCCGGTAGGCGAGCAGGGATGTCTGCCGCCGTTCGACCTGCCCTCTCCGCCGCCTAACGGGTGAGAGACGGGGTTCTGTGCCTTGCCTCTTACGTGAGGTCGGCGTCCCAGGTAGCGTGTTCGCCCGGCCTTGCCGAGCCAAACATTCTGGAAGTCGGGGTTGCTGAGCTGGCCGATTGTCGCCCGGCATTCCTTGCGGAGCATCCGCATTTCGCCGCTCGGCAAAACGATGGTGGCCCAACCGCCTTCCTTCGCCATAATCCTGGTGGCGCCGCCGGCGCCCCGCACCAGCTTTCCACCCTGGCCGGCAATCATCTCAACATTGTGAATCTCCATGCCGGTGGGGATTGTCTCAAGCGGCATAGCGTTGCCTATTCTGGGTTCGCAGGAGGTCCCGCTCATCACCATATCGCCGACCTTTATCCCCATCGGCGCCAGTATGTATCTTTTCTCGCCGTCAGCGTAGTTCAGCAGCGATATGAAGCAATTCCTGTTGGGGTCGTATTCAACCGTTGACACCCTCGCCGGGACGTTGTCCTTATCGCGTTTGAAATCGATAATGCGGTAAATTTTTCTCGTCCCGCCGCCTCTGAACCTGGTGGTGGTAACGCCGGTGAAGTTTCTGCCGCCGCTCTTTTTGATCCGCATGCACAGAGCCTTCACGCGCATATCGGTCGTCAGCTCGGCGTAATCGTTGACCGAACTGTTTCTTCGCCCGGCACTTGTTGGTTTATAAATTCGAATACCCATATTTTCTGCCCCCTCTCTCGCCTTTAGAACAAATCGATATGGTAATCGGGCTCCAGGTAAACGACAGCTTTCTTCCAGCTCGGCGTATAGCCGGCGCTCTTGCCCTTGCGGCGGTATTTGCCTTTGCGGTTAGCTGTTCGGACCTTGCGAACCTTGACACCATACACCTTTTCTATGGCGTTTTTTATCTGAATCTTGTTGGCGTTCTTATTTACCTCAAAGGGATACGCACCCCTTGTATTCGCAAGGTGGACACCCTGCTCGGTAATTAAAGGTCGAACTATTATGCTGTGGTCGTCCACGCCAACACCTGCTAATTCTCTTCGCTCCGGTCTCTATTCAAAAGAGATAGAAACGCATCTTTGGTAAATAACATCTTGCGATGGCTGCATATATCGCCGGCATTCAGCTCGCCTACGGGAGCAACAGCTATCTTCGGGATGTTCCGGGCTGATTTGTACAGGTTCTCGTCATAGTCGTTAATCGTTACAAGGCAGCCGCGGTCAATCTTCAAGTTGCTCAGAACACTGACAAAATCTTTCGTTTTTGGTTTTTGGAACTCCAGCTTGTCCACCACAACAACATTGTTGGTCAGCAGCTTTGCCAGTATTGCCGAGTCCCTGGCCAGGTTTCTTTGTTTTTTAGGCATAGACCGTCCAAAATCCCTGGCTTTCTTGGCGAATGTCATACCGCCGCCGACGCGCTTACCGGTTCTAATGGCGCCGGCGCGGGCGCGTCCGGTGTGCTTCTGCCTGTAAATTTTTCTGGTCGAACCTTCTACGTCACCCCTGCCTTTGGTCGTGGCCGTCCCCACGTGTTTATTCGCGTGATACATCACAATCGCCTGCTTAAGCAGGGAATATCTGACCGACTTTCCAAAGACCGACTCATCCACCTTTAAGGTGTCAACTTCCCGGCCATCTGTGTTGTAAACAGCCAAATCAATCATTATCAGATTTCCGCTTATGATTACTTCGCCTTTTTGGCGCTGCGGACGACACAATAGCCGCCTGCAGAACCTGGCACAGAACCTTTTATGACCAACAGATTGTTCTCTTTGTCAACTGCCACAAGCTTATGGTTTTTCACTGTAACCCGGCGGTTGCCCATATGCCCTGCCATTCTCTTGCCCTTATGCAGGTTGCCGCCGTGGCCGCGGTCGGTACCGTGGCTGGCGATTGAGCCGGGCGAGCGATGCTTTCGTTCGGTGCCGTGCGAACCCGGCATACCGCCAAAACCGTGCCGCTTCATCACGCCGGCAAAACCTTTGCCCTTACTGGTCCCGATAACATCGACAAATTCATTTTCATTAAAGATTGAGACGGTAATGGAATCGCCCACCTTATACTCCGGCTTGGCGTCGCCCCAAAGCCGCAGCTCCCTGACAAATCTTTTCGGCACGGTATTAGCCTTGGCGGCGATGCCGAGCTGCGGCTTCTTCCTTCGAGAGGGCTTTACATCATCGTAGCCCATCTGAATGGCGCTGTAGCCGTCGGTCTCACCCGTCTTGACCTGCGTAACAATACAGGGACCCGCCTGTATGACGGTAACGGGCAGCAGCTTGCCCGACCCGTCATAGATTTGCGTCATCCCAACTTTTTTCCCTAACAGAATCGCCATTGAATTTGCGCCCTAACAGCCGAAGCCCGCCCCCGAATGTTTCTGTCGGGGGTCACACACGTCAGGCCTTAATCCTTACAAACACGCCCGCCGGCACCACCAGGCGGTTCAATACTTCAACCGTACGCGGGTTGGCTTCGAAGATATCAATTAATCGTTTATGAGTCCGCAGCTCGAACTGCTCACGCGACTTTTTATCGACATGAGGACTGCGCAAAACGGTGTATCTTTCAATTCGCGTAGGCAGTGGCACGGGGCCGCTGACACGGGCGTTGGTCTTTCGAGCGTGTTCCACTATCTCCCGCGCAGACGCATCAAGGGCCCTGTGGTCATAGGCCTCCATTCTGATTCTTATTCTTTCACCTTCGCCAGCCATAACTTCCCACTATACACCAGCTTCATCCGACTCCACCAAGTTACAAGGGCAGAGGCGAGCATATTTATCCCATATTCACCGTCTTACCGGCTTATAACGTCCTGTTACAAATTGACTTACAAGCCGAAAAAATAACAAAAGTCCACCCACAGCGTGTTTTTCTTCCGCTGTCAGCTAAACAGTCTTATTCGCTTTTGGCAGGAGAGGCTGCTGACCGGTTATTGATTGCCGACTTTTGCGTGGGTTCCCAGCTAAGCCTTGGCAATCGTTGCCGAATTCGCCTTCCTTAAAGGTCCGGGCCTTGGCCCTTTACAGGCCTACCAAAGGCCTTATTATCGGCCCTTGGGCACCCCTATGGCTAAATAGAGTTACTAACAAACCGTCCCTGGCACAAAATTACAGATATGCCACAGCCTAACTAATTTACACACAGTCCTCCGTGACGGTGCTCGCTACGGCTGAAAACATTATAACCTATCGCCTGACCTCCTATGCTGTCAAATAAAATTTCGGCAAAAATTCTAATAAATATATAAAAAATATACAATCTTCAAAGGATAATGTCTTTGGCAATCTGCCCAGGAACCCTCTCGTAGCTCAACGGCTCAAGGGTAAAACTTCCCCTGCCCCCTGTGGCGCTTCTGATTTCGCTGGAGTAGCCAAACATCTCCGCAAGCGGCACCTTGGCATCGATTACCTGCAGATTCCCATGGGCCCGGCAACCCGTGATTACACCCCTTTTAGCGAGCAACTGTCCCTGCACCACCCCAAAATTCGCCTGCGGGACCTCAACCTGAAGCCGCATCACAGGCTCGAGCAGGACCGGCCCGGCCTCTTTTACCGCCTTCTCTGTCGCAACCACCGCCGCCTGTTCAAAGGCTATGCCGGATGAATCTACAGAGTGAAACGAGCCGCCCACAAGCGTAACTGTCACTCCGATAACAGGATAACCCGCCAATGCGCCGTTGCTTAAGGCGTCTTTGCAGCCTCGCTCCACGTCAGAAACAAATGTCCTCGGCACCATATCGCCGGGCGCCTCGTTTACGAACCGGATGTTGCGGCTCCAACGCCCATTCTCCGTCAATAATGGCTCGACCCTCAAGATTACGTGACCATACTGACCGTGACCGCCTGTTTGACGGATGAATTTACCCTCTGCCTCAGACGCCTTTGTGATAGCTTCCTTGTAGGCGACTTTCGGCTTGCCGACCCGGATGTTGAGGCCTTTCTCCTTTACCAGTTTGTGCTGGAGTATCTCCAGGTGCAGCTCCCCCATACCGCTGATGATTGTTTGACCCGTCTCGCTGTTTATCTTGCACTCAAAAGTGGGGTCCTCACGCTTAAGGGCGGATATTGCATCCGCCAGCTTTGTCTTTTCCGCCGCAGTCTTCGGCTCTATGGACATATCGATAACTGTCGGTGGAAATGTAATACTCGGCAGCGCTGCGGGTTTCTTCGGGTCGCAAAGGGTGTCTCCCGTCAATGTCTGCTTCAGCCCTACAACCGCCACGATGTCACCCGCGCCCGCCAGGTCAAGGAGTTTACGCTCGTTGGCGTGCATCTCAAATATCCGTGTAATGTTCTCTCGCTTGTTACGGTTGACGTTCAGGACTCTGCTGCCGGACTTTAGCGTTCCCCGGTAAATCCGCAGGAACGTCAAATCACCGTGCATATCAGCAATAACTTTGAATGCGAGAGCGACGAAATTGCCGTCTCGGTCGCACTTAATCGGCATTTCCCTTTTCTCGTCGCCGGGCTTGTGCCCCATAATGACGGGCTTATCCAGAGGCGAAGGAAAATATGCGGCGACACCGTCGAGCAGCTTCTGGATGCCAACATACTTTAAGGCGGAACCAGCAAATACCGGATGGAGCTTGCAGTTCAAAGTCCCTTTTCTGACCGCCCTGTAAATCATTCCGGCATCTACGGTTTTATCATGGATGAAGGCGTCCATCAGCTCTTCATCGTGCTCGGCTGCAAGCTCAATCATCTGATTCCTTCGCTGGTGTGCAATCTGCTGAAACTGGGCGGGAATCTCGGTTTCCTCAAATACTGCCCCCAATTTTTCTGCATCAAAGTAAACCGCGTGCATCGCAATCAGGTCTATTATGCCGGCAAACGAATCCTCGGCGCCCATAGGTATCTGGAGCAAAATCGGATTGGCAAGCAGCTTGCTGCGGAGGTCCTCCACAGACATCTCGAAATCCGCGGCGGTCTTGTCCATCTTGTTCACAAAACAAAGGAAAGGCAGATTATACTTTTGCCCCTGCCGCCAGACGGTCTCGCTTTGGGCCTGGACACCTTCGCTGCCGTCGAATACAACTACGGCGCCATCAAGGACCCGCAGCGACCTTTCAACCTCGGCGGTAAAATCGATGTGGCCCGGCGTGTCGATAAGGTTGATCTCAAAACCGTTCCAGGGACATTTTGTGGCGGCTGAAGTGATGGTGATGCCTCTCTTTTGCTCCTCTTCGAGGTAGTCCATAACCGCGGTGCCTTCGTGGACCTCGCCCATTTTGTAAGTCTTGCCCGTGTAATAAAGTATTCGCTCGGTCACGGTGGTCTTGCCCGCATCAATGTGGGCTATAATCCCGATATTACGTATTTTTCCCAAATCACTCGGCACAGGATGAACCTCGTTCACGGTTTATTGTTCATCGTTCATTGCGATGACCGGCAGCAGAACCTCGTGCGGATAAAAAAACTGCCACGGTCTTTACTACAAAATACGCCGTGGCAGCTATAGACAATCCGCCGGTGGCGGATTTACCACGCAAAGTGTGCGAAGGCCCTGTTCGCCTCCGCCATTTTGTGGATGTTCTCTCTTGTCGTCATTGCTCCGCCGCGGCTGTTAAAAGCATCTATCAATTCGGAGGCCAGCCGCTCACACATCGACTTTCCCGTCTTGCCTCTGGCCGCATTGAGTATCCATCGAATGGCCAGCGACTGCTGACGCCTCGGATTGACCTGCATCGGCACCTGGTAACTGGCCCCGCCGACACGCTTGCTGCGAACTTCGATGAGCGGCTTTACGTTATTAACCGCCTTCTCAAACACCTCCAGCGGAGAGGGCTCTTTGACCTTTTCGACTACGATGTCCATAGCGCCATAGAAAATATTCTGCGCAATATTCTTTTTGCCCTGCCACATCAAACAGTTGATAAACTTTGTGACAAGCTTGCTGTTGTATCTGGCATCGGGTTTCAACTGCTCTTTTGATGCTGTCGGTTTCTTCTTGGCCATTATTTTTCCCCAGCAGAAATCATTTCATTTGTCCGTCGTTTTTGATTCCCCGACGAGCTGCGCACTTCCAACCCATCTGCGGCGGGCGTTATTTTGCCGTTTTCGCGCCGTATTTACTTCTGCCCTGTCTGCGATTGGCAACGCCGGCACAATCAAGGACGCCGCGAATGATGTGATATCGCACGCCGGGCAAGTCGCGAACACGGCCCCCGCGAATCAGAACCGTGCTGTGCTCCTGGAGGTTGTGGTCAATGCCCGGTATGTAGGCCGTTACCTCCTTGCCGTTGGTTAGCCTGACGCGGGCAATCTTTCGCAAGGCGGAGTTGGGCTTCTTCGGCGTCATAGTCCTTACGATAAGACAGACGCCCCTCTTCTGCGGCGAGCCGCTGATATCAGACAGCCGCTTCAGTCCCTTTGACTTTGCCCTCGGCCGTCTGACCAACTGGTTCATAGTAGGCATAGTTCATACCTCTGTCCGCCACGACTTCTTTGGCGGATTTAAAATTACGGATTTATTCCTAAAGCTTCCTTGATGGCGGCATCCTGCTTGGCCTCGGCCTCTTTGGCTTCATAGACTTCCTTGGTTTCAAGCTCTTTAGGCGGAGGAGCCTCTGCAAGACGCTTGACGCGCATTTGCAGATAAGGCTTGAAAGCAGTGCCGGCCGGTATCAAATGACCAAGTATCACGTTCTCTTTCAAGCCATGAAGCTCATCTATTCTACCAGCCAAAGCCGCCTCCGTCAAGACCTTGGTTGTTTCCTGGAAACTGGCCGCTGCAATAAAGCTCTCCGACCACAGCGAAGCTTTGGTAATTCCCAGCAGCATCGTCTTGGCGGTCGCGGGTTTTGCTTTTCTGCCCTTTGCGGGTGTCCCACCAAGCATCTCAATCTTTTCGTTAATACCTGCCAGCTCCTTCTTGCCGATGACTTGACCCATTTTTAATTCGGACGCATCGCCTAATTCAGTGATCTTGAGGCTGTTGGTCAATCTCTCGTTTCCCTTTTTGAATATGAATTTGTCAACAACTTCGCCCGGCAGGAACGAACTGTCGCCGACGGATTCAATCTCGACCTTCCGCATCATTTGGCAGCAGATAATCTCAATGTGCTTGTCGTTGATATTGACGTTCTGCGAACGGTAAACGTTCTGAATCTCGGCGATAAGGTATCTCTGCAGCGCCTCTTCGCCTTTGATACGGAGAATATCATGCGGCACCAGCGGACCGTCCGTTAAGGTATTGCCGGCTTCGACAAAGTCGCCGGTGTGCACGTGAAGGTGTCTGTCGCGAGCAACATGGTGTTCTTTCTCCATACCGCTTTCGCTGCGAATAGTCACAGTCATTTTGCCTTTTCGCTTATCGCTTCGCAGCTCGACGCGGCCGCTAATCTCAGCCATTGAGGCCGGGTCTTTCGGCGTGCGTGCCTCGAAGACCTCGGTAACTCTGGGCAGCCCGCCGGTAATATCCTGCGTGCCGCCGGTGGCCCGAGGCTGATGCGCAAGCAACTGACCGGCCTGGACCTGCTGGCCCTGGTCAACTTCGATTCTGGCTCCGGCAGGCAGATAATGCACGTCGAGGATTTTGCCGTCGGCGTCCTCCACGATGGTTTGCGGGTGTTTGTCGCCTTTGTGTTCGATTACCACAGGTCTGCCGGCCTGGCCTTTTCGCTCCTCTTCGATGCCGATTGTCTCGCCCTCGATGATGTCCACGAGCCGGATGATGCCCGGCACCTCCGCCAGGATAGGCGTGCGGTGCGGGTCCCAGGAAAACAATAGCGTTCCGGCCCTAACCTTCGCTCCATCCTCTACCAGAACGGCGGCGCCATAGGGAACTTTGAATCTGTCGAGCTCGCGCTCCTTCGCATCAAGAATAGATATTTCTCCGTTGCGTTTGAGTGCAATTGTCTGCGTTGTGCCGTCTTCCTTCTTTAACGAAACCGCATTTATGTCACGATACCGAACCGTGCCTGCCTGCGGGGACCGCTGCTCGCGCTCAAGAATGGCTCTGGAAGCCACACCGCCGGTATGGAACGTTCGCAGTGTCAACTGCGTGCCGGGTTCACCGATGGACTGTGCGGCAATAATGCCGACCGCGGTGCCCTCTTCGACCAATTGATTGGTGCTCAAGTCCCACCCATAGCATTTTGCGCAGATGCCGAACGGACTGTCACAAGTCAGAGAGCTCCTGACTCTGATTGCATCAAGGCCCAGCGCTTCCATCTTTGCCGCCGCCTCCGGCGTTATGGCCTCATTCTCGCGAATAATCATCTCGTCAGTAATCGGGTTGCGAATATTATCCCTGGCGGTCCTGCCGATAATAAGCTGGGAAAGCGGGATGTCTATCTGCTCGCCCTGGCTGACAGTGCTCTTGGTAATACCCTGCAAAGTGCCGCAGTCTCGCTCAAGGACGGTAACGTTTTGAGAGACGTCTATGAGCTTACGAGTCAGGTAACCTGAGTTAGCGGTCTTTAGAGCGGTGTCGGCCAGTCCCTTTCGGGCGCCGTGCGTAGAGCTGAAGTACTCCAGAACCGTCAGTCCCTCACGGAAGTTTGATTTGATGGGCGTTTCGATAATCTCGCCGCTGGGCTTGGCCATTAGCGCACGCATACCCGCAAGCTGCTGAATCTGGTCCACGCTTCCCCTGGCGCCGGAATCGGTCATAATGTATATCGGGTTCAGGTAGGGTCGGCCACTCGCATCGGTATCTTCCTTGAGGCCTCGCATCATCTCATTTGTCACTGCCACGCGCGAGTTTGTCCAGGCATCGATGACCTGATTGTAGCGTTCTCGGTCGGTCAGGACGCCGTCGTTGTAGTTCTTATTGATTTTGCCGACCTTCTTTTCTGCCTCGTCAATAATCTGGTGTTTCTTGGGCGGTATCTTCAAATCCGTAAGGCCAAAGCTCAAGCCCGCAAGCGTGGCGTATTTGAACCCCAGATCCTTTATTCTATCAAGTAAATCCACAGTCGCAGCGGAACCTGCGGTCTCATGGCAATCACTGATAACCTGGCTCAATTTCTTTTGAGCCATTGTGGTATTGTAGAAAGGCATTCCCTCAGGGAGTATGTCGTTGAATATACACCTGCCTACCGTCGTCTCGATGACTTCGTATTGAGGTTTCGCCTGCGGAGCCGGCTCAGCTGGTTTCCGGGCCTTGTTCTTCAACTCTGCCAGTGAGGGCTTCTTCGGAACACGGACTTTAATCTTCTGTTGCAGACCGATTTTCCCCAGCTCGTAGGCCATCATTGCTTCAAATGTGTCCCTGAATACCGGTATTTTTTTAACCAATTCATCGGGGCTCTCTTCAATATCTCGCAAATCTCTCCACGCATAATCTCTCACATATGCGTTCAGTAGGCTGCTGTCAGTCCCTGTCTTAATCCCATCCTTAGTATTAGCCTTAGCATTTCCCGAAAAGTGTAGGAGCAGCCGTTCCCGCAAGCCTTGTGATTCGGGTTTATTCTGTTTGTCTTCACCCCCCACTCCAATGTAGCCTTCGTTAACTCTGCCGCCTCGAGGTCTAAAGAAATAAACTCCCTGATGTTGGTCCTCTAAATTTTCTGTTATATAACCCTTACTCTTTTCAATACCCTCTTTCCAAATAGGGTACCAACCCTCTGAACGCTTTATTTCATTCTTGCATCCATCAAATAAACGGCATAGGTTTGCCTTCTTGTCAAAAGTTGTGTTTATGGTTTCTACAGAAGGCCCAAGAACATCGTTCAGTCGAGGTTTTTCCGTATTTTCATCACGCTCTTTGTATGGATATGCACGTATCAATTTTCCTTCAATAGCTCGAAGGTCCTCCTTTTCTAAATAAGTACCATCTTTGTCGGTCCGGACGAATTTAAACTCCAGTCCCGGACACTTTTCCATATACATTTCGCGCAGCTCACTGTAACGCGCATTTGGGCTTGGCTGCAGGAAAATGTCGTCCAGCTTCTTAATAAGCTGCTGGCGACAGCTACGAATTCTATCGTATCTTTTCGGATCACTCCAACCAATGCCTACGAGTTCTTCCCTACACTTATCCAAAAACTTTTCGTAATCATCTTCGTGCCACGGTCGCTTTGGAGGAGGTGGTTTGGCCTCTTCCATATGCGTCAAATAATAGTTCCCCATCACCATATCCTGGGACGGTCCAACCATTGGTGAGCCGTTGGCAGGCGAGAAAATATTGGAGGTGGTCATCATCAGGATATGGGTTTCCGCCTGCGCTTCAATACTCAGCGGCAGATGCACAGCCATCTGGTCGCCGTCGAAATCGGCGTTGAATCCCCTGCAGGACAAGGGGTGAAGCATAATTGCGTTGCCTTCGACAAGCACCGGCTCGAAGGCCTGAATGCCCATTCGATGCAGCGTCGGAGCACGGTTGAGCAGCACAGGATGCTGATGGATGACTTCTTCGAGGATGTCCCAGACCTGCTCATCACGCCGTTCAATCATTCTCTTGGCGCTCTTGATTGTGTCGGCCAGGCCATGCTGTTTGAGCCGGCGAATAATAAACGGCTGATACAGCTCAAGAGCAATCTTTTTCGGCAGGCCGCACTGATAAAGTTTCAGATGAGGCCCGACGACGATGACCGAGCGCGCCGAATAATCCACTCGCTTGCCGAGCAGGTTCTCACGGAACCGGCCTTGCTTACCCTTAATCATGTCCGTGAGGGATTTTAGCGGTCTGTTATTGCTGCCGAGGACGGGTCTTCTGCATCTGCCGTTATCGAGTAGTGAGTCCACCGCCTGCTGCAGCATCCTCTTTTCGTTTCGAATAATGACCTCGGGTGCGTTGAGGTCTATGAGCTTTTTCAAGCGGTTATTGCGATTAATGATTCGCCGGTAGAGGTCGTTCAAGTCGCTGGTTGCAAAATTATCTCTTTCAAGCAATACCAGCGGCCGCAGGTCCGGCGGGATAACAGGGGTAACTTCAAGCACCATCCATTCGGGTTTGTTGCCACTGGTTTTCAGGTCGGTAATTGCCTTAAGGCGCCTTGCAAGGTCCTTGACCTTCTGCCTGCTGTTGGTTTTTGTTATAGCCTGCCGCATCTCTGC
>Ga0315282_10003705_pt1 | contig 27244 bp, 25 predicted proteins | sample YL17G07_20_MG_FD_203693 | JGI IMG/M metagenome (GOLD analysis project Ga0315282, IMG submission 203693) | Sediment microbial communities from Yellowstone Lake, YNP, Wyoming, USA - YL17G07_20 | ecosystem: Environmental > Aquatic > Freshwater > Lake > Sediment | place: USA: Wyoming | collected...
CCTCCCGTTCGTAGGCCCTCTTTACCCTTTCCAGACCAACGCTGATCGCGGACATCGCCGGACATGATATCGTAGAATGTTAATAAAATCTTATGTTATCTGCTATAATGTTGTCTGGCTCTTTACAGCTTTTACTTTCGGTGCAATCATCGGAGACACAGTGAACTATTGGATCGGGCATCTCCTAGGAAGAAGAATTTTTCACGAGAAATCCCGATTTTTCAAGAAGGAATACCTAACTGAAGCAGAAAAATTCTACGGGAAGCACGGTGGCAAAACTATTATAATAGCAAGATTTGTGCCAATCATCAGGACATTCGCTCCTTTTGTCGCTGGAATCGGTAGGATGTCCTACAGCCGCTTCATCACCTACAACATAATTGGAGGGGTCGCTTGGGTTGCAATATTTCTTTTAGCTGGTTATTTCTTTGGCAGTATTGCTCTTGTGAAAAGCAATTTGTCGCTTATTATAATCGGAATAATTTTTATTTCACTATTCCCTGCAGGACTGAGGTTTTTCGGTTATATACTGAAAAATAGAAAGCGCTCGTAATTTTAAGAATGGAATGGAATTTTAATGATTGATTTAATTGCACTCCTCATGGACTATGCCTTTTCGATTATAGCAATATACATCGAACCTTTTGAACTTATAAATTTCTTGACCTTCCAACCAGTTCTATTGAGGATGCCCTTCATCTCCTTCTTCGAGACTATGAGGTAATCGAACCAATTTCCGACGTATTTCCCAAACCTCACTCTTATCCTCAACTGACCTGCCATCCTTCCCCTTCTCCTGTTAAACCTATGATACATGAGATGATCTGGATTGTCGGTCCTGTACGGATCGTTGCTTTCCGCTATGATGATGGCATCACCCGACGTTATCCTGTGGAACATCCTTAGCAGCCATCTCGCCCTCTTTGGGCTTCCGAACAGACCGAAGTTGTTACCGAGCATAATTATGGTATCGAATGAATTGAGCTTGAAATCGATCTGTGTTATGGAGCTCAGCTTCGCCTTTTTTAAGCCCCTGAGCTTGCACACCTTTATCGCAAGTGGTGAATTATCGATACCCGTGACATCAAAACCTCTCCCCTGTAGGTAGAGCGAGTGCCTTCCCGCCCCACAACCCACATCCAGCACCCTTCCCTTGACAAACCTAATCACCTTCCTCTCAATGCTTGGCCAATCCCTGAAATCTGAGAAGTAGACTTTGGTCCCAGAAGAGGCATCGAAATATCCGTCATCTCTCTCTATGATCTCAAAGCTGTCCTTCGACTTGAAGTGAGCCCAGATCTCTTGGCCAAAGGCATCGTGGTTCTTCTCCATATCGATTACCCTCTGAATAGGTATCTCACTGGGTTACTCGTTTATCACTATTCCTCCCGCGATAATTCATGTTCAACATTGCCATTCCACGCGTGTTTAATCAGCCATCTCTAATGTCATAGAACCTTCATTCAGAGCCTTTTTCTATTACTCCTATTGTGGTTAGTGTTAAATAGTCAAAAACGTCGTTTGGCCTGAATCAGAGGATGGGATATTGAGCTCAACAGAAGAGAAAAGAGTCGAAAAAGTTCCTTGGATTCCAATAGTAGTGCTGGCGGGTTTTCTATCTTTTCTCGCAATGGCATCATTTCGGCTCTTAGCTCCATTGGGTGGACAATTTCAGTGTGGCTATAGCTTCGGCATAATCTCCCGTGTAACTTGCGTCGCTGTCTTTCCATACCTTCTGCTCGCGATCGTCTATCCTTTCAGACATCGAATCAAATCGAATACCTTGACATACCTTTACACCACTGGACTAACGGCTTCATTCACCTTGGGGTTCGGGTACCAGGATTGGATCATCCTTCTGTCACGACCGAAGGTACAAGATAGCCTCGGTCTTCTCAACGTTTGGTGGGAGCCACCCGCGAGCACCGTGCGATCCATGCTGCAGGGAGGCGTACCAACGGACTTCGTTGCGTGGGGACCATTAATATTCACCATCAGTCTCCTTTACATCAGCTTCTTCTTCTTCACATCCTCCATCTCCCTGATATTCAGGCGTTCTTGGATTGATGTGGAGAAGATTCCATTCCCACTCGCCTTAGCGGGCAACGAGATCATCAAACTCAATCAGAGCAATGGCACGCAGAGATATGGCGGTAAGAGGCCATTCGCCATAGGAGTGGCCCTAGGCTTCGTCTTCATGGTGCCGATCTTCATGGCAAGGACTTTTTCATGGTTCCCCGACATATACGGCTGGGTATCGTTAGCGATCTGTCCGTCGAACGCATACCACCTGCTGGCGGACAATCCCGTCGGATCTTCGGTCATCGGTCTAGCATCGGTAGCAGTAGACCCGATCTCAGTGGCGATCTTCTTCTTGGCTCCGCTAAGTGTACAATTTAACGTTTGGTTCTGGACACTCGTCATGTTCATACTCGAGCAGATCGCATACTTCATGGGCTACTACACTGGCGCTGCCAGCCTTAGCGGTAGCGCAAAACTGTGCTGCACAGCTGGAGTCGTAACGACCGCCCCATTTTACTGGCCAATACCGAGCATGCTGGGTGGTTTCCTGGCCCTAACCATCATGTACATCTTCCTCCACAGGCGTTATGTCCTCGATACCATGAGGTCCGCCCTACATCCGAACATCGAGATCGAGAGGAACGAAGCCATGAGTTATAGATCAATGTACATCATGATGGCCATCTCCTTCGTCCTATCGGTTGCAAGCCTGATGATGCTGTCGATCGATTTACTGGCAGCATTTATAATAACGCTCACAAGTTGCTTCACCACTTGGTTTGCGCTTACACTCATAGTGGGTATGGCTGGATTCGGAGCCTCAGACAACCGAATGTGGGCGGTGGGCTTCATGAGGATCGTCTGGCCAGATCCATCAACTGCGCCAACCAATCTAGACTATATCATGAGCCACCTCTGGGCTCAGGACGGGGCCAACGTAGCCACCTACGGCTTCGGAAATGGCTACTTCACAACAGCTCTGTCGCTTAAAATGGCAAGTCTAACGGGAACAAGCAATAGGAACACATTCCTAGTTGCCGCTGTAAGCTGGATTGTATCGGTTCCAATACTCATGGCATCATCGGTTTGGTTTGCGAACCTCTACGGCACAAGAGTTCTAACTTGGGGTAACTGTGCGATTCAGGACATATGCGAGTCCAATCCTGTAGCTCAAGCAAGTCGACCCTCGGGCATGACCTACCTCACATATGGAGCGGCTGGATTCATCTGGACAGCACTTCTGTCCTTCCTGCACTCGAGGTTCATCTGGTTCCCGTTCGAGCCAATTGGCTTCATCATAGCTACATCCTTCTCTGGGCAATGGAACGGCGTCTGGAGCACATTTCTAGTAGCTTGGATTCTAAAGACGATAGTGCTGAGAGTGGGCGGGAGTTCCCTTTACGAGAGACTTGCGCTTCCAGCTGTGGGAGGTTTCATAGCTGGCGTGGCCCTGGCTAGCACAATTGGCATCATCACCGGCATAGTCAGATTCTACGTGCCCTTCTGACATCCTTCGTCTTTCTCATTCATCGAGCCTTAGTGGGATCTCCGTTCTTTTATTATGTGCAGGATAGTGCAATCCCGCTAGGCCGATGTCAGTTGAATTCGTGGTCGGTCAATATTATGGCGCTAAATCTTCTGCTATGCTTTCTCTATACGAATCTTTTCCCCACTTCTCGTCTTGCCGAATATCTTCGGATCGCCAGTTATTCTCCCGAAGACGTTCACTGGGCTTGCAGCCCGTGGCTTGCTGCCCGTGCTTGCGGGAGTCTTTCCGAAGAAGATGCAGAAACCCTTGCCAGGCGGCCAATACCCTATATCCCCCACCTCAACCTCTTCCTGTGACTTTTCCTCATCCTGCCTGACTTTCGTGCTGAAGTAGACTTCCTCGCCCCACCGGTTCACACTTGATTCAATAGGGAGGGCGTTAATTATTGCCCTCGCCGTCTCGGGGTTCTTGTCCTCGATTATCTCCGCCGAAACATATCCTGTGCTCTCGGTGTGGATCTTTATCCCGAATGCCATATCCAATCACCTCATCAGATTTTCCGGTGGCTTATCTGCCTTATTCTTCTACTTCCCGGAGGCGTGGGCTTTGGCGACCTTTTTCACGGCCTGCACAATCCAGTTGAGCTCCCGACTTGTATAGGCTGGGCTGAGGTATACTCCCACCACAGATTTGCAGACCTTTTCGGCGTTAGGACATAACCCCTGTTTATACTCAAATACTCGCCCCTCGAGGTACTCGAAGGGAAAACCTTTGCCCCTGCCCGCCTTGTCTTTAAAGATCGGTTCCTCGTATAAAGGCCGTGCGTATATCGGGCTTGCAGGTATTCCCTCCGCCCTAATGGCCTTGACAAATTGATCCTTCGAGACGCCAAGGCTCCCCTCATCGATCTGCCAGACGTAGATGTGGTAGACATTCTTGGTATGGCTCGGTACAACTGGTGGCCTTATCCCAGGTATCCCCTGTAGATTCTTGGTCAGATAGTCTGCGCTCCTGATCCTCTTCTTCGTGAACCCATCGAGCTTCTTCAGTTGGACTATCCCCAGCGCCGCTTGCATCTCGGTCATGTCAACCCTTAGGCCCATCTGCATGATCCCGTAACCAATTGCCCCTTGATGCCTCAGCATCCTTGCCTTTTCTGCAATATCGTCCCTGTTCGTCGTTATCATCCCGCCTTCAGCTGTCATCATGTTCTTGCTGATCTGGAAGCTGAAGCAGCCTGCATCGCCCATCGTTCCAACGAGCCTCCCCCTGTATGCGGCCGAATGGGCCTGTGCGCAATCCTCTACGATCAGAAGCCCATGTCTTCTTGCTACCTCGTTCAGCGGGTCCATGTCGCATGGTTGTCCGTAGAGGTGAACGGGCATGATGGCCTTCGTCCTGCTGCTTATCTTCTCCTCAACCTTTGCTGGGTCGATCGTCAAGGTGTCCGGATCTATGTCCGAGAACACGGGCACAGCATTACATTGAAGGATCGAGCTGGCCGAGGCTATGAAGGTGTAGGGAGGCACTATGACCTCGTCGCCAAATCCTATGCCAGCTGAATACAGCGCAAGCGTGAGTGCGGATGTTCCACAATTCGTGGCTATCGCATGTTTAACCCCATGATACGCCGCGAATCTCTTCTCGAACTCGAGTATCTTAGGTCCTGGGTAGCCTGCGAGCTTCTTCGACCTCAGGACGCCAAGAACAGCGTTGATCTCTTCCTTTCCGATCAGGGGATATGGATCTGGGAATTCTGCCCTTGTTATTGGTCGACCTCCTTCAAGCGCGAGTCTAGTTGACAAGGTTCGCTCTCCGCTATCCATTACCTCCTCTCTTAAATCTCCATCCGTGCCCTGAGAGCATGTGCTCCTAAACGAAGATCTCTTGTTATCGGGGCTTGGGACTTTACGAAACTGGTCAATTCTTACGAAGGAAGGGCGCTTTCGAAATTCGCAAATGGACCATTCCCCGCTCCGAGCTTCCTACTTTGGACGGCCTCTGGCGTTGCATCAGTTACTGGTCCCAGTTCCAATGATTTAAGTTCCTTTAAGGTCGAGATGTCGTTTGCCTTGATTTTCCCTTCTGATATAGTATAGAGGGCGTCATTTATGTAAAGTGCCCTCTTTACGGAATACTTGGAATCGAAATAGTAGCCTGACTTGAGTATCTCCCCTTCATCCTCAAGATGTGTTATCCTCCCGAGCACCTCTATGCCCTTTTCGACCGAAACCCTTAGCACATATGCGCCTTGCCAGACATATTCCCCATACGCGTTCGCTGGGACGCCATCCGAATATTCTGATGGAACAATCTTCGCGACGAGCACAGGCATAATGAGGAGTCCCCTTCCCATGTCGAGAAGGAATGCCTTGTGATCGCGAAGGACGGGGGAATCGGTGCCCCTATCGCCTATAATCAACTTCGAGATCTCTCTTGGATTTTCTAGTTCCCTCACGTCGAAAAGGGAGACCTTCACGCCTTGGTACCATGCGAAATCCCCTTCCTCTGCTTCGACCGTCTCCTTGCCAACCCCGATCAGAAAGCCTTCCCCGAAGGGATGCAAGTAATCCGAATAGCCCGGTATCTTGAGCCTGCCCACGACCTTCGGATCAGTCGGCGAGGAGATGTCTATGACAAAAAGGGGATCTACCTTCTTGAACGTCACCATGTAGCATTTGTCACCCATGAACATAGCCGAGTGTATGCTCTCACCGGGTGCAAGGTCCTCTAGAGCGCCTACAACATTCATGTCGGCATCGAGCACATATAGATTGTTGACCTTAGCAGACCTTCCAGAGTCGTCTGAGGATTCCTTGACTGACGTAGTCGCTATCCTGAAGAAGCCATTGAATTCGTCCATCGAAAATTGGTTCAGCACGTGGCCTGGAACCTCGCCCTTTGCGACATACTTTATCTCCAAGCCATCGACGTGTATTTTGTGTACGGCCGTCATCTCCTGACTAGGCGGGATTATGAGCCCATTCCATAAGACATCCTCCGCTCTATTCCAGATGGTTTGGGCGATGTATATGTTGTCGCGTGACATGAAGAGGGTATCCGATGATGTCATTAGGAACGTCTCATGAGTCGGTTCCGCACTCTCATCATGAACATTGAGGGCGAGGATCGTGTTGAAGCTGTGATAACCCTCTGAGGATTCGTAGTAGTATATGTCCGAGGCTGCGATCTCCTTCACCCCGTCGCAGCAATAGATCCTCGGGAGGATGACGTTCTCCGCGTAGATAATAGCTGGCTCTCCTACCACTATGTAGACATAGGGTTCCAACATCCTGGAGTCGGAGTAGAAACCGTTTATGAGGTAATTCCTTAGCAAGCGGGGATCACTTCTATCTGATATGTCGTAGATCTTAACTGAGACGTTTCCCATCAACGGCATGATCTCGGGCATGACGCCATCCTCGCCTTCGATCGGCCCGGTCGAGAAGATCTGCTCGAACACCACCAGCCTGTTCCCGGAGATGAACATGCCCGCTGGACGGCCCTCCAAGTTTATTATTGAGAGCAGGGCCATCGACTCCGGAGGATAGGCATCTATTAAGAGAACTTGACTATTGGACATAATGTAGATGAACTTACCGTCGGTCTTCACGACGTCAGCCTCATCTACTCCCTCAACTTGGACATTGGTCATCGAATACTGGAGATCGGTCGGAGCATATGCGGTCGAATCTCGCGCTAAGGACACGCCACCCTTAAACGAGTTAATGCCCTCGAGCGTTATGTATGGCCAGTAGGCTTCCTGCTGATGCGCTGCCAGGAACTGCTTGAGCTGCTGATAAGACGCGAACCTTCTGATTTTGGCTCCATCCTCATGCTCAAATACCGCCTTCAGCTGCAGGAAACCGACAGCCGATGCAGTGAGCATCACTAGGGCAAGTATGACAGCAAGCTTTGCCTTGGTCTTGAATCTCATCTCGATCGAGAGGTATTTGTCGAAGTTGATTTTAAAGATTGTTTCGAACTATTTTCGAACTCATTCATCCTGCAAAGGACTTAACTATCGCGATGTCCTTGTTATCGCATGCGATCAGGGAGTTACATGTGCCTTGCCATCCTCTTGGCTGGCCTTTTGACTTGGGGGATGTCCTATTGGCTTGAACCCAAGCTATACCTAATAACAGGCAATCTGGAGAGTTTCAGCATCTCGGGGTTAGGTGCCACTTCGAGGTACGTTCCCTCCTCCCAAGAGGTCAACTTGACAAAAGAAGACCAGGTCGCAGGGGAGATCGGGAATAGCACGTTGGTCCTGTTGATGGCCCGCTATGGCAACACTGTGAACATCTCGAGAACCATCCGTGCTGTAGTCGAAGATCAAAGCGGAAGTAGGATCGGAACTGGGTATGTGATAAATACCGATGAGGGTCAGAAGTTAGTCGTAGTCCTACCCGATGGTTGGATGCACGAATACGCTCTTCCTGCGAAGGGATAGGACTGTGCTGGGCAGATTTTGAATACTTTAGGTTTGTACCATTAATTAGGTCTTTAAGCTCTTCTTGACACGATTGGGCATATAGCATAAAGGTTGGCGAATCCCAGCATTGACCCTGAAGAGGCCCAATGGAGTTTGGCTCCTGTTGATGCTTGCCTCAGGGATCTCCCTCGCCGTTAAGGTTCTTACCCCAAGTGTTGTACAGGTAGTAGTTACGGATGGGACCGTGCACGTCTACCTGATACCAAACGTCTATACAGTTGGAGATGTCCTGACGATCTGCCTGCTCTCCGCCTCATTCAGCTACGCGGCCTTCAGGGGCATGTCGGGTGAGAAGGTCCTACTTGCTAAAGGCATCGGAAAAGGCTCAATCGCCACGCTCCTAAAGGGCGATGAGTTGTCAATATATGATATTATTAAAAACCTAGGGCCCATCACACAGGCCGAGATAGCGAAGAGGACTGGATTCTCGAAGGCAAAGCTCAGCGGCACATTGGACGTCCTTGAGGCATACGGCCTGATAACGAGGAGGCGCAGGGGGAGGGAGAACGTCGTCGCATGCACATGAGAATAGAGGCCTTTACAACATAATTAATATCCATGACTAGTTGGAATTAGCTGTGTTAACCTCAAGGGAGCGATGCCTGCGTGCTGTCCGGCATGAGGATGTAGACCGGATTCCACTAGTCCTGAGGATAAGGCCAGAACCATACGAGAAGCTCGTCGAAATGATAGACGTCGGGCATGGAGAGGGTGAGTACCTTAGGGTTTGCAAAGCTCTTGGCATAGATGAACTCGGCACACCCGGAATCGGATTACGAAGCCCCTTGGAGCCGGATAATTCGGTAGCGCACGACGAGGAGGGCGGATGGTTCTCACATCATGAAGGAAGGTTCGAGGTACACACGAACATCTGGCGCGTTGAGACTATCTGGGCGCCTGACCACACCTATACTTATACTTACCATAAATATCCATTCACAACATTTGAATCTCTGGAAGGCTTCGAGTGGCCGACCATCATCGAGCAGGACCAGGTAAACATCAGGGATTTCAGACGCAGATACGAGGACTACTATGTTGGTGCTGGAACGATGCAAGCCTTCGAAACGGCTTGGAAGATGACGGGGCTTGAGAGGTTCTTAGTCGGAATGCTCAGGAACGATCCGCTAATCGTCCGGATACTGGATGAACTATTCAAGCTATCGACCCAACAAGCGATTCTCGCAGCAGAGGCTGGAGTCGACTTCATCTACAACGGCGATGATGTCGGATCCGAGAACAACATGATCGTAAGCCCAGGGCTCTGGAGGCGGCACCTGAAGCCAAGGTACGAGAAGATGTTCGGCGAGATAAGGAAGCGCGGAGCTTTCGTGATGTTCCATAGCGATGGTTGGATAGAGCCGATAATACCTGATCTGATTGAAGTCGGTGTGGACGTATTGAATCCGATTCAGCCCGAGTGCATGGACCCATTCAAACTGAAAAGGCTATATGGAGAGAGGTTGTGTTTCGATGGGACGATCGGCGTTCAGAGCACACTCCCACATTGCACACCAAGTGAAGTTGCTGATGAAGTCAGGCACCGAATACGCACGTGCGGACCAACTGGCCTCATCCTGGGGCCAACTCATGCGATGCAACCTGATGTGCCTGTGTCTAACATCCTAGCCATGTATGAGACGGCTCGTAACATGCCCCTTGGGCCATGAGCCATTGCCATCGGATTAACAGATGTGCATCATGCATTCAGTCCAACACAGCGGACTGATCATCCTTTCTAGGTCCTGAGAAGCTTATATGTCCGCATAAGGTAGCGTGTCCTCAGGAGAGTTCGAGTTGAGAGAAAATAGGCTTAGGAATATGATGAGGAATGAGAGGCCCACAATCGGAACCCGAGTCTTGATAGCTTGGCCGGGCATCACTGAGCTGATCGGTTATGCCGGGGCGTATGACTATGTCGAGTTCGTTAGCGAGTATGCGCCTTATGATCTGCATGACCTTGACAATTTAGCGAGAGCTGCGGAACTGGTAAGCATCTCGTCTATGATTAAGATCGATCAGGAGCCAAGGACGTACATAGCTGAAAGGGCACTTGCGGCTGGTATACAGAACACCCTCTTTGCCGATATCCGGACCGTCGAGGATGCAGAGGAGGCCGTAAGAGCCGTAAGGGCTGAACCAAAGGGTATCGATGGAATCAGAATGGACAGAAGGATCGGATACGTTGGTGCCATAGCTACATACGCGGACTTCCCTAGGATATGCGAAGACGCTGTGGTCGCATTGATGATCGAGAAGAAATCCGCAGTCGAAAATCTTGAGGAGATATTTTCAGTTAAGGGCATAGACATGGTTCAATTCGGTCCTGCTGACTACTCCCTTAGCATTGGCTTGCCAGGGGAGACGGGCCATCCGAAGGTGAGGGAAGCAGAACTCAAGATGATAAAGACCGCTCTGAAAATGGGTATTGTCCCAAGGGCAGAAATTAAAAGTCCCGAGGAAGCGAAAAAATACATTGAATTGGGCGTGCGAAATTTCAGCCTTAATACTGACATAACAATCCTCTATGACTGGTGGAAATCCAACGGGAAAGATTTGATGAAAATACTCTCCAGCATCTAAAGCATAAGCTAGAACAACAGGCCTTGGTTTTGTTACAAACTCTATCCGTCTCAGGAAATCCTCGGATGCCTAAGTTGGAGAAACGGAAGACCCCTATACTGGATTAGATGGCCTTTAGGCTCGATTTCCAGCCAACTCGTAGTAACTAAGTAATAGTTTTTATACCTTTTCCGAGATCGAACAGAGCACTTTGGGAAATAAGACAGCCTTAACTGTGATCGGGACTTCACATATGGACTTCATAGCTTATCTCGACAGATTTCCAGAGCCCGGGGAGACTGTGATAGGCAAGGGATTCGTATCGGCTCCAGGAGGCAAAGGTGCAAATCAGGCCGTTTCAGCGTGCCGCTTGGGCGCAAACTGCTTCCTCGTCAGCAAGGTGGGGTCCGACTTCGTGGGCGAGAGCCTCCTCAAGAGCGCGATGAGGAATGGCATCGATATCCATTACGTGAGTAAGGATCCTAGGTCGCATAGCGGCGTTGCTGTGATATACGTCAACGCGAGGGGCGAGAATATGATCGCAGTATCGCCAGGAGTTGACCAGCTGATATCTGAGGAAGATGTAATTGCCGCTAAAGAGGCGATCTCGTCTTCAACTGCCGTATTGGCACAGTTGGAGATTCCCCCCAAGACGGCCGAATTCGCGATGAAGTATGCGAGATCGCTGGGCAGGACTACGATCCTCAATCCCGCGCCTGCATCCGAATTGGACGAGGGCGCCTTTCGATATATCGATTATCTAACGCCGAATAGAGGCGAATTGGCCAGGTTGACCGGCATGAAGGTGGCTGACGACCGATCGATTCTGAAGGCCGCAAGCAGCTTGATTGAGAGAGGCCTTGAGAACGTTATAGTAACACTCGGAAAGAGAGGAGCGATGATCGTTACTCGATCGGAACACGAGCTCATACCATCGTATGACGTGAACGTTGTCGACACCGTTGGAGCTGGCGACGCGTTCAATGGGGCATTTGCTGTAGCAATCTCACTGGGATGTGAAACGCACCCTGCTGTTGAATTCGCGAACCTAATCGCAGCTCTTAAGACTACCAAGAAAGGAGCCCAGGAGGGCCTGCCGACCATAAGCGAGTCCTTATATTTCGCTAAAGCTCATGGGATAGATGTCGTGCCCAAGATTCTAGGTGATTCTAATGGAGTTGGCCTTTCATAGACTCATCAGAGAAATAGCAGGATCCTTCAGTGACTTTTCTCCTTGAAGTAAATCGGATGTGCATGAGAGGTGCCAACATACAACGTAGCAGGTGATATAAAGACCACTGTGGATTGTATAATAGAATCATTGGAACTGTTTCACATAGATAAGAGCAGAGTGTTTTGCCTAAGGAGCAAAGGAACGAATACGAGTGGGACACTGGCAAGGATCCACTCATTTCCTAAGATCTATCAGGTTGCACTAGGAATGAAGCCAATCTACATCATAGAACTTATCTCTGAAAAATATGATAGGCTCTCAGAGAGTGAAAAGGAGAAGATACTGATACACGAACTTTTGCACATCCCAAAGGGGTTCTCTGGAGGCCTGACATGCCATCGCAAAGGCTTCGAAAAGACTGTCGAATTATTGCATAGGACTTACAAGTCAAAGTTGATGTCGGGAGAGAAAAGCCATTAAAGGACGAGGGCGGGATTCAGGGTACAATGGTGCGCATGTTATTATCTCAACACGGGGTATGATGTATGTCTAGGTCTCTCCTTGAAAATATCATGTAAATTGAATGAGAAGGATGGCCCTTTTAGAAGCTCATCGTAAAAGCACACTTTGTGCCCTCTTTACGATCTCACGCATCTTGGACAGCTTATTTTTGTCTACTTCAGGTTTTTCATACGTAGATATGAGATTCTCTACTTTCTTTTGGGTTTTTTCCAGTATATTTTGTTCATTATCGAAACCATTCCATCCCGCTCTGTCGATCAATTCCGGCAACCATAGGTACTTTCGGTAATTATTCAACGTGTGCCGTGCCTGAAGGTAGTTTCTACTGAGACCGAATTCAATGTCCAATATTGTGTCAAGGGCAATGGTCTGTGGTGTAACTTCGATCTCTTTGCCTAAGAACTGGATGCCCTTTGTTAGGTCCCTCTCGAGGAGCAGCTGAACGGGGCATATGGTCTTGCCTTCCTCAAGCATGCCCTGGCCTATGGTGGGATGATAACCAGTGAATGCAGCGATCGTCATAGCCTTGTACGCCTTCTCCAATGCAGCATATAACCCCGGCAACTTCGCGTCACAATATTCTCCACCTCCAACCGGTATCTCCTTGCAACACCATCGCCGGATGAATTCTACAGTTGCGAATGAGTAGAACATCGCATCGAATGTGCTGTAACTTGTAGACCCAGTCTTCATATCTATAGTTCCACCCCACATGCTCCCATAGAGGTCGACTTTCTCATTTAGGCTACGGGCAGCGATCCAAGTGGCGAAGAACTCGGCGCTCGCTACAACAATGAATCCAGCAACTGTGACCGGTGCTGTCATTCCAGCAACGGGCATCGCCGTGAGCCCGGTTGGATAACCTGACTTCACCCTATGAACGAATTTGTCAGCTGTGTCTCTGTCCCACCTGAGAGGATGCGCGAAACAAATGGCCCCATACTCGAACCAGTTCTTATATCCCAGGACATCCCCCATCTCCCTCAGGTAATCTATCTGCCGGAAGTTCCAGGCAAATGCTGGATTTGGATCATGCGAATATTCCGCTAAAAGCAAAGCTGCTTCTAATGGTTCCATGATGGCAGGAACATCTGTTAGGAGCAACGAGTGACCTACGCCTATCTCGGGATGTAGGGTTTCACCGAGTTTAATCAATTCGACGAAATCCTCCTTGTTTCCAGCTCGACGAGCCTTCTTCTTGTAATCGTAGAAGAATTGTGCCACCTGAGTTCCGAGGGAAGGGAGCGATGGAGAGTCGAACTTTTTCTGACCATAACCGCCTTCAGTCGATTTCTCTTTCTTTATTTGTTCTAGAAACTTCTCTTGTAGCTTTCTCGGGAATGTACACGTGCTGCGCGTATAGTCTACCTTTGCGCCCACTGCCTCCAATGCCTTGAGGATCTCCCGGTTTTGACACAGTACTCCTACCTTCTCCAAGACTGAGAATACCCCCTCTGCTAAGGGATCGATATCAGAATCGCTCAACAACGATCTCTGGAACATGATTCGTCGATTGGGGATTAATAGTATATAAAATGGCTACTTGCTGAGATAGACCGATCAGATGAAATCTACAGGCAATCAGACAAGCACGAGGCTAACGAGCGTTGTAAAAAATGGAATTGCCACGTTATCGTCAATCCAAGGCTGATATTCCGCAAGTGTCGCCACGGTTGAAAGGACCAAACCCTTCATTCCCAACATCGTAAAACCTATCATTATGCACGTTATGAGCATGCCTAAAGTTCCGCTCCAGTGCTTCTTCCTCTCGGTAACGAATCTGGATCTTATCATCCCAGTCACCGAGTCACCTATAGACATAAAGAGCATAGCTGTACCTGCGAGAATCCTGTTCGTGTCCCACAACGCCAATGATAGAACTGAAAAACTGAGAGCGTAGAACACCTCGCCAAAATTACTCTTCACCTGAAACCAAGTCATTTCCTGTGATCTGAGATGAGGAATTATGAGCATCAGGGTAAATGAAATCGCGAAGAAGAGGAACACATATGGTTCCTTGAAGATGAATGTGTAAACTAATACTGCCGGGGAAGATGAAAGGTGAATCAGTTTCCTATTGATCCAGACATTTTTCATCTTCCTTGTGAAAAATACAGCAGACATTATTAAACCAAAAAGGATCAAGGCCAATGGGATATCTGAGATGATATCCGTTGGCGAGAATTGCATGGGCATTCGTCGCAGTGCCTTGCTTTATAATAGTTATCGATGGCAGATCAATAAACAGCATTTAAAGGGCCTGAAGTACCGATGATTACAAGAGTTATACAAACCAATTTCAGATGGGGGATTACCTTCAACCGACGATGTCAAAAGGTGCTGTGCGTCGATAAAGCCTCTATAGATCTCGTTTTTACATATTCACATCTTTCTATGAATTGGGCTCTAACTTGATCATTTCTTGAGAAGCTTTATCATCTCTCTCATAAAATATGGCAGATCATCGGGTTTCCTAGACGTTATTAATTTTCCGTCGATTACAACTTCTTTGTCGAGATAATTCCCTCCAGCTGCGATGATGTCGTCCTTTATGCCCGGCCAGCATGTCAAAGTTTTACCTCTGACGGCTCCTGCTGATATCAAGAGCTGAGGCCCATGGCATATCGCCGCAATGACTTTTTCACCAGCTATGAACTTCCTCACAATCTCGACTGATTTGGGATAAAGCCTGAGCCTCTCGGGTCCTCTTCCACCTGGTAAGACGAGGGCAACGTATTCTTCAGGCTTTACACCATCCAGGCTTAAAGAAACGTTCATACCTATTCCATGCTTTCCAACAAGAGAGCCCTTCTTATAAGAAGCTGCATCTACATTATATCCTTCCTCTATAAGTCGATAATAAGGATAAAGTGCCTCGACATCCTCGAACTCTTCACCTATAAGAAGTAATACCTTTCCCTTCATGACAATCCACACAAATGATGTTACTCTAAATATATATACTTTCACTTATAATATTCCGATTAAGGCCACTACTCTTCATTTGGTCATTTATTCAATGATTTTCGTTGTGAATATCAATGGATCGCATTTCCGTTCCTTTCGTGCATATATTTTGAGTAGGATCGTATCTGATATATTAAATATCGCAGTATAAAGTGTCCACGAACTTCCTCGTCCCCCGGAAGCGTAAATGCTGTAAGGCTTGTTCTCCGCAGACGATAGGGTCTCTATTACGCTTTGCTCAGATACTTCATCAATTTTGTTTATCGTTTCGATTCCCTTTCTATACCTTTGAAGGCTTGATTTCCCAATTCTCTGTTTGACATTATTTAAGCCCGATGAGACATAGTGATTTGTATGAAAGAATCTGCCATTAACCTCGGTCAAGTAATGTTTTTGACTAGTGGTCTCCAAGTTAATAACCCTTTTCTCCCTAAGTGATGCAAGGTTGTAACTAAACCCAGAAGCTCTTCTTGAAAATAATGCTCTCTCAACCGCGTCATCTATTGTTGGTGCTTCTATCACGAACCTATCGATAAGGTGTCTGGGTACTCCAACCCTCAGATCAGGAGTAGGCATAGCGTTGCCAGTCATGATTATGCCATTAGAGTTAAAAGAGAAGGCATTACCGGGTATCATTCCGGGATAACAGTAGGAGATAAAAGGGGTTCCATGACGAGGCCTCGCGATAATGAGGAAGGAATTCTCCTCATTTTCCTTATCATTATCCTCATTATGTCCGAGGATTATCCTATTCCCAATCTTAAAGACGATCGTTGAACAGCTAGTCAATGGGTACTCGTACTTGAAGTTAAGGATAACTAAATCTTGAAAATCTACACCAGACCCCTCCGAGATACCCCTGATCTCTTCCATATATTGTGGAAAGTAACTGGTTGCTAATTCCCTTAGTTTCTCGTATCTTCTAACATCCACATTCTCCCTAATCGACTTGAACATCTCGCTCGATTTTACGAACTTAGTTATCTTGGCCTTGAAAAAACTACCTATCTCCGAGCCCATTTCATAATTTGTTCCTGAAGTTTGAAAAATATCCAGTGGGAAGGCTCCACACATGCATCCATTTAGCAATTATATTACTAAAAAGCATTTCCGATTCAATAGTTACCTCGAAGAGCATTAATTGTAAAGAACATAAATCAGTAGTCCTTTTTGAAATTGCGATATGATAATGTAATCGATATCCCCACTAGTCGTTCTCAAGAAAATACGGCATAACCTTTGTGCGAAAATCTGTAAGCAGTTCATCTGGGGCTATGCCCCAGTCTCCTACGATTACACTATTTATGCCTGCTTTTCTATACCTATCGAGTGGTTCAATGAGTTCCTCTGGATTTGAACACAAAAGGAATTTATCCTCGATCAACTCTCGACTAACGGATTTTGCTAAGGATTCGATCTCCCTGGGATCGCGGGCGTTCCAACCCTCTGGGAGAAAAGGTCCCATTACTTTACGAACTTTTTCCAACAGCTTGTCACCTTTGCCGTAAGCCACATTGAAATATACAGCTTTTTTCATTCCCTTAATATCTCCGCTGGATCTCAAACCCCTTTCATATTCCTCGATGATCCCATCTTTGCATTTTTCAGGAGACCCGACGGTCATCAGGTGAGTACGGCATTTTCCAGCGAGGAAGGCAGATCGCTTTCCAACAGCTGACCAGTAGATCTGTATCTCATCCCTGGGCTTATCGTAGCAGAATATGCCTTTTACCTTGAAGTACTTCCCCTCATAGTCGAAGTAGTTATTATTGGACCAGAACTTTCTGATTAGATCGATCGCCTCGGTCAAGGCCTCAGCCCTCTTGATCCAGCTCGGCCACGAGCCGAGAAGTGGGTACTCATTCATCCCTTCCCCTGTGCCCACACCCATGATGATTCTACCTGGATAAATATTCCCCATCGTTGCGAAGGCCTGAGCAGCTATGATCGGATGATACCTGTATAGCGGAACCGTTACATCGCAACCGATGGAGATCCTTTTGGTCCTTTCCGCGGCCGATGACATCAATACCCATGCCTGTGGTGCATGAGCCTCTGTATGAAACCATGGAAGGAGATGATCGCCTATCCATGCTACATTAAAGCCCGCTTTCTCGACCATTGAGGTTATCTTTAAACAATTGCTGGGTTCGAATGATGTGCTAACAGCACCGACATCATAGTCAAGAGTGAAATACATACAACTATCGGGAAAATATAGAGATAATTAGTAATAAGGGTTTCTAGATCATGGTCCCTTCTCATGATATGTTTTATAAATAGATAGGCTTGCTTTGAAGTATGGCTCACCCACAGCTTCCTAAAGAGATGATAATCCACTTATGTCAAGGGCCACCGCGTTTACGCTCTAGTATGAATAATAATATAATGTTGTTTTAATTGAATGTGTTAGATCGCGATTACTAATTCCTGTCTCTTCCTCAATCTTGCAAAGTGTTCGAGAAGCTCGGTTCTCTCCTCACTCATCGAAATTGTGCACTTCGATGCAAAGTATTGACAGTCAAACTCAAGTGCTCTCAATGATTCCTCTGTAAGTTTCTCTACATTTAACTTATCGAGGAGCACAAGGAACTTATGAATTGAGAAAACCCAATCCAGTTCACTCATAGTTGCTCCCATCCTAGTATTTGAAGCCTCGCGGATGCTAAATAATTAATACTCTCTCTGATGCTGGTCAATGGAGGGCCTAATTAAGAATTACAGAATATGCTTATACTCTTTTCTATATAACCATAAAAGTGTATCTATCTTAAATCGACCATATCGCTCTCTAATATATAAGCTGAGTTAAAATTCTTAGGATAATAAGTTGAGTTTGTCTAAAAGAAATTGAAGCAGTTTCTAAGATACGTTGTCTCAGAGACTTGGTCCACAGCAATTACAAGCATTAGTTTGGTTTGATGAAGGCATGATGCTGCAGTTTACCATCGATGATCGAGTTGGTGCTGAATGAATGGTAAAGTATACGTCTTCAAAAAAAACTGCCAATACGAAACCCCACTCGACACCTCCTCATATTATCAAGGATACAACCAGCAGTCCGATTAGACAAGCTGAACGAGTTGCGCTGCAAAAACTGTGAATACATCATGTCTACTTCTTTTATGTTATCAGGTTCAATGGATGAACTGGGCACAAGATACTAAAGGTGAGTGGTGAGTTAGGCCTTAATATTAATTATCGATGAGAAGTAGGGACAAGTAAGGAGATGAGGTTTATAATAACTAAAGTTGGCTGAGGAGGTGAAAAGTCAAATGAGACTAGAAAGGAGTTAGCCATGGCGATGAGGGAGCGACAGATTGAACTTCTACCCGAGACAGGGCCAATGTTGGGGCTTACTGTATCTAAAATAAAGTCCTTATCGGATAATGCGATAATCGAATCATATATCGTATGCTCTGAATGTGAGAAGCAAGTTCCTTTGCATGTAGTCGACCAACTATTGAAGCATAATCCTGAGAGCTTAGACGAATTCCTTGAATGGTTCGAGGCTATTAAAAAAGCTGTAGGGGTGATGCCTTGATGATGCAAAAAGGGATTGTGGTGCTGGACTCGAAATATAGGGGGTTGTTAATGTATTACTACAATAACACATTCTTATACTCTACGAGAGCTTCTATACTTTCCGAAGCGATATCACCTAGTGTTTACCCATGAACGGATGTGAAGAAATGCTCAAGGAGATATTTGTATAACGCAATACAAGAACTCCCATGCTAAGATGCAGTATGTGTTTTTCACCAAAAAGTGCACATGACAGAATGCAATTAATGCTCATAAAGATTTGGAATAGCCTTTTGACTATAAATTATTTTTTATCCTCAGTAGAGTCCATTCGTAAAGAATGTTCGTGTTCCAACACTTTAAGTGCTTCATAAAGTAGATTAAGCACACGCTTCTCTTCCCGCTGATCGTTCAATTTTTCCTCGATTACTTTAAGGAGTCGTGGTGGATCGAAGGGTTTTGTGATATACGCATCGGCACCTAAATTCAATGCCTCAATAGCATTATCCAATGATGCGTGGCCAGTAATCAATATCTTGCGGATCTTAGGCGAGATCTCCTTCATTTGGGGTAAAAGCTGGGTACCTCGCATGTCAGGGAGAACTATATCAACCAGAGCCAGATTGAAGGGCTTTGACTTTAGCTTGTTTATAGCCTCAGCACCAGTCTTTGCCGTATCCGTTATGTAGCCATTCTGATTGAGTAATGATGTCAGCATCTCTTGTATATCGTCATCATCATCGATTATCAGAATACTGGCTTTGTCCACAGTCATTTCGGACATCAAACCACACTTGTTCTACGTACATCCATTCTCTTATATAAATATGTAATGGCGCAATCTAACTTGAGATGTAAGTATATAGATATAACCTAGTGGAGTAAACTACAATAACCGGATTCACATCCTAATCCCCTGATATATCCTCTAAGCCTATTATTTAGAACGTTTAATTGTCTTATCACTCTATGGTTTATTTAGAGATATAGAGACATCTGCCTTTTCGCCAATCCTAGCTCAAGACAAAGCTTAGTAGGCATTAAACAGACTTGTAATGTTACACATACATACCCATGCTTAATTGTTATATAATCTAATACTACCGTCACTATCTTAATGATAATAGCTGATTGCTACTTAGGATGCGAGGAATGGTCTATTCTTGATGCCTTTAGAGGATTACATTAAGACGTTAACCCGATTCGGGTTCACTGAAAATCAGGCAAAAGTATATCTTACTATAGTTCAGCTGGGTTTGGCTCCGGTTGGCTCAATTTCAAGGATCTTAGGAGTACGCCGAGAGGAAGTATACCGGATATTGCCTAAACTTGAACAGATGGGTTTAGTTGAAAAGATATTGAGCACTCCAATTAAACTCAAGGCAATTCCTTTGGAAGATGCCTTCTCCATTCTGGTCAGGCAAAGGCAGGATGAGGTAAACAGGCAATTGTCTGATCTAGCTTCCAGAGCAAAAGAGTTCCTGAGGTACTTCAAAACCAGCTACGATGGTTCTTTACAGGAAAATGATGAAGCGCAGTTCTCATTGATCTCAGGGAAACCAGCTTTAATGAGTAGGATCAATGCTATTATTGGAAAAACCAAGAGCGAAATCGATGTAATTGATTCTATAGTAAACCTATCTAGATTTTTATTCAACTACGCTGAATCCTTCCAGGAAGCCATAAAGAAAGGTGTGAAGATCAAAATTATCACAGAAATACCCGATGATAAACATACGCTTCAAAGGAATATTGAGAAACAAGTAACAGCGGGAAACTTATTAGAACTGCGATATTCAGACAAGATCATAAGTCGCTATATAATCGCTGACAATATAGAAGCGCTATTTAGCACCTCTATGGAAGCGGAAGACCCACCGATTCTCTGGACAAATAACAACAGCCTGATCGCGTTATTGCGAAAGGACTTTACAAATTTATGGGGCAATTCCAGTTTTTGACATAATCAATAATTTCATACTGGTCACTTCCAATTTGGGATAATCAATACTCAAAAAGCTGCGAGTCCTCCTCAAACTCCCCTCTCTGCTCTCTCTTCTGGGGGACTCTCTCTGAAGGTAAAATAAGATATAACATCCTATGCAATGTAATGCATATAAGACGACTTGGCTACGTTGTGAATCAAAGGCTCATGAAGGAATACCAAGAAAGGTTCCTCATTCAACTTGTATCTACAGGGGCTCTCATTTTTAGACCAATAAAACTGAAGAGTGGTAGAATTTCACCATACTATGTGAGTCTGAGGAGGGCAGTGGATACGGGGCAGAAAATCATCGAGACTGCCAATGCATATGCCGAGGAGATAATCGTCAGAGTGGGTCTAGACTTCGACTATATACATGGACCGGCATACGCCGGAATCCCATTAGCTGCAACAACAGCAGCAACCTTGTGGAAGAACCATGGCGTGGATAAAAGGTGGGGATATGACAGAAAGGAAGCGAAAAGCTACGGAGAAAAAGGTCAAGAGCTAATCGTCGGAGACCTCCGGGATTCTGATGTCATCCTAATCCAAGATGATGTCGTAACTACTGGCAGAACGAAGATCGAGAACTGGCAGAAGATCAAGTTCCACAGGGGGAACCTCAAGTTGAAGGGGATATTGATAGCCATAGATCGCGAGGAGCAAGATGAGACTGGAGAGCCAACAGATATCGTGCTTGAGAGGGCGGGTTTGAATGTCTACTCGATCCTCAAGATCACCGAGATCTTCGACTGGCTGAAAGGCCGTGAGATCGGCGGAAAGGTGCATATTACCGATACCATCTATAAGTCATTCAGGGAATACTTCGACTTGTATGGAGCAGTCAGAAGATAGCCTCGGACTGACGACTAGATGGAAACTCTAGTTTGCATTAAGGTGGAATTGTTTAATCATGCTCCTTGAAGGCCTTATCTTGTATTAAATCATTTTTCATGATCCATTCGATTAACATAGCCGCATGTTCCTTTTCCTCGTCTCTGTTGTGTTCGAGAACCTTCCTTAAGGATTCATCCCTTGTCGCATCGATTCTCTCTTGGTACCAATTTATCGCTTGAAGCTCCTCGACAAGCGATTGCCTTGCCCTCTCAAGGTCCAAGGTATTTTGGCTCAAATCTTCCCTGCGTTCATAGTTTGGCACATCGATCCCCATTCAAAATATCGTCCTATATTATTAAGGATTTGCCTTAAGTCTCTCAATTGTAGAATATATTGGCTACGACATCCTGTTATGACGAACATAATATTTTCACCTCTACTATCTTAAGTGTGTGGAACAAGATGACGAACCCAATTTAGAAGCTTTGCGAATTTCTAGGGAATGTCCTATGTGATCTCATCAAAAAAGTAGTAGATACAAGCGATCGGTGACAACAACAAATTGCCAAGTAGTTTTTCAGAAGAATCAGTGACAATGTTAAGGAATATGCTTCTTTAATTTAATTCTTTTGAAAACACAAGGGAATTGCAATATTTTTAGAAAAAGTCATAAATGATGCCTTGGATGTAGCAGGAGGTATTAATGGAGCTTTTCTCTAGGAGGGCAATCCTAGAGCAATTGAGGTAGAACTTGGAGCTCTATCGCCAGTAAGGCTAGTGGGTTGAGAGTGCGCCATTTGAGGACGAGTGAACCAATAAGTAGGATCTATGGATTAAGACATAAAAAGTAAATAGAGCAATACTCAACGCGATATAGAGAATATGCCCACATATTCAGTTCGACCAAAGATGCTAGAAGGTACCGAGCTTCTCACAATTAAAGGTGACATCGCGGAACAGATGATTATGGGCATCGACAGATACCTAATGCGCGAACTTAAAGAATTGGCCTTAAAACGCGAAGAGAATTGGAAGCGTGACTTCACATTGCATGAGAACTATGTCAACTCGATAAAAGTTAATCGCCAGCATTTTCAGAAGATAATTGGAGCTAATGATCCACGTGAGCCAGTAGAGATGCAACTTTTCGCCACAACATCGGGATCGGGACTTGTGGGCGAAGGCAACGGATACAGGGCCTTCGCTGTGCGTTGGAATGTGCTAACGGGAGTGGATGCGGAAGGGCTTCTTCTTCAGCCAGATGAGAAGCCAATTGCCGATATCGTTGCTCTGCCCGATTGCGATTGGATGCCAGAGATGCTCACAGGGCTTGTGCCGGGCATACCTGTGGAGTCTCAATTCGCTAGGCGCCTGGCTGAGAGTGGCTGCCGTGTTCTCGTGCCAACTTTGATCGATCGTAAAGATACCTACTCCGGGAATGCAAAATTTTGTATGACCAACCAGCCACACCGCGAGTTCATCTATAGGGCTTCATATGAGTTGGGAAGGCACATCATCGGTTATGAGGTTCTAAAGGTTCTTGCTGCCATCGATTGGTTTGTTCAAGATTCAGGAGAAAGGCCAATTGGTGTGATAGGATATGGGGAGGGAGGTTTGGTGGCATTCTACTCGGCTGCAGTCGATACTAGAATTAGAGCTGCTTCAGTGAGCGGATACTTCCAACCCCGCGAAGAGGTCTGGCGCGAGCCCATCTATCGCAATATCTGGTCCCTGCTTACTGAGTTCGGCGATGCTGAGATAGCAAGTCTAATCGCGCCAAGGCCGCTCATAATAGAGGCTTGTCGACATCCCGAGATTAAGGGTCCACCTCAGACACCAAACCGTAGTGGCGCATCACCAGGAACTATAACATCGCCATCGATATCCGATGTCAAACGCGAGGTGGAACGCGCACGTATATTACTGGGAGACCTTAAACCACTAGCGTTAATCACATTAGTCAAGAACGAAAACGGCCTTGCTGGAAGTGCGAATACCTTGTCGGAATTTCTGAACGGAATGGGCCTAGATCACAAGTTCTCGCCTTCAGGGAAGGAGGCCAAGAGATTGTTCGGATCGTTTAATCCTGAAAAAAGGATTAGACGCCAATTCCTGCAACTGCTTGAACATACACAGCGACTAATGCGCGACGCCGAATTTCGACGTGCAGAATTCTGGTCAAAAATCGATGAGTCGAGTGTTGAAGCCTGGCAGATGAGCACAAAATGGTACCGCCAATACCTCTGGGATGAGGTAATCGGCAAGCTGCCGCCAGCCAACGTTGATGCTAATCCACGCACGCGGTTGATCTATGACGAGTCAGACTATAGAGGCTACGAGGTTATGCTCGACGTTTACACGGATGTGTTTGCCTATGGCATATTGCTTGTCCCCAAGGGCATCAAACCGGGTGAAAGGCGATCCCTAGTAGTATGCCAGCATGGCCTTGAGGGAAGGCCCCAACACGTTGCAGATCCAAAGTTTGAGGATCCATCTTACCATCGATTCGCCTGCAAACTGGCTGAACGCGGATACGTAACCTATGCCCCTCAGAACCCATACATCGGTGGTGACAATTTCAGAGTTCTTCAGCGCAAGGCAAACCCATTGAAGAAGTCGATCTTTTCTTTCATCGTGCGTCAGCACGAGCGGACCATAGAATGGCTCTCCGGGCTTCCCTTCGTAGATCCCATGCGCATCGCTTTCTATGGGCTCAGCTACGGTGGAAAGACTGCGATGCGCGTGCCAGCGCTATTGGAGCGATACTGCCTCTCAATCTGTTCTGCAGACTACAATGAGTGGATTTGGAAGAATGTGGATGTACAACATCGCTATAGCTACCTATTTACGGGTGAGTATGAGATGCCAGAGTTCGACCTGGGCAACACCTTCAACTATGCGGAGCTGAGCTGGCTGATATGTCCTAGACCCTTTATGGTTGAACGCGGACACCACGATGGCGTCGCGCCTGACGAATGGGTGGCCTACGAGTATGCAAAGACGAAACGTCGCTATGACCTGCTTGACATCGGGAACCGCACTGATATCGAATTTTTCAATGGACCCCATACTATAAATGGGATGGGGACGTTCGAGTTCCTCGACCGTTACCTTATGTCACGCAAAGTGGAATAATAGTCTGGTAAAAATAGAATTTCAAAGCCTCCTAGCTTCTTCCGCTGTTATTGTAGGTATATGCCACAGAGGGTGGAAACAACTGATTACACAATCGATCTCTAAAAGATCTATCAAATTCACAGACAGAAGAATGACTGAGGATGACAGTACTATGGATGCTGATTAGAAGACGTCCATGATCGACACTAGAAGGAAAAATGAAAAAGGAGGGGATAGGGTCTGTTTTCTAGAACGGGACAAAGAATCTGAGTACTAGCAATAGGCTACCACCGAATATAGTTATGAAAACTCCTCCCAAGAAGCCACCTACAATTGGAACGCTTTGCTCGTATAGTTTACTGCCACCTATCCTCAGTACTAAAGTCTTAAGGATCCAAGCGCCGAGGAAGGCAGTCCATACTCCGTACCAGGCACCCGGCATGCCAGTTGCAATCACAAATCCCAATGGCTCGAATGGGAACCAGACGAATCGGGAATGGAGAATTGCTAGCGTGAAGGTTATCACAAAGCCGATAGCACCATACTCAGCAACGGGCGTGATATCTTTGACGCCTGCGACGCTGTTAATCGAGCATGCCCCATCGATTGCACATGCAGATTGTGTGAAGATCCTGCTTCCGTAAATGCTTACGACCCAGGCCTTCGTTATAAGAATCAGAGGGGTTGCGATTAGCACGGTAACGATGGCGACGAGGTATGTGTTCCTGTAGCTTGTGCCAGTAAGGTTGGCCATCCTGAGGGGCATCATTTGAGCCGTTGGGAAGTTCATCAAGACCGTGCCATTTGTGAATGCTTGAGTCAGAAATCCAGACATTATTAAGTTTGGTTCGCTTAGGCTTTGCCCCGGTGGCAGTTGATTGGCAAAACGCACCTGGACGGGGAAAAATGAGAATCCTCCCCTGAGATTGTTTATTGCCAAGAAGCCAGTGTGAGCATAGGTGTAGAAGCCGGTGATCCCGCCTATGAAGATGGTGAATATCAGGACGCTGAGGGCCGAGAGGAAGTCTATGCCCGCTGATATCTGCCATACTATTACCATGACTGCGCCCGCTGTTAGGATGATATAGGCGGTCCTGTAGCTCGTTGCCTCTGTCTTCTCCGTTTCGGAGAGTGCGCTTTGGGAAGAGAAGGCTTGTTTCAATGTCTCCCGAAGATAATGCCTGGAATTGAAGAGGATCATGACTGCTATCGCTGTGGATCCTCCTATAGCACTCATGTAGGCCCAAGCGAATGGCGCACCTTGCATGAGTGAGGCCCCACCGCTGTAGCCGAACAGCCTGCACCCACATCCCTCTGAAAATATACCGGAATAGTAACCAAAATTATAGGCTATCTGCTCAAGGACCAACATGACTATTGACCAGAACCACACGTTGAACGAGACGGATAATGGGGCTAGGAAGAAGAGGCCGAAAGCAACTGGATCTTTGCTCAACATCGCCCAACCGACTATATTCTGCGATAAGGGGAAGGAGGTATCAACTTGCTGAGTACCACCAGGGCAAGTGCGAGTGCGCCATCCATATATGTCCGGGAACCACGGGAAGATAGCTTGGAAGAATATGGGCAATTCGAAAACGAGACCCAAGATCAGTCCCAACATAAAGGGTCTAAGGTTTCGATAATCGGAAGGACGATTGACATCCGCGACCTTTACTATCTCATGGGCTGCCATCGTCATAGGGAAGGGAATCCGTTCGACATCGATCCATCTCTGCCTGAAGACGAGGGAGAGACCACTTGTGAAGAAGAATAATGCGATATTGAATGTCGCCCAGAAAAAGATTGATCCAGCCCATGCGGTCCAATCGAAGGCTACGCCCCCTGCCATGACTGCGTTCATAACATTGTATGGTGGAACCCACCACCAGCTTCCAAACGCATTTCTAACTCCTACGGTAGTGAAGAGCTCTGTCCTGGACATACCTACTGGAAAGAGATAGCCAGCCTCAGTTCCAGCTAAGTTGGAGTAGCTTATGATAGTACCTACAGTATATAAGTAGGTAAGCGAGGCGCTATTGATTTTAAATATTTTGCGTAACGGATATGTCAAGATAATGAGGATGAAAGGTAGAACTGCTAGTGTGGTGGTGCGACTACAGACTCCCCAATTGTATGTGCACTGCAGGGTAGAACCCGCTGTGCCAAGGAGTAGATAGGATATAGATCCTAATACTGAAGCTAAGACTGTTATTATTATTAGAGGAAGCCAAGGCACGTGTTCTTTAATTTCTTTAAGTTCTTGCTTTGATTCCATATGCTATTCCCCTGATATCATTAAATTAACTTTCATTATATATAATTTTCTATAATTATAAGTATTACATTGAATATGATGCAAATATAGCTCTATTTTCATCCTTATGTTTTGATATCTACCAATCCAGTGCCCCTCATTAGTCTATAACTAAGGCTCTAAAAGGTCAAGTCATGGGTTACGAACAGGAATATGGAGCCTAAAAAGTGTTCTATACATTAAGGCATAATTCTTCGCAATTGTATATGGCACCATAGATTTATGGATAGGTT
>Ga0315282_10003706_pt1 | contig 27243 bp, 29 predicted proteins | sample YL17G07_20_MG_FD_203693 | JGI IMG/M metagenome (GOLD analysis project Ga0315282, IMG submission 203693) | Sediment microbial communities from Yellowstone Lake, YNP, Wyoming, USA - YL17G07_20 | ecosystem: Environmental > Aquatic > Freshwater > Lake > Sediment | place: USA: Wyoming | collected...
AAATTGCCCCATCTACCTTTGCAATAAGGTCATAATCGCCGCCCACCATCGTCCGCTTGAATCTTATGCCCCATATTGCCTCTGCGGCAAATTCTTTTTTAAATATCTCTGCTACGAACCATTCAAGTGTTTCACCGAAACTCTTTATAGGTTCAAGCGAAAGTCTGAAACCGCCGGATAATCTTTCAGCAAGACCTATGCTTCTTAAATATTCAACATAATCTTTTGTGACCTCTGATGTTGCATATCGTGTAACATTCTCAAGTCTGAAAAATATCTGGTGTTTTATAACATCCCGCAGAAATAGGCGAAAAGAATATTTTTTCATCATCTCATAAAAGCTGCTGACGAATTTATTCTCCGGCAGGAGCAAGTCTTCCGAAGGTTCTTTCTTGTAAATTCTGAAACCCCTGCGTTTTAAGAGCACGTCCAATGGAGGTGTAAGTTCCGAAAGTGACTTTCTGAGTCTTTTTACCTCGTCACGGAGGGATTGAGATTCATCGGAGGTTTTATTATCAGACATTACTTATATAAATTTTACAGCTATCCTTCTGTGCCTGGGGCCATCAAACTCACAGAAAAAAATGGATTGCCAGGTGCCCAAGAGTAACCTGCCCTCATCAATAATTACATTTACAGATGTGCCGGCAATAGTTGATTTTATGTGTGCGTCAGCATTACCTTCTCTATGGAAATAATTCATTTCATGTGGTATAAGCCTGCTCAAGGTATTTTGTATGTCACGTTGTACGCTCGGGTCCGCACCTTCGTTTATTGTGATCCCGGCAGTTGTATGCGGTACATATAGATAGCAAATCCCCTTTATAATTCCTGCCTCTTTTATAACATCCTGAACCATCCCTGTAATATCAATAAATTCAACCCTTGATTTACTCCTGACATTTATATACCTGACCATCTAACCTCCCAGGACTTCCTCATAAAATCTTTCATCAACACTAAACTCAATACATAACGAAACCATATTTTCTGGAAGAGCAAAGTCTTTGAGTCTCATTATATCTTTTTCTGTAGTAACAATCCAGTCTGCGTTACAACCTTTCGCATTCCTTATTATTTCTTGAATATCTCCCTGACTATATCTGTAATGATCTCTAAAAGGTTTAAACCCTGTTAACTCTATATCTGCTGATAAAAGGGTTTTCCTGAACGATTGAGGATTCCCTATGCCGCAGAAGCCAAAGAACCTTTTATTTTTTGTCAATTCAAAAGGTATTTTATCACCATTTGCTTTTATGAATTTTGAAGGCATGTGTCCAGCAAAAAATATCGGAGCTCTTGTATTATATTGTCTTATTTCCTCAGATAGAGCTTTGACGCCCGATCCTTGCCTATGTCCCCCCCCACCCATCCCTCCCCTGCCCGACGGATGGCAGGCGGGCCATCGAGGGGGGAGGATTAGGGAGGGGGTGTCTACTGACTTCTGATTGCTAAATGCTGACTGCTGTTCACTGGGTACTTTTGTTATTACAATAAGGTCAGCCCTGCTTATCTCACTAATAGGCTCTCTTAATGAACCAAGTGGCAGAAGCCTTCTGTTTCCAAATGGATTTGAACTGTCTATTAGCAGAATGTCTTTATCTCTGAAAAGACCCCAGTGCTGAAAGCCGTCATCAAGGATGAAAAGGTCAGGACAAAGGGCTGGGGATAATGAACTAAGGGCAAAGATGCCTGCTTTGTACCTATCTTTACCTTTTACAATGGGAACTCCCTTTAATTTCTCTGCCATAAGAAGGGCTTCATCTCCTGCCTGATATGCGTCTAATACCGGCCTCTCACCTCTGCTTACAAAACAAGGGCCTCTTGCCCTTCCTCTGTACCCCCTTGTGAGGATACATGGTTTAAATCCTATCTCCCTCGCTTCTTCAGCTAATGCTATTGTCGCAGGTGTTTTGCCAGTACCGCCAAGCGTTAAATTTCCGATACTTATAACCTTATGTGGCAGTTTCTTTTGATTCTTAAATACATGGCGCTTTTTTATTGAATAGCCGAGGTAATATAGAAATTCAGGAAGTATCATATTCCTCTGTTATGCAAAACATTTAAGATACTTAAAATCTCTTTATTTTGTGATTCAATAATGTTTAACAGTTCTTCCAGGGTCTATTATCTTCTTTGTTTTTTCGATTAGGGTTAACAGCTTTAATATCATAATTTTTTGCCCCAATTTCTTTTATTGGCATACTGCATATGATTTGGCTTGGTAGCCCCCGCCTGTTAGGCGTGGGATACCAATATTTTAATAAACTGTATGAGTAAAGGATATAAAGAAAGGCAGCCATAGTGTACATATTATACATTTTATACATTATCATTTTGTTTTTCCTGTAAAGTTCAAGGAAGTATTGTCGGAGCATACAAAACTTGACTTTATTTTTAATAAAAACTTAAAATATTAGTTCAAAATATTATGGGGACATATACAACATACCATCCACACAAGATAAAACGCAAAAGGACTCTTGGCTTTCTTGAAAAGATGAGTTCCGCAGGCGGGCGTAAGGTTCTCAAGAGGAGAAGAGCCAAGGGGCGTAAAAAATTGACTGTATAAGTCGCAAAAAACCTTTGCGCTCCTTAACAAAAAGACGAGATTTTGAGTTGGTCTTTAAGGAGGGGGTTAGCTCAGCTTCGAAATATCTTGTCATGTATGCAAAGCCGAATGAACTCAGTTTCAACCGTCTTGGCCTTTCTGTCAGCAAGAAGGTTGGGAAAGCTGTTACAAGAAACAGGATAAAACGTCTCCTGAGGGAAGCCATGAGAAAGCCCTTGCAGGGGGTTACTTTGAATTATGATTTTATCATTGTCGCCAGAAGGTCCTCTGTAGAGGGTAAGCTGGATGATTTTATTCAAGATATCAAGAGATTTCTATCGAAATTATATTGTGAAAAAAACTCTTATATTACTGATAAGACTATATAAATATATTGTATCTCCTTTGCTTCCTTTGAGCTGCAGGTTTACCCCTACCTGCTCTGACTATTCGATTGATGCAGTAGATAAGTATGGTACTATTAAAGGATTCTATCTTTCATTGAGGAGGGTACTGAGGTGTCATCCCTTTCATCCCGGCGGGTATGACCCTGTAAAATAAAAATGGAAAAAAGAGCCCTTCTTGCCGTAGCACTTGCATTTACTATCTTCTTTCTCTATCAGTACCTCTTTATTAAACCTGAACCCCAGAAGGTTCAGAAACAGGCCAAGGTAGAGGAAAAAGAAAAACCCGTTCCTGTAGAACCTTTAGTATCTACTATACCTATACCTGAAACAAAAAAAATATCCGCTGAAGGAAAAGAGATAAAGGTCGAAACCGAGTTATATTCTGCGGTCTTTACAACACAAGGCGCAACATTAAAGTACTATGAGCTTAAGAAATACAAGGACAATAACGGTAAAAACGTTGTGCTTCTTAAAAGTCCCGGCTTGGAACCTCCCCTTAGTATAGGTTCAAAGGACGACTTTAACCTGTCAGATGCTAATTTTAATGTTTCCCCCTCTGGCGCAGGAAAAGATATAACACTCGATAAGGACAATAAGACAGGTTCACTTATATTTGAATATGCAGACTCGGTATCCTCTGTTAAAAGGTTATATACGTTCCATAATGATAATTATACGATTGATATTAAAGATGAAGTTTCAGGGCTGGCTGACTACTGGATAACCATCGGCACTGATTTTGGCATCTATAACAATAAAGATGCTTCAATGCATATAGGCCCTGTACTTCTCAAAGATACTGACAGAATCGAGTTTAATTCAAAGAAACTCAATGAAGTTAGGAGCTATAAGGAGGGCCTGAAATGGATAGCGCAGGAAGATAAGTATTTCTTTGCCGGCCTTGTTCCCCTTACCAGTATGGAAGAGGCAAAGGTATGGAAATTAAAAGACTCTCCTATTATCGCATTGAAAAGCAAACCTGGCACTAATAGTTTTATCCTCTATGCAGGGCCAAAAGAATATGACAGTCTAAAAACACTCAATGTAGGTCTCGAACATATCATAGATTTTGGGTTTTTCTCGGTAATAGCAATGCCTCTTTTCTGGCTTCTAAAATTATTTTATAAGTTTATCGGCAATTATGGATGGGCAATAGTACTTCTCACTACAATTGTAAGAATACCTTTTATCCCTCTCATTAACAAAAGTCAGAAGTCGATGAAGAAGATGCAGGAGTTACAACCCAGGATGGCTGAGGTAAAAGAAAAATATAAAAAAGACCCGCAGAGGTTACAGAAAGAGATGATGGAGATTTATAAAAAGCATAAGGTAAATCCTGTAGGCGGCTGCCTCCCGATGCTCCTTCAGATACCTGTATTCTTTGCCCTGTATAAAATATTGATGATAGCTATAGAACTCAGGAGTGCACCTTTTATGCTCTGGATAAAAGACCTTTCAGCGCCTGATACACTTTTTGGACACATTCCCCCCGGGTTCCCTTTAATCGGAGGTTTTGCTGTGGGTCCATTGCCTATTGTAATGGGTATTACCATGATAATCCAGCAGAAGATGACCCCAACATCTATGGACCCAGCCCAGAACAAGATGATGATGCTTATGCCGATTGTATTCACATTCCTGTTTCTTAATTTTGCATCAGGCCTTGTCCTTTACTGGCTCATGAACAATATCTTCAGTATTGCCCAGCAGTTCTATGCAAATAGAAAACTCGCAAAAGAAGCAGCTCAAACCTCTTAATCTTTAACCCCAAGGATGCAGACATTGCTCAAAAATTTATTTAACTCGATGAATTTATTTAAAATATTTTGTTTGTTATATTCACTTAAATGTTCCGAAAACCATTAGTTATAGGTACACTAAGGTGTCGAAAAATAAATTTTTTCACAACATCTGCATCATTTCAATTGCATTTTACGGGTTAATATAATTTCCCCTGCGTTATACTATGAATATGTTTATTGACGATACCATAGCTGCAATATCAACCCCACTTGGTGAGGGAGGGATAGGTATTGTAAGATTGAGTGGGAAAGATTCTTTGCAAACAGCAGAAAAAATCTTCAGCTCACCAAAAAATAAGTCCCTTAATGATTTAAAATCTCACAGAGTAGTCTATGGCTATATAAAAGATCCGTCAACCGGTAAAGAGATTGATGAAGTGTTAGTTACAATAATGCGCTCTCCATACTCCTACACAAAAGAGGATGTGGTGGAGATAAACTGCCATGGAGGTATGATTCCCTTGAGGAAAACCCTTGAGCTCGTCCTGAAACAAGGTGCAAGGCTTGCAGAGCCGGGAGAGTTTACTAAAAGGGCATTTATAAATGGAAGGATAGACCTTAGTCAGGCAGAGGCAGTACTCGATCTTGTGAGATCCAAGACCGATGAAAGCCGGAGGATTGCGATCGAACAGCTTCAGGGCGGCCTGTCTGAAAAGATAACTTCACTGAGAGACAGACTAACAGAACTCTGTGTCCATGTAGAAGCACATATAGATTTTCCAGAAGATGAAATAGAGACAGTATCAACACAGGCCATGTTAGAGTCGATGAAAGACATTGGCAGAGAACTCCGGATACTTTTAAAAACTTATGATGAGGCAAGGTTTTTCAGGGAAGGACTTTCAACAGCAATTGTTGGAAGTCCCAACGTGGGGAAATCATCACTACTGAATGCACTACTCAAAAAAGACAGGGCAATAGTAACAGAATATCCAGGTACGACAAGAGATGTAATCGAGGAATATCTGAATATAAATGGCCTTCCACTGAGGATTATGGATACAGCAGGCATAAGAGATGTACAGGATATTGCAGAGAAAGAAGGGGTTAAAAGAAGCCTTCTGAGTATAGAAAATGCTGACATCGTAATTGCTATGTTTGATTGCAGTGAACTCTTAAAGGAAGAGGATTTTGAAGTGATTCAAAAGGTGAAGGATAAGAACACGATTTTTGTGTTAAATAAATCTGACCTTCAATCAGCAATTGATCGAAATTCAATTTCGTCCCTCGTCCCTCGTCCTTCTTCCTCCATTTTAAATATATCTGCAACCAGAGGCGATGGACTTGAGGGACTAAAAGATAAAATATTTGAGTCCTGTCTTAAAGACTGGAAAGAGGAAAGAGAAGGGGTTGTCATCTCAAATCTCAGGCACAGGATTGCAATAGAGAATGCCAAGATATCACTCGACAGGGCCATATCTGTCCTGATAGAGAATCAACCTCTTGAAATCCTTGCACTTGAACTCAGGGACTCCATGGACAGGCTCGGAGAGATTGTCGGAGTTGTCACAACAGAAGATATCTTGAACAAGATATTCACTGATTTCTGCATCGGGAAATAATATCCCACTTCGGGAACCTTACTCACGATCCCCCTCTTTGGTAAAGAGGGGTTAGAGGAGATTTATAAATTTGTACGATTGCAAAATATAAAATACAAAATGTAAAATTCATTTTGTAACTGGTTTCACTTATGACTGTCGACTGATGACTAAAATGTGCCGGTGTGGTGGAATTGGCAGACGCGCCGGACTCAAAATCCGGTGGGGGCAACTCCGTGTGGGTTCGACTCCCACCACCGGCACCATATAAATCAAGGACTTACGAGGTTTCATGCTTTTCCTCAATTGGGGAATTTGTGCCGATTGTAATGGTTTTGTAATGGTTTGCTCTGCTTTCTATTCTTTTTTTGGTCTCCTGGTGAAGGGTCCAGACACACTCTGACGCTCTCTTCAGATCCTCCTCATTCACGATGTTATACCGGTCAAATACCTGAACGTGTCTTATGTCCTGAGATCTTCATTGCCACCTTCTCAGGCGCTCCGGCGCGTATCATGTTTCTTACATCCAGCAGGTCGCATCGCCCGAAAGTCTTATTTACATATAATAGGAGAATACTACTTAAGAAGGGCAGGTGAGATGGAATGGAGACCGTAATAGTCAGTAAAAGAGGACAGGTTACAATTCCCAAGAAACTCAGAGACCGGTTCGGAATCAAAGCAAAGTCCCCTGTGGTACTTGAACTCAGGGGAGGCGGTATCATGATTAAGCCGGACGTGACCGTTATGCTGCAGGAGTTCTCCGAGGACTTTATTAAGGATGTCGCAAAGGCAGATCAACTGAGAGCGGGAGAAAGAAGGGATATCCTCACTAAATGGAAAAGAAGATAAAGATCTTTCTCGATAAGAAGATCCTTAGTCCCCTAATACTTAGACCGGTAGACTTCCTGAACTTGAACTTTTGACATCCTCAAAAAAATAAAGAACTGAACGTCCTGTCGGAGCGCAGGGTCAGTACCGGTTTTGCTCATACTCACGGTCCCCTCCGATCCGCAGCCCGCATCTCTTGAACATCAGCCTTCATCCTGCCATACTCCTTCGGCTTCCATCTGTTGTCACCGCCCATTTTGTGCGGCTTGCGCAGTGGACACGAACGCTTCTTCTTTTTCATCCTTTTCCTGTTTAATCCAAGCCCCATCAGATCATTCCTCATAGGTAATTACATGCAAGCTCTATTCCGACCCTCTGATTTTCTGCCCGAGCAATACGGACGGATAATCAACCTTGGCATAAGATTCCCTTTCGCTTTCGTACGGCAGCTTTTCCCGTGGGACGGGCTCCGCTTCCTGCCACTCCTTCTCGCCGATCTCATAAAATCTGTCAATCGCCTGCTCAATCACCATCCGGTTAATTCTCTCGGCGTCAATGATGAGGTGTAGACCTATGCCGTATCTATATGAAGTATCGAGTCTGAATGATTCATAAATTACAGGAGGCTCATTACGGACTATCTCATTTTCCAGATTTTCCCAATAATCGTCAAAAGATAGCCCGCCGAATTTCTCATAAGTACGTATAGAATTCTTTTTTAAAATATAATAGCGCTGCCCGTCTTTAAAACCTGACAGCACTCTTTCAAATTTGTGTTCTTTTTCGCACTCCTCGGGGGTCAGCTTAGCAAGAGCACGATCAAGGGCCAGATCTCTGGCGGCATCCCAAAATGCCAATCGTGCCGTACATATGCGAGCGTTCCAGATCGTGAAACGGTCACGGCCTAAAAAATAAAAATCGAACCACTGGTTGTAAATGTCAGGACGATCCTCTTCCATTACCAAATGACTTGTGAATCGTCCCCCGTACTGTGGTGCTTCACAGCGAATTTTCCACCGCAGACGGACATAGAGTTCACGCCGCTGCCTCTGCGATAAAGCGACAAATGGACATGCTCGATGAGGTCGTTGAGTTTTTGAGCGTGTTAAATTCACAACATTTATTATGCGCTTTTGTTCTGTACCCGTCAAAAAAGTCAGACAATTTCGGCCTTAGGTTCTGCCACTTGATATAGTGCCGTCATGATAGACGTATCCTGTCATATGGCGACATGATGTCGATATGCTTTAGCCGTCCAATGTGACTCTCGATCCCTCTTTCCCCCCTAAATTATCCCCTAAATTACGTCCTAAAACCCTTATTTTTAAAAAATGCAATATTATCTATTAATGATTTATTTTTTGCCAGCCTCGTCAATCCCTTTTCTCAGTTTCTCAACCTGAAGCAACACTTCTTCAAAATGACGATCGAATGTGTGAGAGCCTCTGATCATATCAGTGACTAATCTGTATTGAGACTGTTCCTCTGTTTCACTATCCAAAATGGTCTTGACGATGTTCAGTGTTTCTAGATCGGCAATCTTTGCCATATCCCGGCCAAGCAGCCTGATACCGGCGTGCCTTGTATCAAAATGTTCTTCCTGCAACAGGTCTTGTTCTTTGTCGTAAAGCCTGTCGACATTGCCGGCTTCTTCATATTTCTGCATAATCAGCAACAGATCCTCAGCATCTTTCTTCCGCTCAGGATATTTTTCTTTCCAGGAGATGATTTTCATAAGCGCCAGACCTGGCAAGGTAGGTAGCTTGATATCAAGTTCAGGATCGGAGCTTAGCCTGACCGTAATTGAGTATTCATAAGCCTCCTTAAACCCGACCAAGCTCATGAACATTTCATGTTCTGGCGGCCAGCTGATCTGCCTGTTTTTATCAGTAATAGCTCCGAAGGGAACTATATCGATCATGACGGAATCGAAGCTGAGCCTTTGTTGTTCCGTTGCAGGAGAGAATTTGCCCGTTGCTATCAATGCTTCCTTCAACTGTTTGAACTGCTCCCAACTGGCAACTTCAACTCCGAGGTCGATGTCTTTCGTCATCCTCGGCGGTTCGATGCCGTAGCAATATTTAAGAATGAAGTCCCTTGCGGAAGCGCCAACCACAAAAAACGGAATACTCAAAGAGTCAGCAATCCTCTTTACCATGGCAAGGGCTTCTACGGTCTGTTGATCAATCTTCCCTGATAAGTTGAATGATATGTTGCTCATAGATCATCTTCGCTGTCTCAATATTCCTCTGATTCCCGGTTGCCAGGAGGTCAGCATAAACAAGGATCGGGTGCACAAGGTCTTCATATTCCAATTTACCAGCTGGCTTCCAGAACCTTTCGAGGATTTCAACATCTCCTTCATGATCTTTCCTGAGCCTGTTCCCGATCAATAACTGATTAAGCTGCTGAGCCGTTGTATATATTGTGATGACCTCGGGGTTAAGGTAATGTGTGAGCCTTTCAGCGGCGACCTCTCCACCCCACTGTGCTACCAGCGGGTCAAGTTTCTTCTGTTGCCACCATCCATATTCGCCTCTATATCGACCGAGGATTAGCTTTGCTCTCAGTTGTTCTGGATATGCTGTAACCCACCTTTGCAACAGATTTTTTCTCTGTGTCAGTTTATTCCCTCGTTTCCCCATATCCAGAAGAAAGCCAAGGTCCTTTAGTTCTTTCATAATCCAGCCGACTGTACCGAGGGCTACGTCTGTAGCTGCAGCTATCTTCCGGTACGCCTTATTCTCAAAGCCGGGGTTGCACAGGAAAGCATAAATGATTTTGAGACCTGCGGGTTTAAATGCTCTTTTGAGTGGAGCTTTTCTGACATCCTCCGGGGGTCTGTTACCCTTGAGGAAAATATATATGGGAGGCTGATTTATAAAGGTATTACCGGCCGTGTCGATAAATTCTATGCCATCAAGCCTAAGCTGCTCTGCCATCTGTGCATTTACATATTTTGCGACCAATAAAAGAGGGTAGTTGAGTTTCTCTTTGTGCATCAGCAATAAGAGCTTGTGTGGTTTCGTAACGATTGTTTTTATTTCGGCATAATAATCCAGGGCCTTCCCCTGCATCATCATCTTTATTCGCCGGTCCGGCCGAAATTCAAGCGCAAAAGTGGGCTGCAGCGCAAACGTCTTAATCTCGGTCTGCGCCGGGACGTTTTTTCGAAACGCCTCGATGGCAAGGTGAAAGATTTCTTCTTGTGTATCTCTATTATTTCTGTCCATAGTTTTGTTCACTTATTTGCTTTGTTCATTTAATATGAACATAGCAAAATAATGAACAAAAGTCAACTTCTTGAACAAAAATTTTATATTTGAGAATTATTTTTGAATCCCCAGTTCAATGAGGAAGTGCAACACTTCTAAGAGAGCCAACCGACTCTAAAGGTATACATGTAAACTTTTTAGCATGTTCAGCAATATTTACTGTTCACTAAAAATGAACTTACAAAATAAATGAACATAATCCTTCCCCAACGACTGGTGAGGTGTTCTTTGGTAGCTTTTAATTTTGGCATGAGCCTACCGGCAGAATCTCACTCACATCATCTGAAACCATTAAGGTGGGGCAATACCTATTGGATAGTATGACCCTACACGTACTATGATACAAAAAATTTCAAATTGCAGAGGTGAGTATAAATGTATGAAACAATTGTGCTGAAAAGGGAAGCTTTATATGAAGAGGTATGGTCTGAGCCTATGTCAGCATTGGCCATGAAATATTCTTTATCTGATGTAGGCCTTGCCAAAATTTGTAAGAAACTGAAAATCCCTTTGCCCGGCAGAGGATATTGGCAAAAAGAGAAGATGGATAAGACTCCCCTACCTCCTCTTAAATTCGGGGATACAGAGACCTACACATTGCACCGTGAGAAAAAGGAGATACTGCCGATAGACGAAGTCCATGACGCGGAAGCACGGGTGTTAATGTCACTTGAAGAATCACCGCAGAATAGAATTCAAGTTCACTCAAGACTGAATTCTCCTCATCCACTGATCGAAAAAACACTGAATACCCTTAACGCAGCAAATCCGGACCAGTATGGCCGCATCTCCCCACATTCCGATAAATGTTTCAATGTATCGATTACCCGTAACAGCATTAACAGAGCGATGAGAATTCTGGATGCATTGGTGAAGATGTTTGTTGAGAGGGGATTCTCTGTTTCGTTTAGGAATGATCCCTATAATACATACAAAGGCCGAGATCTTACCTATGTAACTGTTTTGAATCAGAAGATTCAGATTTCTCTCGAGGAACCGGTAAGAAAGCTCGAGCGGGTACTGACACCTCAAGAGAAGAAAGACCTTGAGAAACATCCATGGAAGTATTTCGATAAATATAGCTATGTCCCTTCCGGTGAACTGGTTTTAAAGATTAACAATGTTTATTGGGGAAACATTCGGCACTCCTGGGCCGATGGGAAAAAGGCAAAGATCGAGAATTGTCTTAACGATTTTGTCATTGGCCTTATAAGGGCTTCCAGCGTATTGAGATCAAAAGACTTACAAGAAGAAATAGAGAGACAGGAACGGGAAGAGATTGAGCGGCAGCGTATCGAAAAGGAACGAGCAATACAAGAAGAAAGGGAGAGGGTTTTAGCGCTCCTGCAAGATGTTAAGAACTGGCATAAAAGCAAACAGATTCGCGAATATATTGAGGCAGTCAAGGAGCAGTCGGTCAAGAATAATGGAACAGTAGGACCCGACAGCAAGCTTGGGAAATGGCTCACATGGGCAACACAGCAAGCAGATTACCTCGATCCATTAAGGAAGCAATCTATCACCAGTTCCTGACCGACGCTAAGAGAAGTCGTCAGCAGCGTCTTCCCAAGCTTCTTATGTCGGAATTGTGAAAGACACTGTTTGAGGCAGGAAGGAAGGCCCCCGCTTGCTGCGGTGTATAAAAGTCAGCACATATTGTATATTTAAGAAGCCATATGAAATTATCAAAAATTGAAAAGATCCTGGGAGGGAATAAATTTTTCGATCGAATAATTCAAGATCGAATGGACCTTATTGAAATAAGTGAAAAGGGGTTGACCAAAGAGGCAGTTACGCATTTTGCAAAATACTTGGATTTATCAAATCAACAGATATCGGAGATACTTCCAGTTACTGCAAGGACATTGCAGAGACATCATCTAAAACAACGATTCAATGCTGTTATCTCTGAACATGTCCTCCTCATTGCTGAAGTTGCTGCTAAAGGTACTGCGGTGTTCGGTAGCAGAGCGAACTTCCTCCCTTGGATGAAATTGCCTTGTCTTGCACTTGGGAATAGAACACCTCTGAGTTTATTGAAGACTAAATTTGGGATAGATATGGTTATAGATGAATTAGGAAGAATTGAGCATGGGATAATTTCCTTGTTTATTCCAGTCAAGATATATTTATATGTGCACTTCCTCATTGAACTGGGGAACCTCTGATACTTCTTTTACGCTTAATTCTTTTTTCAGTTCTTCAAAATTCATTTCATTATAATGAAAAACTACTTAGAATCATGAATTAAGCTATAACAATATCCATTTTTTTCAACATCTTAATTTCATTAATTGTCTTATTAAAGGTACACCATCAAGAGCGGTAAACCCTTGCCCTCTCCATTTCCACTTTATCCCAAATTGTCTTAGATGAGCTTTATACCATCTGCGAATAATCTTTATCATTCGAGAAAGTTTGTAATAGTGATTTATTTTCTGATATAGCTGAAAGGTTAAAAGATTCCTTGCTGCACCCCAGAAACGCCCTACGATAGTAGGGTCAAGTCTTGCAATGTAATATCACGATGTTTTGATCACAATCTTGGGAACTGGAAAGTGGACAGGTGTACTATCTCGATAATATTCGGTATGATAATTGCTGAAGGTATTACCTGTGATTATGGAAAACTTCTATTAACTCTTTTTAGTCTGTAATTCTATAACAAGCCTTGCATCCATGGCATCGGATAGCTTTCTTCCATTCTTGGTCAGACTGTCCAGTCCACTACCTTTAGATCCTTTATCTGCCTGAATTCCCTGGTATTATTTGTGATAAGGGGAACACCGAGGCTCAGGGCATGGCCTCCAATAAGCATATCCATAGAGCCGATAGGCTTACCTGATTTTTCGAGTGCAGCACGGATAGTCCCGTAAGCCTCTGCTGCCTTCTCGTCAAAATCAGCGATTTCAAGGGGAAGGGTAAATTCTACAAGGGCCTGCTGGTTCTTCTGGACATGCTGACTTTTGGCAGCACCATACCGGAGTTCAGCAAGTGTTATAGAAGAAATGCCAATATCACCTACTGAACAGTCTGAAAACCGCTTAAGGACTTTCGAAGGCTTCTGCTTTATGAGGTAAATGCAGATATTGGTATCGAGCATGAACTTCATCAGAAATCCTCTCTCTTTTGAAGCCTTGGCTGTCTTCTCTCAGTCATAAAGTCATCAGAGAATTTATTGAGGCTATTGAACAATGACTCCCATGATTCTCCCGCAGGGATAAGCATGACGACATTCCCGGACTTCTTGATAAAAACATGATCGTCCGGAAACCTGAACTCCTTGGGTAACCGTACTGCCTGACTCTGGCCATTCTGAAAAAGCTTGGCGGTTTTCATAGCACACCTCCCTAAAAATATATATTATAAGTATATATTATATAATTCCTCTTTGCAAGACATTGCGGAATTCATCCTCCGGCTATGAAATCAAGAGACAAAACTTACGTGAAAAAAATCGTGGAATGAGCATATCAAAAAGTATCAAAACACATCAAACTATATAGAAACATAAAAACCGCTTGAGACTTTGATCGGCAAGCACATATATGGGATTTTCAAGCACTTGTAAGGTCCCCCGGTTAGGTTTCCTAAATCCCGATGCTTTCGGGATTCGATTCCTGTAGGGGGTACCTACAACCCTACATCGTTAAATGGGCTTCCCCCTGGTCTTGTAAGCATGGAGGATGGCCGCCATCATTTTTTAACTTCGGTTACAGATAAAGAAACACTTTTACGCACTTCATTATTTATAAGGATCTTAAATTCATAGCTGCCAAAATGGTCAAATCGCAGATTATTCAATTGGATGATATGATTCATCCTGACCTGCTCACCAGGTGGTGGTGACACAAATTTTAAGTCGCCTGCCATGGATAATAGCTTTGCTCCGTCAGCATCTATTAACTCAATTGCAAGCTTATGTTCCTTGTCAGCATCTCCTCTATCAGCCTCAAGTGTAATTACAAGCTGCATTTGGGGATGTGCAGCTGGCAGACTCTGTGTACTAATGCGGTCAAAAATTCCCAATATGTTTAATTTGCCTTCTCGCGAAACATTTGCACTATCAGCCAATAACGCCAAAGCAATTTGCACCATAGTTCCCTCCTGATATTAAAAAAGTATAACAGATTTCTTTTAAACTTGGTTATACCGTGTTAATTTTAAATCCCTATGCTTTTGATTGTGATATTGTTATTAAGGGTCTCATAATAAGGATTACACACTATGAGAAAATCCCTCCTTCCCTCCCTTTGCCATCCTTCGACAGGCTCAGGATAACAAATGTCATGGTGAGCTTGCCGAACCATACCCCTCTTTGGTAAAGAGGGCGAGGGGAGATTTTTTGAAGAAATGTCAACACTATTTTAAGGCCTTTAATATATAATTTTTTAGGAGCGATTAAATGCCGATATTTGTTGTTCATGAGCACCACGCAAAGAGGTTACATTTTGATCTCAGACTTGAGATGGACGATGTGCTAAAATCGTGGGCTGTACCAAAAGGTCCATCCATGAACCCAAAAGAAAAACGTCTGGCGATTATGGTTGAAGATCATCCTGTTGATTATGCAACTTTTGAGGGAACGATACCCGAGGGGATGTACGGGGCTGGTGCTGTTGCAATATGGGATAAAGGAACTTTCGAGTCTCAAGGGGGGAGTCTTCAAAAAGGAAAACTTGATATTATATTTCATGGTAAAAAACTCAAGGGCTCATTTGCCCTGGCAAGGATGTCCGGCAAGGATAAGGAATGGTTGCTGATTAAAAAGACAGATAAATATGCAGATTATAACTTCATTTTGAAGACAGTCCTGTCTGATTAAGGATACCTTGACAAACAATTCTCTGACTACCTATACTTCTTACATCGTGGATCAGCACACACATGAGTTACATGAGCTTGGCTCACAGCTTTTCGAGGAGGGCAAATACTCGGAGGCAGAGCCTATTTTAAAAGATATAATCACCATTAATCCCAAATACGCTGATGTCCATAACAAACTTGGTGTAATCTCGCACCTCAAAGGGGACTTTAAAAATGCCTCTGAATATTTTAAAAAGGCACTCGAATTAAACCCCAACTATACAGAAGCATCACTGAACCTTGCTATTACATACAATGATATGGGTGAATTTAAAAATGCCCAGGAAGTTTTTTCGCTCGCTGCACAGATAGCACACCCTACGCCGACTGCCATTGACCCGTTCGTTGCAGGTAAACTTGCCAATGAGCATTATAAACTCGGTAACATTTATCTTGATTTAGGTATGAACGATGAGGCAATAGAAGAATATAAAAAGGCAATTAAGCTATACCCCCGGCTTCCTGACGTACATACCAGGCTCGGCATTGCACTGAGGAACAAAGGGCTTATAGAAGATGCCATCGCCTATTTTGCAAAGGCAAAAGAGATCAATCCCAATTATGGAGCAGCGTGGGTTCAACTTGGTTTAAGCTATTACGTGAAAGGGCTTATTGGTCTTGCCTTTGAGGAATGGGAAAAGGCGCTCGAACACAATCCCGGCTTAAAGGAAGCAGAAGCATATCTGAGGCTTCTGAAAAAAGAGGGAAAGTAGTCTGCGGTGTCCCTCCTTAAAGTAAGGGACCTTAACATCTCTTTCAGGTCAACCAACAATCCTACAAAGGTTGTCTCAAGTCTTAACTTTGAGATTAAGGAAGCCAAGGTCTTTGGCCTTGTCGGAGAGAGCGGATGCGGCAAGAGCCTAACTGCCCTGTCCATTATGGGAATCCTTCCTCATAATGCATTTGCAGAAGGTGAGATCAACTTTAAAGGAAATAACCTCTTAAAACTCGATAGTGAATCTATGAGAAGGCTCAGGGGAAAAGAACTTTCAATGGTATTCCAGGAGCCTATGACATCACTGAACCCGGTGCTTACAATTGGTTATCAGATAGCAGAGGTTCTTACCACTCACACGGGTCTCTCAAAGAAGGAGGCAATGGCAAATACTGTAGAACTCCTGAAGGCGGTTAAAATCCCATCTCCTGAAATCAGGATTAAGGAATACCCCCACCAGATGTCAGGAGGGATGAGGCAGAGGGTTATGATTGCAATGGCAATAGCCTGTAATCCGTCCTTGCTGATTGCAGATGAACCTACAACTGCCCTCGATGTCACAATTCAGGCACAAATACTTGACCTTCTCAGGGGTCTAAGGCAACAAAGAAATATGGCTATGTTACTGATAACCCACGACCTTGGCGTTATAGCTGAAAATGCAGAAACGGCTGCCATTATGTATGCAGGAAGGCTTGTTGAGGTCTCTCAGGTTTTAAATATACTTGAAACACCAAAGCACCCATATACCATGGGACTTTTAGAATCTCTGCCTAAAACAAAGGAAATTCCTTTAAAGCCTATCCCCGGCTCTGTGCCCAGACCTGATGAACTTCCGCCGGGATGTAAGTTTTCAGACAGGTGCCAGTATATGATCCCCGACTGTCAGAAAGAGGAGCCTGCCTTAAGAGAGATTATACCGGGTCAATTCGCAAGGTGCATAAGATCTGAGGAGATTAAATGGGAATCATTGATGTAGCTGACCTTAAGAAATACTTTCCAGTTAAAAGAAAGGCATTTGCAAAACATGAATGGTTAAAGGCTGTGGACGATATAAATTTTTCTATAAAGGATGGAGCGGTCTTTGCTCTGGTCGGAGAAAGTGGATCAGGAAAGTCTACTGTGGCAAGGCTTGTTCTCAAATTAATTCAACCTACATCGGGGAAGATTGTTTTCAGGGGTAAAAATATTGGTGAACTCAAAGGAGATTCACTGCGAGAATTCAGGAAATCAGTACAGATAATATTCCAGGACCCATTTTCATCATTAAATCCGAGGATGACTGTACTTGATACCATCTCAGAACCCCTTAAAATACACAAGCTCGTTAAGCGGTCTGAGCTTAAGGATAAGGTAGTTAGCCTGTTAAGGAGTGTAGGGCTTCAGACTGATGTTTTAAACCGCTATCCTCACGAATTCAGCGGAGGCCAGAGGCAGAGGATATGTATAGCAAGGGCGCTTGCAGTCTCTCCAAAGGTAATAGTAGCTGATGAACCACTCTCTGCACTGGATGTATCTATACAGGCACAGATACTGAACATCCTTCAGGAACTTAAAAGACAATCAAGCATCTCTTTCCTTTTCATAAGTCATGAACTAAGAGTAGTTCAGTATTTCAGCGATGAAGTAGCTGTAATGTATCTTGGGAAGATAATAGAGTATTCAAAAGCAGATGAACTTTTCAGTAATCCACTTCACCCCTATACGATTGAGTTGCTGTCTTCTGCACCCAAAATAAAACCTGATGGTAGGAAAAGAGGAATTCTTAAGGGAGATGTGCCAAGTCCGATAGATATTCCTCCTGGATGTCCCTTCCATCCGAGATGCCCGAAAAGATTTGAACCCTGCGATAAGGAAGTTCCTTTATTAAAAGATATTCAAAGGAGGCTTGTATCATGTCATCTATTCTAAAAGACCGATTAATAGAACTTATTATTGAAAAAGCCTTTAAATACAGTGAAGAGCCTGTTTTTAAGCTTGTATCAGGCAGGATGAGCAACTACTATTTCAACTGCAAAGCCGTGACCCTTAATCCCGAAGGTATGTACCTCGTAGGGAATCTTATCTTTGATTTAATAAAAGACATAGATATAAAGGGGATTGGTGGGCTTACGCTCGGTGCTGACCCGATAGCATCTGCTGTAGCCTATACATCGTATCTAAAAGGAAAACTCGGTATCGAGTCGTACCGACCACTTGAAGCATTTGTAGTCCGCAAAACTCCGAAGTCTCACGGAACTATGCAGTGGATAGAAGGAAACGTAAAAAAAGGTGATAGGGTAGCAATTGTTGATGACGTTATTACAACCGGCAAATCAACCATTGAGGCAATAAATAGGGCAAAGGAAGCCGGGCTTGAAATAGTAAAGGTAATTGCTCTTATAGACAGACAGGAGGGTGGTCGGGAAGCTGTAGAGACATTAGGTTATAAGCTCGATTCGATTATTACAAGAGAGGAAGTGATGGAGCTTTACAGACGTTAACGCCTCTCTGTTTCCCACAGTCTCGGGTCAAGCGCGTCTCTAAGACCTTCGCCAACAAGATTATAACTTAATACCGTTATCAATATTGCGAGGCCCGGATAAACGGAGAGCCACCAGGCAATTTCTATATTATCCTTACCTGCTGTTAAGATATTCCCCCAGCTCGGATCTGGCGGCTGCACACCGAGTCCGAGGAATGACAGGCCTGATTCTATAAGTATCGCGCCGGCAACACCAAAAGTTGCTGCAACAAACACAGGTGAAAGGGCATTCGGGAGGATATGTCTGAATATGAGCCTTGTATCACTCACACCAACAGCTCTGGCAGCGCCAACAAAATCCCTTTCCTTTAATGAAAGGAATTCTGCTCTCACAAGCCTTGCAACCTCCATCCAGCTTGTAATGCCTATTACAGCCATTATTGTAAATATGTTCGGCTCAAGGATTGCGATGACTGCAAGGATAAGAAAAAAGGTTGGGAATGCAAGCATTATATCAACAAACCTCATCAGTATTGCATCTACCTTTCCCCCATAAAAGCCGGCTATTGCACCAATAACAATGCCTATCACTATTGCAATACCTACTGCAACAAAACCAACCTTCAGTGAAACCCTACTTCCCCATATTATTCTTGAAAGCAGATCCCTTCCGAGTTCATCTGTCCCGAGTAAATGTGTTTTGCTCGGAGGTGAAAGTGTATGGCGGACATCTATTGCGGTAGGATCATACGGTGCGATGAAAGGCGCAAGTAGAGAAATAGTTATAAGTAAAAGTACTGTTACTGCACCTATAACAGACAGCCTATTTCTTGAGAATCTCTTCCCGATAATCCTTAATAGTCTCATTTTCTGACTCTCACCCTTGGGTCGACCAGTGCATATGATATATCTGCAATCAGATTCCCAAATAATGTAAGGACCGCTCCTATTACAAGAATTCCCATTATTGTCGGATAGTCTCTCGACATAGTAGATGAATAAAAAAGCTGTCCCATACCCGGGATAGCAAAGATCGTCTCAAATATAACTCCTCCACCTATAAGGCCGGGTACGGAAAGCCCGAGGATTGTGACAATTGGCATAAGGGCATTCCTGAAGGCATGTTTAAAGATAACCTCTGATTCAGTTAGGCCTTTTGCCGTTGCTGTTCTGATATAATCCTGCCTTATCACCTCGAGCATGCTTGAACGGCTGTAACGGCTTAATCCTGCAATCCCACCGAATGCAGAAACACCAACAGGCAGGACAAGGTGTTTGATCCAGTCCAATAATCTATCAAAAGGCCCCATCTCTGATATATCTATGCTCTGGATACCTGATATCGGAAGGAGACCCATATTAACGCCGAACAATATCATGAGCAGAAGTGCAAGCCAGAAGGCAGGAGTAGAGAAACCAATAAACACAAAAACTGTAGAGAGTTTATCAAACATAGAGTACTGTTTTGTTGCAGAAAGAATACCAATTGGGATTGCAATAATAAATATGAGTATCAATGAAAGAATATTAATAGTTAAAGTTACAGGGATCCTCTCAATAATCTTATCAAAGACCTTTCTACTATCCACAAAGGACTTTCCAAAATCAAGTGTCACAAATCTTTTTAGCCAGTCAATATATTGGACATATAATGGTTTATCAAGACCATAGAGCTTTTTAAGATTCTCCTTCGCCTGGGCAGATACCTTTAGTGACATCTCTGTCTGAACCTCAACCGGGTTGCCTGGTGCAAGATGAACTACTGCGAAGGTTATAAGAGTAATTCCAAAGAGCAAGGGAATCATGAGTAGGAGTCTTTTTGTTATATAAGAGAGCATAAGTACTTTCCAGTATATGACTCTTTGACATTGACTATGTCTTCGGGCGTACCCTCAAAAATAATCTTCCCACCTTTATCTCCACCTTCAGGGCCCAAATCCACAATCCAGTCTGATGCCTTTATCACATCGAGGTTATGTTCGATGACGAGTACTGTATTCCCTGCAACAACCAATCTCTGAAGTATATCAAGCAGCGCCTTAACATCCCTGAAATGCAATCCAATCGTAGGCTCATCGAGGATATAGATAAAACCTTTTGTATTAATGGGTTGCTGTAATGAGGATGTAATCCCTCTTAGACTTTCCATCTCCGCACATATCTTAAGCCTCTGTGCCTCTCCGCCCGAAAGTGTTGTCGCAGACTGCCCAAGCCTGAGATAGCCAAGCCCGATATCTTTCATTAATAATAGCTTATTTTTAATCTTAGGAATATCCGAAAATAATTCGATAGCTTCATCCACTGTCATGTTCAGGAACTCATCTATATTTTTACCCCGACATGTAACCCGTAAGGCTTCTGGCTTGTATCTCTTTCCATTACATTCCTCACATTTTATATAAAGGTCTTCAAAAAAGTACATTTCCAGTCTCTGATATCCCACACCTTTACAAGTCTCGCACCTGCCGCCTGATACATTAAAAGAGAAGAATCCTGGTTCATATCCATAGGCCTTTGCTTCTGCCTGCTCTGAGAAAAGTTTTCTTATCACATCAAATATCTTTAAATAGGTTACCGGATTCGAACGCGGACTTCGTCCTATTGGAGTCTGGTCAATGAGCTTGACACCCTTTAGATTCTGTATGCCTTCAATCTTCTTATATGGCAAAGGGAACCCGTGTTCTATCTTAAACTCACCGGCCAATACCCTGTAAAGGGTTTCCACAACAAGACTGCTTTTACCCGAACCAGAAACTCCCGTAACCGTTATAAGTGTCTGTAAAGGAATATTAAGATCAACAGATTTCAGGTTATTGCCTGTAGCGCCATAAAGTAAAAGTTTTCTGCCTGTACTATTTCTCCTCTTAGAAGGGGGCTCTATTCTATCAATCCCTTTTATATAACGAGCTGTAAGGGTATCGGTTGTAAGAAACCCTTCTTTTGACCCTGAGAAGACAACCTCTCCTCCTTGATGACCACCTCCAGGTCCCAATTCAACTATCCAGTCAGCAGACTCTATAACTCCTCTGTCATGCTCAACAACAAGGATGGTGTTACCCAGTCTTGAAAGCTCTGACATAATGTTTGCAACTATCTCTGTATCCCTTGCATGAAGCCCAACAGTTGGTTCATCGAGCACATAGAGGGTACCTGTAAGAAATGATCCGAGCTGATTTGACAGGTTTACCCTTTGATATTCTCCACCTGAAAGTGTTTTCCCATCACGGCTCAGACTTAGGTAATCAAGACCTACTCGCTTGAGGAAAGCAAGTTTAAGATTTATCTGCCTTAAAGGCTCTTTTGCCATATCCCTTTGAAATGGAGAGATATCCGGATTTTTAAAAAACTCGATTATCCCTGATACTGGCATTCTGCAGAGTTCTGCTATATCGAGTCCTGAAAACTTATATGCAAGAGACTCCTTTCTCAATCTCTTTCCCATACATTGTGGACAGGTGACAGGTCTCCTGTATCGGCTTAGAAAGACCCTTATATGGAGTTTGTACCTCCTGTTTTCCATATCCTCAAAGAAGTCATCAATTCCGTAAAAACTGCTACCCCCTTTAAATAGCAGGGCCTTCTCTTTTTCATTAAATTCGGCGTATGGCTTATTAATATCAATACCTTCTCGGTGCGAGTCGATTCCGACTTTGCCGGCACTTTTAATAAGCTGTTGCTTCCACCATCTATATGCCGGCTTATTCCATGGGTCAATCGCACCTTTTGACAAGGAGAGACTTTTATCAGGGATAATCAGATCCTCATCGTACTTAAGAATATTGCCGAATCCTTTACAATCCGGACATGCACCAACAGGATGGTTGAAGGAAAAAAGAAGAGGATATGGCTTCGGTAAATCGATATTACATTCATCACAAGTATTCTCTGATGAAAAAGTAAGAGTAGCGAGATATTTGCCACCCACAATAATAATCTTTATCCTTCCATTTCCTTCCTTCCATGCCATCTCAATTGAATCAGATAATCTCGGCTCATCCTTTATCACAAGCCTGTCGAGTACAATATTGAAAGATGACGGACGAGAGACGATGGATGAAATATCAACGACTTCATCATTAAGCCATACCCTATAAAACCCACGTTTTTTTAATTCATCAATTTGATCCTTAGTCTCGAAAACAATAATCGCCTTTTCGCCATAGTGTTCCTCAATAAGTTCTGAAACTACCTGTGAAGGATCCCATATCCTTATCTCTTTACCACAGGCTGGACAGAAAGGTGTTGAAATCTTTGAATACAATAGTCTGAAAAGATCATAAACCTCTGTTAGTGTTCCTACTGTTGAACGAGAGCCGCGCACAGAATTCCTCTGTTCAAGGGCTATGGCCGGCCTTATATTATGTATGGCGTCAACATCGGGTCTATCGAGTTTTTCGAGGAAAAGCCTTGCGTATGTTGAAAGAGATTCTATAAATCTCCACTGGCCCTCGGCAAAAACTGTATCAAAGGCAAGGGAAGATTTTCCTGAGCCGGATACGCCTGTTATTGCTATGACCTTGTTATGAGGCAGGCTGAGGTTAATGTTTTTAAGGTTATTCTGTCGGGCGCCCTCGATTATGAGTTCTTTTATGAACATTTGAATATTTTAACATATAAAGTTTGAGATACCTCATCGCCTTATGAAAACCCGGGAATTCCCAGAGATAAAAGGGATAGAGTAGTAATCTTCTTATGATTGATTTAGAATAAAACCATTGATTACGAAGCGGAAGATAGTCATCCCTTCACATTAGGTATTGGCAATTTTTTGATATGATTTTCCACTCGTCATTTTATAGGTCAGTGGCTGTTCTAAAGCCGGAGGAAATGATTGTAGACATGAAAATTAGGTATTATGAGAGGTTCAATTTATGGCTCAAATAGATACATTTGATCCTTCTTTCTTTGAATGGCTGAAAAAAGCTGAAGAAAAACATTTCTGGTTTCAAGTACGGAGGAAATGGATTTTTGACAAGCTTAAGAAGTTTATCCCTCCTCCTGCTAAAGTCCTCGAAGTCGGTTGTGGCGCAGGCAATGTTAGTAGTTTTCTTGCACAAAAAGGTTATGCGGTTACCGGATGTGAGTTTTACACTGAGGCTATAAATATGGCCTGGCCCGATTTTTTAAAGGTTCAAGGAGATGCAAGTAACCTCCCGTTTGAAGACAATAGTTTTGATATAGTAGGCCTTTTTGATGTAATTGAACACTTTCAAGATGATATTACACCCCTCAAGGAAGCAGTTAGAGTTACAAAAAGGGGAGGAATAATTGTATTAACAGTTCCTGCACGAAAGGAGCTATGGAGCAGTTTTGATGAAATGTCCCGCCATAAAAGAAGATATACAAAAAAAGCATTAAAATCTATTCTTTTAGATATGAATCTTAGCCCGTTATCGATAGAGGATATGTTTATGTCCCTCTATCTACCTATGAAATATACAAGGAATAAAGACCGGGGGGAAAATGATCCCTTTAGTATTAACCCGTTTGTTAATGCTCTACTCAAAGGGCTTTTTGATGTAGAAAGATTTACATCGAAATATTTGTCTTTGCCAATAGGTACATCACTCATTGCAGTTGCACAAAAGAATTAAGGATTAGAAATTCCTGTTATTATTGCAGTCTATCCTAAAGATGTCTCCTGAGACTCTTGCGTTTGTATTTCCAAATGCACTGGCTCTGAAACAGGGAACTTGTGCAGCGCCGCCAATATTTATGTCATGTTCTAAGCAATAGCTGAAGCTCAATCCACTGCCTGGATTAAACCCCGGGAGTAGAGCACGTATAGCAGCAAGATTGTCATTATTGGCTGCACACGTTCCGGCCACAGCAGTATAATCGCTGTTTTCAGCAAAAAATTGCTCCTCGAGCAGCCTTAAGTTTTGAAGGTTAGCGTATGCCTCTGTTCTTGCAGCGTTCTTTTGCTGACCAATATAGGCAGGGACTGCAATCATCGCGAGTATACCGATGATTGCAACCACAATTATGAGTTCGATAAGTGTGACGCCCTTTTTATCCATTTCTTACTCCTTTCATATGTTATATCACTTTTTACAAAACACCAACTGCAAAAATTCCCATAAATATCTCGAATTTATTAGTCCGAATATATTATCTTAGTATGAATTATACCTCCATCCTTATCATAGGCGGTGATAGTCATCGAATATGGAACTGCAGCTGTGTTTGTAACATCAATCCCTCCCTTGATTGTACCGGCTGACCATAGACTATTGTTCATGTACCACGGAGACATCTCTTTGCCAGAAGCTTGTTTTGAACTGACGTATGCACTTCCAAGATTCCCCGTCGTTAACCACGTGCCTAACTGTAAATTGTTAACATCAAAAGCACCCGCATTAGTGCCTACAACACCATCGCCATTGGAATCCACCTCGATTAGCGCTGCCTGTGTCCCTGTGCCTAATCCCATGACTGCAGAGTGGAGCCATGTCTGAAGCTCTGCCTCCGATGCATAGGCTGACCTTATGACAGCTCCCTTTTTCGCCCTCTCCTGCATACCAATATAGCCGGGGATTGCTATCGCAGCCAGGATGCCAATGATTGCGACAACAATGAGCAATTCAATCAGAGTAAAACCTCGCTCTCTCAAGTTATGCTTCGTTCTCACTCCTTCCCCTTAGCTCAAAAATGACCGCATTCATCTGAGCCAAATCTGAAATAACAAGTGTTCATACTTACAAAATTTTAGCTTCAAGAACTTGCCACATATTCATACACAGGGCAACTTCTTTCGTGCCATCTTTCTACATTATTTTTAAGCAAAGTTCATACCTGTTTCAGAAGTGACTTTAAAGATTTTATTACATAAGATATCGCGGTGTCTTTCAGGGCAGGATAAAGAGGAAGCGATATTGTACTTTTACCTATACCCTCGGCAACGGGAAAGTCGCCTTCCATGTACTTAAATACCACCCTGTAGTATTTGAGAAGATGGGTAGGTCTGTAATTTACAGCGACGCCTATGCCCTTCTCCTGCAATTTATGCAATATAGAATCCCTTTTCTCAGGTTTGACTAGAACGGTGAAGAGATGCCTTGCGTGTCTTGATTGTCCTACTGTTTTTAAAAGTCTCAAACCTTTTATCCCGGTAAAGGCATCTTCGTATGTTCTCCATATCTCATCTCTTCGTTTCCATAACTTATCGATCCTTTTAAGCTGTCCCAAAAGAAGTGCTGCATGGATATTGTCCATATTATATTTCCACCCAAGCAGAGGCATATCCCAATGCTTGTATCGGCCTGTATATCTGTCAATGGCAGATTTGTCAATGCCATGAAGTCTGAGCATCCTGAGTATCTCTGCTCTCTCTCTACCCGCAGCTATCGCTCCACCTTCACCCGAGGTTATATTCTTTGTTGCATAGAAACTGAAACATGCAGCATCTGAAAGCATTCCTGGCTTAAAACCTTCCCTCTCGGCCTCTATCGCATGTGCTGCATCTTCGATAATTGCCAATTTGTATTTATCGGCAATTATCTTGATCTTGACCATATCACACATCTGGCCATAAAGATGTACAGGCAGGATTGCCTTTGTTTTCTTCGTTATAGCAGCCTCGATTAGATTTGCATCAATATTGCCGGTTTCTTCTTCAACATCAACAAATACTGGTATGCCGCCAGCGTGCAATACGGCATTAGCCGTAGCACAGAAACTCATGGGTGTAGTTATAACCTCATCACCGGGTTTTATACCAAGCGCAAGAAGACTAAGATGAAGCGCCGCTGTACAGCTCGTAACCCCAACTACATCCTCTACATTGAGATATAACGCAAATCTTCTTTCAAATTCTGCCACCGTCTTCCCTGTTGTGAGGAAGATGGACCTGAGAACCTTCGATGTTCTGCCTATATCCTGATTGTTTATACTATGCCTGAAAAACTCTACTTTCATTTGCCTAATACCAGATTATCTCGCCGTCCTTGTTTTTCACAGGCACCTTTCTCATAGAAAGCTGCTTTTCCCATTTATGACGGTTCTGTTTGTACCATTCCACCGTCCTCTCAAGGCCCTCCTCGAAGGAGACTTCTGCTCTGAATCCAACTGACTTTTCGGCTTTATCTGTCGATGATATGTGTTTGTTTACCTGCCCGAATCTATCCTCCATAAATGATACATATTTTTCGTCCAGTCCGAATATATTAATGACCTTTTCCCCTATCTCAAGTACACTTATGCTTTTGCCTGTACCGAGATTGAAGACCTCACCTCTGACCTTATCAATCGGTGCATGAACGAAAAGGGTAATCGCTCTCGCAACGTCTTCAACGTATACCCAGTCCCTTGAGGCAGAGCCGTCGCCATGAATTGTCAACGGTTCCCCGAGTATGGCGCTTGTAACAAACCTCGGAATGACCTTCTCAAGATGCTGACATGGTCCGTAGTTGTTAAAGGGCCTGATGATTATGCCCGGAAGGTTGTAACTCTGTATGTAGGAATAAACCAGCCTGTCTGCACCGGCTTTTGCCGCAGCATAAGGAGTGCGGGGGTTTAACGGATGGTTCTCATCCATCGGCTCATAAAGAGCCGAACCATAGAGCTCTGATGTCGATATATGTATGAATCTCTCAATCCTCGAAGAATGCTTAAATACCGCATTCATTACCGACTGAGTGCCAAGGACATCCGTGACAAAAAATATTCTGTTTTGATACAAAGACCTCGCAACATGTGTCTCAGCCGCAAAGTGAACTACGATGTCAGATCTACCGACAAGATCACTGACAAGGTCAAGGTTATTCACATCTCCATACCAGAATTCGAATCTTTC
>Ga0315282_10003707_pt1 | contig 27242 bp, 16 predicted proteins | sample YL17G07_20_MG_FD_203693 | JGI IMG/M metagenome (GOLD analysis project Ga0315282, IMG submission 203693) | Sediment microbial communities from Yellowstone Lake, YNP, Wyoming, USA - YL17G07_20 | ecosystem: Environmental > Aquatic > Freshwater > Lake > Sediment | place: USA: Wyoming | collected...
AGCCGGGGGTGATCGGCTCGCGTAGCGAGGCGGAACCCCCGGAAACCGACCTCCCCCATCGGCAAGCCCCGAACGGGGCGACGGAGGCACGGCCAAGACCGGCCGACCACCGCTCCGGTCGCCCCGTTCGGGGCTTGAGCGCGCGGAGACGTTTCCGGGGGTTCGGCGACGCGCGGCGCCGCCATCACCCCCGGCTACTTGCTGCTGCCCCTTCGGGGTTCGGAAAACGCGGGGAGCGGCCGGCTCCGTGAATCCATCATTCTCGACTTGAAGAACCACTAGCTCCTTCTCCGAATCAAGCGTCTGCTTCGGCTGGCGGCGCCACTCTCAGGAGTTCCTGTCCCACAGGGGCTCCCGCCGATTATCGCCAATGCGTCAAACGGAACGGACTTTTGAGAACTGCTATACGGCTTGGTGGCAAACCCAGGCTCGAGAAGAACGCCTGGTCAGTGCGGAAAAGAGAAACGCACCCGGCGTCGTGAGCCGGGTGCGTTCGTTGTCTGTGGGCGAGTGAAATCGTCCTTAGCGGTACAACTTCCATGCGGCGCGGGACGCCGATGTGCGGCTCAGCACCGTGAAGGCGCCGTGCAGCTCCGTTCGCTTGCCATCGGTGGTCGTCGCAATCACGTCATGTGCTCCACCGGGCGCGGTGCTGGAGATCTTCAGTTGCGCGCTGAAGCTGTTGGGTCCTATGCGCGTGAGGCTGACCACCGAAATCCCCGGTCCGAAATCCACGTTCCTCAACCCCTGATCAATGTTCATACCGACCAGGTTCACGGTCATGGCCATCCCCTGGTAACCCACCCCAGGAGTCAGCCGGATGACGTAGGGCGAGCGGTAGGTTCGGAACCGGTTGATCGTGTTGAAACCATCTGGGACCAGGCGATTGACGTACAGCGCGTTGAGCGCTCCCACGGTCATGGGGATGCTCTCCACGCCGCTGTAAGTCACCAGCATGTCCAGGTCGCCGTCGCCGTCCACGTCGAACAGCTTCACGTCGCGGGCAATCTCATGGAAGTCATCATAGAAGAGGGCGGGATCGGTCAGGATGGACCAGTTGACCGGGACCCCGTTGGTCGGTTCTTCGAAATTGCCTTTGCCGTCGTTCATCAGGAGCAAGACGTGAGGCAACTGGGCCTGCGTTCCGATGGCCAGAGCCACGTCAATGCTTCCGTCGAGATCTATGTCGCCGATATCCGCGCCATAGACGCTGGCGTAAGTGTGCATCTTAACGTTGGCGGAGTTGTCCACGAATCCGAACTGCGTACCCGGAGGCCCGGGCAGCTTGTTCAGAAGCAACGCCGGCGGTCCGCCGTCGCGAAACGTGACCATGACGTCCCAGCTGCCATGAAAGACAGGCGGCTGGGTCGTACTCCACCAGTCGAGCACCCCGTTGTGGTTGGTATCCTCGCCCGGATCGAGCGCGCCGTTGCCGTTGATATCCTCGGTGGGATCGCCCCTGCGGTCAAAGTCGGCCACCAGAATCCTCGAGGGCACGCGCCCCCGGAACGAGGGCAACACCCAGGTGGAGTCGGGCGACCCGGGAGCGCGGGTATCGAAGAAATGCCCCGTGCCGTCGTTGTCCAGGAATCGGGTCGAGGAACTGGCATCATTGGAAATGTTGAGCAAGATGATTTCCAGGAACCCGTCGTTGTCAAAATCGGCCGTTGCCACGTCAATCGTGTCATCGGGAATCCCCACTCGATACGTGATCGTTTGGGTGCCCGAGGTGTAGCGTGCCGTGCGCGTGGGCAGATTGGACTCGGTCACGTCGGTGAACGTACCCACCGGGTTGCCCCGAATCCCATTGAGCAGCAGCACATTGGGTGCGCCGCCGGTCAGCACCTGCGAGCCGGTGGTTTGCAGTGCCGGCAAACCGTTGCCGATCAGGATATCAATCGTTCCGTTGTGATCGAAGTCGCCGACGCAGGCGCGGCGGTTCTGCTGTTTCGTGCTGATCGGATAGCGCGGACCGGGATCCACCAGTTTGGGCAGCCGCGCCAGCGACGAACCGCCCGATCCGGCGCGGAACCCGCCGGGCAGCAGGATGCCGTCGCCCAGGAAATCCTGGTCGGGAACCGAATTCCAGGCCCGCTCCGTCGGCGCCCAAGGCTGGTTCAGCGCCACCATGTCGGCTGAATCTTCGTTGCTGTAAATCAGCGGTCCGTTCCCCAATGTGGTCAATAGAACGTCATAGTCGCCGTCCAGGTCGAAATCGGCCATCAGCGCGTGATAAGCCGGGACCTGATGGTTCAACCAATAATCCTGGATCGGCGAGAAATAGGTTCCGCCGAAATAGCTTGCTGCCGTGGAGAAGAGCAGCGCCGTCGAGATAGCTCGGGTTGCTGATCGAATGACCGGGGGCGGCCAGTTGCCCGACACGGGCGAGAACACCCGCCCACCCTGGTTTGCCGGTTCGCCGTGATTGAGCAGAACGTCGCAGGCGTCACCCGAAATCGTGGCGACTGCTCCGTTGGCGTTCACGATATCGGGCAAGCCGTCGCCATTGAGATCGCCCACCGCCGCGGTCACGCCAGCCTTGGCGATATCCCCCACCCAGGGAGGCATCGCGCTGCCCATGAAATACGGTGGCAGGAACTTAGGCGTGGCATCGTAGAACGCGGGATTGACCGAGATGTCCTGGAACATCAGCCCTCTTCGGGCGGGGCTATAGTCGTCCGCCGTGTAGACCTGGTTCAGCAGCAGCGCGTTCTGGCTGTGCATGTTGGCGCAGAAGATGTCCAGGTCGCCATCCATGTCGAAGTCGAAGGCCGTCACGCCATAGGTGGACCGGGCCGTGCCGGAAGTGGCTACGTTCGTCTGCTCGAGGAAAGTCCCGAAGCCGAGAAACGTCCCTAATCCACTGCTATCGTTGATAATCTTAAAGAACCTATTGGGTACGGGGCGGTGGGGCAGGATATTTTCCGGCGAGTCCTTGTCATACCCCACGTACATCTCAATAAAGCCATCCATGTCAAAGTCGGCGACGACGACGTCGCGGGCGAGCCACGTGCCGTCCCCGGCCCTGGTATCCACAAGCGGCCGGGTGATCGCTGAAGGCTGGAACACCGGGCGGAAGAGGGTCACCGGGGTGGCCCATTCCATTTCCACCCCGTAGGCATTCCCGTATCCGCCAAACGAAGCCAGCTGGCCCCGGAAAGCGCCCATCCCTCCCCATCCTACGCCCCACCGGGTATTTGTCGGGTTGACGGTTGCCTCGGGATCATACAATGTGGGGCTCGTGTTGAAGTTCAACGACAAGCATTGCAGGTAGCCGTGGTAGTCGAAATCCGCGACCACCCCGCCCGAACCCCGCTCGGTCTGCCGCGGGATCACGTCCGGCTCGCTCGGCCAGCCCGGAGGATAGGCGCAGCCGCTGTGATCGCGGCTTTCTTCGATCCCCACGCCCCACAGACCGGTCCAGGTCGCCTGGGCAAAAGGAGTCGGGATGGGAGCAAGGGCGCTAGGAAGCTTCAGGGAACCGTATTCCCAGGTTCCGTAGTTGATCATTCGGAAGTACCCGTCCGGAACCCCGTCGCCATCCACGTCCGAGTTCTCGTAAATCAGGTCGTGGGCATTGTCGCGCACGACAAACAGATCCAACGCCCCGTTGCTCAGGATGGGCGCCAGAATGGGTTGCCAGCCGTCACCCGGCGTGATGTTGTTCGGAACCGGCGGCAGGGGCGGCAAGCGGTCGGCCGCCTCCCGATTCGTCCGGGCGCAGTTGGGATACACGAAGGTGGGTCCGCCGGGAAACTCCCCAAACTGGTCGTCCAATCCCAGGGTTTCGTCGGTAAAATAAAAACCCCGCGTCCTGGGATCGAAATCGTTGGCGTGGTTGATCAGAATCTGTTCCGTCACCATACAGGTTATGGGATACTCCGAGCCGTTGGTCGGGGCGGCACAAATGTTCACCCCCGAGGAAGCGCCGCCGCCCGCCCAAAACAGGCCGGCCGTGCAAACGACAATGTCCAGGTCGCCGTCGCAGTCAATGTCGCCCACGTCGCACTTGGTGGATTTCTGCAAGCCCGACGGATTGAAGGGCGGCACATTAAAGCGGCCCGGGAAAAACGTGGCGGTAAACGAGATGGGGATTCCGATGGCGGCATCGGTCCGCGTTCTCGAGGTCCAGTCATCAAAGAAACCGACCTGGCCTGGATCCTGCCCGCCGCGGTTGATGAGCAGGCGGTTTTGCCAGTAGTCGGGCGAATTCACCGAGTTCGAATTGCAGACAAAGATGTCCTGATAGCCGTCGAGGTTAAAATCGCCCATCTTGGCATAGAAACTGGAATCCATGTTCAGCGGCAACCGGTCGTCGGGGGTCCCCGCGATCCCGTCGGCGCCAAACGTGCGGTCCTCATAGACCGGCTTTCCGTCCACGCTTCTGCGGCCGCCATAGCGCGTTCCCGGCGGGTTCGGGCCCGGTTCCCAGAGCGTATTGATATAGAGGCGGTTGATGATGGAGATCGGATTGGGGTTGCCGCCGCCCGAAACGGCGTTGCAGATGTAGAGGTCAATGTCGCCGTCGTTGTCCACGTCGCCGGCCGCTGCCGCCGCGGCCCACTCACTGCCAATGGGGAGCAGGTGATCGTTGGCCGCGTCGGGCGTGAAGCGGGGTTGACCGATCGCCGTAGGCGTCGGTGTCACTCCGGGGAGCGGTGTGGGGGTGACGCCGGGGGGCAACCCGCCGGTGTTCGTGTAAATATCAATGCCCGCGGTCACTTCACCGGCTCTGACGGACACAAAGACATAGCTGGTGAAGTCGTCGCCCACCCACGTCAGCTGACCGGGAGTTGTCCGCCGGCCGGGAATCGGCCCATCCGGGCCGATCAACCGCCGCTGGATCGGGTCCCCCAGGCCGCCGTAAAACTCCTGGGGAATCGTCTGGTACGCCAGCGTGCCAAACCAGATATTGAACCCGTCGCTGATGTTGCTGGTCGGCGTGCCCCCCGAATCGTTGTAGTAAACGTTGAAGGCATCCATCCAAAGGACATATTGGTTGAACGGGGGGAGACCGGGGATGTGAAAGTTCGGCGAGGCGTCAATGCCCACCGGAATGCCGCCGCCCGCATTGAGCGGAACGGCCGTGAGCGTGGCCGTGGTGGCTCCCACGATCCTTCCATTGGGCTGAAGCGAGCGGAGGTGGGGGAACTGGTAGACGCGAATGTCGTCGCCCGACTGGATTTGCGTCAGCAATTCCATATAGAGCGCCGCCGAGGTGTCCAAATCGTGCTGCGACACCGGCCCGGTCGTAATCAGCAGCTTGTCGGGAACGTAGGCGGGAATGGTGCCCGAGGTCATCCGACGAGCGACAAAGACCGTGCCGTACAGGACGGCATCAATGACGCCGCTGGTGCGATCGGGCACACCGTCGAAATTGCGCCCGTCGAGCACCCGTCCGGAGATGGTCCCGCGCTTACTGTCGTATGCCGGGTAGATGAGCGCCGCCCCGATTTCGTCGTCCAAATCCAGCGAGCGCATGTCCCACACGTCGGTCGGATAGCGGAACCCCTGGGCGTAGCTCCCCTTGACGAGGTAGTACATGGTCGCGCGCTCGATGTTCGTGTGGGCGATGCCCAGCAAGTGGCCGAACTCATGGGTGACGGCCGCTTCGACGTCGAGAGACCCCAGCGTGTCGGGGCGCGTGATGCGTCCGCCCGAGGTCGTGGGCAGGTCTTTGGGGTCGTCGGGCCACTGGTGCCACGCCTCGACCTGGTTGAGCCAGGTGTCGCCCTCGATGGTCTCGCCGGCCAGGTACTTGCGGGCTTCCAGAATGATGTCCGCATACCCGTCGCCGTCGAAATCCACCCGGACAAACACCGGCTGTCCGGCGGTCGGAGGATAGCCCCCCGGCGGGTCGGGCATGATCACGTTGGGCGGCAGATTGATGAAACTCGACAGGTCGAAGTCGCGCCAGACTTTCCACGTCATGGACATGCCCACCACGCCCGCCCCCAACGAGATATTCGGGTCCTGGAAGGTGACCAGATTATACCCGTCCAGTCCGGTCGCCCCCTGGATGAGCTGCTGGCCGGGGAATTTGGGGAACGTCTGATCCACCGGGGTCACCGTGGACTGGAACTTGAACGAGGAGATGCTGATATCGCTCCACGCCTGGCAGGCCTTCGAAATGCCGTGCAGCACCAGATTGGTGGGGACGGCGTTAGCGTTGACCGCCGGATCAATGGCGTTGAAGTTCCGGTCCACGTACAGAGATTCCTGCCAGGGCTGCAGTCGGGAGCTGACAAAGGGGTGGACGAGCTTGCTGAAATCATCGAACGGATCGTTGGGATCGCCGATGTCGGTGGCCCACATATCCATCCGGTTGGCGCCCCATGAGACCGTGGCCAGCATCAATGCCGCCACCGCGAAGAACCCTCGCATTTGCCGCTTGCAGTTGCTCATCGTGTCCTACCTCGGTTGAACCGTTCTGATGGCCTGAGGAACTGGCCCCACGCCGGGGAACGCAGGCGCGGGTGGAGCCGGTTTACTGTTCTGAAGGCTAAGGACCTGTTGCTCGAAAGTCTCCCAGGTGTTCACGTAACCGGTCATTTGCTGGACTCGTTGCTCCACGGTTCCCGTGGTCGCCCCGCCAACGACCGGAAGGGACGTGGGTACGGGGACGCGAACCGTCTGACCGCCCTTCACGACTTCCATGTAACCGGTTTGCGACTGAAGGGCATTCACATAGCGTTGGACCATCTCGCCCGTCGGGGTGATCCCCAGGCGATCCAGGCCGGCGCGCGTGACCACTTGCCGGCCCGTTTGGGGATCGGTGACCACGGTCAGCTTGGAGATGTTCAAGGTCGTCAGGCGGAAGTTGCTCATCAGGGGCGTGGGTTTCAATTTCCCCTGCTGGAGATACTCCTGGTATCTCGCCAGCATGCCCTGGGGGAGATTCTCGGGCAGCTGGAGAAACAACACGACCTCCTCACCTTTGTACATCGCCGCCATTTCCGGATAGCTCTCATCCAGCGGCAACGGGCTCTCGACGCGGCCTCCCAACTGCGAGACGTAGATCACCGGGTGGGTGGCCAGGGACATCTTCGCCGGCACCTTGACGTATTTCCTGACCGCAATTTTGTACGTCGTGACCAGGTGTTTGTTGAACCAGCCCGTCGTCGTGTCCATGCACGTGCCTCGCAGGATCACATCCGAGTTGCGGACCTGGAAGTCCATCGTCACGGCTTCGCCCTTGATGAGCGCCCACGCGGTCGGCGTCTGGGAAACGACGCAGGCCAGCATGCAGGCCGACACGGCCATCGCGGCCAAGCCCGATCTTGGGAATCTCTGTGCGAACATCTTCGGACACCTCATTTCAGCGCTCCGGATTAAGAATCGGCATGGGCTCGACGGGGCCCATAAAGCGAAAGATATTGCCGGTTGAGACCGTCCCGTTGGTCGGATCGTAAACGATGTAAAGGGTGCGCACGGCTCTACCCTGAGGGGGGTAGTCGAGGTAATTGTTGCTGGGCGCCCCGATGGCCCCGTCGGGACCGACCGAAATCAACAGGTAGCCGTGGTCGGGCACGGCTTCCCAGCGGGTGCCGGGAATGCCGTACCGCGCGGAGAGGTACTGGGCCGTCTGGCGCGAATCATAGTAGTCTATCCCATTGTTCGGGGGGTGATAATCTTTGGCGAATATGTCCTCCGGCAGCGAGGTGAGATACTGAATCGGGGTCGTTATATGACTCATGTCCGCCTTCTGCGTGGCGAGCGTTGGCAGGAATTCGTCGGCGGTGAATCGGGGTGGAAAGACGTTGTGATCCACCATGTAGGCATCGGCGCCGAACGACAGCGTCCGCATGTCCGACTGGATGCGAACCACCTTGACGCGCATTTGTGCCTCGGTGAAATTGGGAACGGCAATCGAGGCGAGAATCGAGATGATAGCCACCACGATGAGCAGCTCAATTAGCGTAAAGGCCTGACCTGCACCTGCGCTCTGCCTCATCTTCTCTCGCACTCCGACAACGCGCCGAGGTAGATGGGAACAGTCCCCGTCCGCGTCTTCCCAACGTATCTTCCCACCGGTGTCCGCGGCCGGACTCCGGGGGACCGTTGCTTTGGACCTCGATGAGACGACCTCCAGTCGCCTCCTGTGGGTTGATGTGACTTGCTTTATTGCCCGCGCCTTGCGGGCCCGTGCTGCCGGGTACCGAGTCTCGGGTCTTGCCCCAGAAACTCTTAACTGGAGTTTATGGGTCCATTTCGGAGCTACTGTCAAGTGAAAATGCCCCGACTTGATTCGTTGTGAAGTCTGCCTCTACCTCACTTTTTCCCGACAAATCGCCCCCCCTTCCGGAACTGCACCATGATTAGACGATGAGCGTTCCTGTTTGGTTCGCTCGACAGGCGATTTTTTTGGCTGGTTCGGGGTCACACTTGACATCATAGAGGCAGGCATTGACGGAAGGAAAACGATGAACTCTGAACGCGGAACGAGGAATGCCGGGCCGATCCCGTTGCTCCCATCCTTCGCGTCTTTCGATTTCCGTCCCGCGTTCAGCCTTCAGCGTTCAGCGTCGCTTTTCGGTCCCCACGTTTTCATCCGGTAGTCTTCGTCGGGGAACACCCAGCGATTGTTGCACATCTCGATCAACCGCGACTCGACGCGTTCGCCGATCTTCTCGCGCAGTTCGGCGTCGCCGCAATTGGTGGTGACGATGGTTCGCCCCACGTCTTCATAGCGGCGATTGATCAGCAAATAGAGACGATCCTGGACCCAGCCGGTGACGGTTTCGGCGCCGATGTCGTCGAGCACCAGCAGATCGGCGGCTTCGCACCGCGCCAGAAACCCGCGGTCGTCGTAGTGGGCGCGGTCGAACATCAGCTCGCGCAGAATCTCCAGCAGGCGGGGAACGTTGCCGTAGATCCCGCTGTAGCCTTTGAGGATGACCGCCTTGAGAATGGCGGTGGCCAGGTGGGTTTTGCCGGCCCCGGTGGGCGCGGCGAAAAACAAGCCGAAATACTTGCTCTTGTTTTCGAGGTTGAAGCTTTCGACATAGCCCTGGGCGACGGCGAGCAGATCCTTGCGCTTTCTATCGCGCGCGAGAAAATTGGAGAAATCCTTGTTCAAATACTTCGGTGGGATGTTTGATTCGCGCAGGCGCATTTCCGCGACCATGCGTGCCTGGAGGGTATCGGGGAACTGCAAGCCGCCACCCAGGGCCAGGCCGAAATCCGGATAGGGTTCGTCAGTGCTTGTCGGTTTTTTGACCACGGCTCTCTTCTCTCACCATCTCGCGGGTCACCCCCGTCAGGCTGTCCACGCCCGCGTAGCGCGCCCGCGCAAACGCTCGACGGATTCGTTCACGCGGAAACCGCACGGCCAGCAACCGCAATTCGTCGAGGATCATCGAGTTCATCTTCTGGCTGACGTTGCTCAGGTAGCCGTCCACCACTTCCCGGATCAACGCCTCGGAACCTTCCGCCGGCGTCACCTGGTCGAGATACCGCAGCTCGTCGCGCTGCAGGGCATGCGGCAAGCGCCCCAGCACCACCTCGCGCGATCCCGGCAGCGGCAGCGGCGTGGTGATCTGGCAGAGCAGGTTCTCGTCGGGGTGGTCGGGGACGAAGCACGAGATCAGGCGCTTGCGCTTCAGTCCCGCGAGAATCCGCTCGACGACCTCGACCTTGAGCCCCGTGCGCCGGGCCAGTTCGCTCACGGGCAGCTCAAACGGCGCCGGACGATAATTCACCTCGCAGTCGGTCTCCACCAGCTTTTTGAAAACGGACCAGGCGCCCTGGCGGACCTTGGTGTTCATCCACTCGGGGAAGCCCGCCAACTCCAACCATGCCGGCGACCAGATTCGTTGTTCTGACATAACAGCCGCCCGTCAATCCGACCCCACTAAAGGCTCTAAAGAATAAACCGCAGAGGGCGCGGAGAGACGCGGAGAGGCTTCGAAAGACAGAATTGATGCGAGAGTTTTTCTCTGCGTTCCCCCACGTTCTCTGGGGTGAAGTCTCTTTTTTAGGTGCTCTTAATAGGGCTCATTCCTTCCGCCGTGACACTGGTCAAGAGCGCGTCATTGCCGCACTGCAAAGGGATTCAGGTTCTTGACGGATCACAGGCCGACAGCCTGCGCCCCTTCAGAACAGCCCCGGCAGCTTGATCCCGCCGGTGATCTTGCCCATCTCTTTCTGGGCGAGCTCTTTGGATTTCTCCATGGCCGCGTTGACCGCCGCCATCACCAGGTCCTCGAGCATTTCGATGTCGTCGGGGTCCACCGCATCCGGCTTGATCTTGATCTCCATGATCTGTTGCGCGCCGTTGACCACCACGCGCACCACCCCGCCGCCCGAGGTGGCCTCGACCGTCTGCGATTCGACCTCTTTCTGCATCTGCTCGATTCGTTCCTGCATTTCTTTCTGCATTTTTTGAAGCTGCTTCAGGTCAAACATGCTCCAGCAAACCTTTCCTCAGAATCTCGAACTCGATCTATCGCGATCTTGCGCCTCGCGTGCGTCCCTCCGGCGCGCTTTGAACGCCCACAAGGGGCTATGCTACAACTCCACTTGGGACAGCGGCTTCGCAATCGTAAATCGTAAATCCCAAATCCATCTATCCCAGCGGGATTCCGTCCAGCGTGATCTCGCGCGCCGAAAAGACCTGCTTGATCGCCGCGACGGTTTCGGCCAGCGAGGGATCGCGCCGCAGCGCCTCGCGGAGCCAGGCCTTCGGGTCGGCCGGAGCGGCCAGCCGCGGCTTCGCATCGTCGAGGCCGGGCTCGTCGTCAACCGCCACACCCGCGGGATCGGCCGATTCGGCCTCGAACTCGGCCGATGTCTCGCCGATCCGAGGCACGCCGTTCGACTCGCCCGCTGGTTCCGGCAATCGCACCTCGGCCGGAACGATCGCGGGATACTCGATCGCCGCCGCCCTGGCCTCTTGCATCACGGGAACTGCGGCTGCCGAACGCACCGGTCGTTCGCTCATCCGCGCCGTGGTCGGCAAAGGCGTGCGCCGTGGTTCGGCTGCGGGGCTTTCGGCGACGGGACTTTCGCGCCGTCCGCCTTCGCCCACCTGCTTGCCCAGCGTCTCGAGCTTCTTCATCAACTCGCCGAGGTCGCTTGCCCCTGCCAGCGCCGTCAACTTGATGAACGCCAGCTCGAGCGCGAACCGCACCGGCAAGCCGCTGCGCATCTGCTCTTCGAGGCCGATCAGCACCTGGCTGATGTTGACCATCTGCGCCAGCGACACGCCCACCACGAGCTCCTGGAGGCGTCCCTTTTCGCTTTCGGAGCGGCGAACCAAGTCGCTCGGCCCGCCGGCCTTGAGGACCAGCGCGTCACGCACCAGCCGCACCAGCTGTCGCGTCACGCGTTCGAGGTCGCGCCCGCCGTTGACCAACTGGTCCACGGTCCGCAGAAGGTCGGCCGTCTTCCCCTTGCAGACGCCCTCGAGGAGGTCGAGGCATGCGTCGCTGTCCACGAGGCCCAGCAGTTCCTGCACGTCCTTGAGCGTGATCTTGCCCAGTCCCAGCGCCGCCACCTGGTCGAAGGCCACCAACGCGTCGCGCATGCTGCCTTCGGCGTAGTGGGCGATGGTTTCGAGCGCCGCGCGCTTTTCGTTGGGCGCGATCGTAATCGAAGGCTCGTGTTCGAGAATGGTTTCGAGCCGGCCGACGATGTCGGCTTCGCTGACCTGGTTGAAGACACACACCTGGCAGCGCGACTTGATCGTGGCGGGAACCTTGTGCGGCTCGGTCGTCGCGAAGATGAATTTCACGCGCTCGGGCGGCTCTTCGAGCGTCTTGAGGAGCGCGTTGAACGCGCCGGTCGAAAGCATGTGAACTTCGTCAATGATATAGACCTTGTAGCGGGCGGCGAAGGGCGTGAAGTTGACCTGCTCGCGCAACTCGCGCACGTCGTCCACCTTGTTGTTCGACGCGCCGTCAATCTCGACGACGTCCATGTCGCTGCCGGCCGAAATCGCGCGGCAAAAGACGCACTTGCCGCACGGCTCGCGCGTCGGCCCCTTGACGCAGTTGATCGCGCGGGCCAGGATACGCGCGGTCGAGGTTTTGCCCACGCCGCGCGGTCCGCAGAAGAGGTAGGCCTGTGCGATCCGGCCGTTGGCGATGGCGTTCTTCAACGTCTCGCTGACCTGGTGCTGGCCCACGATCTCGTCAAACGTCCGCGGCCGCCATTTCAGCGCCAAGCCGACGTAGGGTTGGTCCGGGCGCTCGGTCTCTACCGCGGAAGCCCCCGCAAGTTCCTCTTGCCCGCCGATCAGGTCATCCATGAGTTTATCTCCACAACCGCAACGTGTCACGGGATTCCCTGTAACACAAAACTTGAAACCTGAAACGCGAGAGCCCGTCAATCCAAAACTTTGAGCACCTCGAGCGCCAGGTCGGCGCGATTGAACGGCGGCATCACGTAGACGCCCTGGCACCTCGGCGCGCACTCGACCAGCGCCTCGCGCGCAATAGCCAGTCCTTCGGCGCGCGCCACCGGCCCCGACCCCGCCTTTCTCATCCGTTCGCGAATCGCGTCGGGAATCTGCATGCCCGGGATTTCCTTGTGCAAAAACTCGGCGTTGCGCGAACTCACCAGCGGCAGAATCCCCACCAGCACCGGCACGCGAAACGATTCGATTCGTTTCATGAATTGCTCGAACATCCGCACGTCATAGACCGGCTGCGTCATCGCGTATTCCGCGCCGGCGGCGATCTTCTGTTCGAGCCGGAAGACCTCCTTGTCCAGGTCCAGCGCGCCGGGGTTGGCTCCCACGCCCACGAAAAACGTCGTCGGCGCCCCGATCGGATTGCCCGCCAGATCGGTCCCCGCGTTCAGCTTGCGAACCATCCGCACCAGCCCCACCGAGTCCACGTCGAACACCGCGGCGGCGTCGGGATAGTTGCCCAGCCGCGGCGGGTCGCCCGTGACCGCCAGGACGTTGCTGATTCCCAGCGAGTGGGCGCCGAGCAGGTCGGCCTGCATGGCCAGAATGTTTCGGTCGCGACAGCAATAATGCACGATCGGCTCGATCCCCAGCTGATCGCGCACGCGCAACGCCAGCGCCAGCGGGCTCATGCGGGCCATGGCGCGCGGGCCGTCGGCAATATTGATGGCGTCCACGCGCGCGCCCGCCAACACCCGCGCCGATTCGATGGTCTTGGCCGTGTCGCTCCCGATGGGCGGATCAATTTCGATGCTGACGACGAACTTGCCCGCGCGCAGCTTGGCCGCGAGTTGCGAAGGCGTGGTCGCCGGCTCGGGCCGCGTGAGCGTGCCGGCTTTCATCTCGTCGAGCAAAGCCACCTCGATCGTCGAAGCGGGCTGAAGCGCTTTGGCCTGCGCGCGAATCTGGCGGATGTGAGCCGGCGTGGTTCCGCAACAGCCGCCGATGATCCCCGCACCCTTCTGAATCATGCGGCCCGCATAAACGGCCATGTATTCGGGCGTGCTGAGATAGATCGCGCGGTTGTCAATGTCCTGCGGCAAACCGGCGTTGGGCTGAATGGAGATCGGCTTGGCCGTCAGCGCCCGCGCGCGTTCCAGCACATCGAGCGCCATCGCCGGGCCGATCCCGCAATTGAATCCCACGACGTCCGCCGGTGCGCGGTCGAGCGCCCGCACCACCTCTTCAACCGTATAGCCGAGGTCCGTCCTCTCGGCGTTGGCGAATCGCGCCTGGGCGACAATCGGCAGGTCGCCGGTCGCCCTCACCGCCTCGATCGCCACCAGCAGCTCCTCCAGATCGCCGAACGTCTCGATGATGAACAAATCCACGCCGCCTTCGGCCAGCGCGGCGGCCTGTTCGCGGAAAACCACGACCAAACGGTCATGCTCGACGGGCGTCCCGCGCCACCGCGACTCGCCCGACGGTCCGATCGAGCCGGCGACGAACGCCGAATCGCCCGCCGCCGCCCGCGCCAGCCGCGCACCCTCGCGATTGATCGCCGCCACCTGGTCGGCCAGGCCCGCCGATTCCAGCTTCTCGCGATTGGCGCCGAACGTATTGGTCTCGATGATGTCGGCCCCCGCCTTGACGTATTCGGCGTGGACTTCCTGCACCAGACTGGGTTTCGAGAGATTCAGCGCCTCGAAGTTCTGGTTAATATAGACACCCTTGTTATACAGCATCGTGCCGACCGCACCGTCGCAAATCAGAACGCGTTCGGACAGCCGTTCGAGGAAGTTTCCCAATCGCCGGTTGCGAATAGTCGTTTCGGACATCCTTATCTTTCTTCTCCTTCTCGTCCGTGAATGAATTCATCATAGAGATGTCATTTAGCCTTTTTCAAGAAGGAACGCCGGCGGCCTCGATAGAGAGGTGAGAGGTTGGAGGCGAGAGGCGAGAAAAAGCAGGTCCAACAAGATCCGTGCTTTTCTCTGACCTCCAGCCTCTCGCTTCCAACTTCTTGCACGAGGCCGCCGGCGTTCCAAGAGCCTGCGGCAGAACGATCACTGAATCTTGTACACCCGCAATTCCGCTCTCTGCGACAAGCGCGCGGGCACAGCCAGATACAGGCATCCCACGTCGGGAACGCGTTATGTCAAAAGTTTTGGAGTTTTTTGCGCAACTGAATGCTCGTAAAGTGTTGGCAAATCACGAGTTTTATCGTGTCACGCCCGGGTTTTGCCTGTCTCCCCCTCCCTGCCATGTGCCGAAAGCGATAAATCCAATTACGCCAAGATTTTGATGTGGCGCAGGGCTGCCGATCTTTCATGGAACTTTTGACACTACCCGAGTTCACCAGGCCATTTCTTACCCCTACTTCGCCAATAGAGTTTCTGGCCCGTCAAAGGAAATCGTGCAAGCAGGAACGCCAATGATGAACGAGGAACGAGGAACGCTGAACGATGAATGGAGTGGACAGGTCATTGCCAAGGTGGCGGCGTCTTGCGCGGGCTGAGAGTCCACACCACAAGTGGCGCAGCCTGTTAGGCTGTGATCGGAATTCCGCAGGCGGTTGCTCTTCTTAGATTCTTTCGTCTAGGCATCTAGCCATTCTGCGAAGATCTTCTCCCGTGGACGACATGGACGGGATGGACTTTTCCCGGTGCACGAGTGGAGGTCCCCGATTCTCACCTCTCTTTGGTTGCGGCCAGAGGCCGCCTTGGAGGCTCTAAAAGAATAAACCGCAGAGGGCGCGGAAAGACGCGGGGAGGCTTTAAGAGACAGAATTGAGGCGAGAGTCTTTCTCTGCGTTCCTCCGCGTTCTCTGCGGTTAAGTCTTTCTTTTAGCCACTCTCATTGTCGGTTGTCAGTTGTCGGTTGTCCGTTTTTCATTTCTCATCCGCCCTCCTGCGATTTCGTGCTTGACGGTCGAGCCTCGCTGTCGAGTTTAGGCGAAGGTCTCAGGCGGCTACGGGTCGGTTTGGTTCGCGAACGGCCGGCCACCACATCTCACACCACAGGAGAGCGAGTATGCGACGGACACTGGGAGTTGTGATCGCGGTTGGATGCATGGCACTGCTTCTCGGATCGCGCGCGCGCGCGGCGCAAGAACCCGTGCGCCTGCCGACGGACGAAGAAACTCAAAAGATCATGGCCGCCGCGCCGGACAAGGCGACCGTCCAGCCGGCCAAGCCGCGCAAGGTCCTGGTCGTCGGGCCGAACGAGGCGCATCTGCCGGTGCCGTTCTGCGCCAAGGCCATCGAGATCATGGCCAAGAAGACCGGCGCGTTCGAGGCCGTCTTCAGCAACGACCCCGCGATGTTCGAACAGGAAAAGCTGGGACCATTCGACGCCGTGATCCTCAACAACTCGCACACCTTCAGCCCTCTGTTGCCGGCCAATTTCCGGCAACTCCCCAAGGACCAGCAGGCCGCCGCCCGGGAGCGCTCCAAAGTGCTTCTTCAGAATCTCGATTCGTACGTCAAGAGCGGCAAGGGCCTCGTGGGCATCCACGGCGCGTCGGTTGGCCTGCCGGACATCGGGAACATTCTCGGCGGCAATTTCGCCGACTGGCCCTGGAAGGGAACAGAAGAATTCCCCGTCAAATTGGACGACCCGGCCAGTCCGCTCAATGCCGCGTTCGAGGGCAAGGGGTTCTCGGTGCTCGACGAGGGGTATCAATTCAAGGAACCCTATTCGCGCGAGATCAACCACGTTCTGATGAGCATTGACCTGAGCAAAACCAGGGAACTCGGCAAGCGTCCCGACCACGACTACGCCATGGGCTGGATTCGGAGCTACGGCCAGGGCCGCGTCTTCTACAGCGCGCTCGGCCATTTCCCCGAGCTCTATTGGAATCCCAAACTCCTTCGCCACTATCTCGACGGCATCCAGTTTGCGATCGGCGACCTCAAGGCCGACACCACACCGAGCGCGGCGAAGAAATAGTGCTGAGTTGCGCGAAAGGAACGCCGGCGGCCCGCCGGTGCCCTGAGTTGCGGATTGCGGACGGCGCCGGGTCGCCAAGAAGACCCATCTCTCCTGCCTTCGTACTTGGCCGGGAGATCGCCCTATCCGGAGCTCCTCGGGAGGCACGAGGCTCGGATCGGCTCGAACACCTTGTACGTCAGGATAAACTCCTGGTGGCCGAAGCGCTCGGAGGCGGTGGCCGCGCCCGAGGCAGTGGCGAGAGTGAAGTCGAAGACTTCGCGGCCCACTTCGTCGAGCGTGCCGCGGCCTTCGAGGATGCGGCCCGCGTCAAGATCCATGTCCTCGGCCATGCGGCGATAGGTTTCCGGATTGGCGCAGATCTTGATCACCGGCGAGATCGCCGACCCGACCACCGTCCCGCGTCCCGTCGAAAACAGAATCACGTGCGCGCCGCAGGCGATAAGCTCCGCGATCTGGGAATTGTCGGTGAGGTTGGGAAAGCCGAATCGCACCTCGCCGTCGGGGATGACGTCGAGCAGATAGAGTCCGCCCGCCGGCGGGATGTCGCCGGGTTTGATCAAGCCGGAGATTGGCGCGCTTCCGCTCTTGCAGTAGGCGCCGAGCGACTTTTCCTCGATCGTCGTCAGCCCGCCCTCGGCATTTCCGGGCGCAAAGCTGCCGTGGCCCATCGTCGCATAATAACGCGCGGCCTTCTCGATCGCCGCAACCAGTTCGCGGGCCAGTTCGGGCGTGGCGGCGCGCTGAGCCAAGACCTGTTCGCAGCCGATCAGCTCGCCCGTCTCGTCAAAAATCGCCGTCGCGCCGCGCTCGACCAGCAGATCGAAGGCTCGCCCAATCGCCGGGTTGGCCGTCAGGCCGCTTGTCGCATCCGACCCGCCACAGATGGCGCCCACCACCAATTCTTCACTTTTCATCTCGACGTGGGGAACCGATTGAATTCGTTCGAGCGTTTCGGCGACCCACGCGGCGCCGGCCTCGATGCTCTTGCGCGTGCCGCCGAGTTTCTGGATCACGGCCGTCTCGACCGGGCGGCCGGACTCCCGGATCGCCCCGGCCAGCTCGCCGCAGTCGAGGCTTTCACACCCCAGCGAAACCACCAGCACCGCGCCGACGTTGGGATGCGTGCACAGGCGCTTCATCATGCCGTGGGCGTATTCGTTCGGATAGCAGCCGGGAAATCCGATCAGGTGAACGGCGCGGTCGCGAAAACGCGATGCGATCTCTCGCGCGACGTGGTGGGAACACTCAACCGCGTACACCACCACGAGCGTATTGCGGATTCCTTTGCGTCCGTCCGCGCGCAGAAAGCCTTGCATCACGATTTCTCCCGGTGGGACAGGTTGCCAACCTGTCTTGCTTTGTCCTTTGAGAGGGGAGACAGGTTGCCAACCTGTCCTACCCTGTCGTGAGTGAAGGTTGGGAGATAGTTGCTCTTGAGATTGTGCGTGTGCACGTGCTCGCCGGCGGCGATGGCCCGCGTGGCCAGCCCGATGGACACACCATACTTGACCACGGTCTCGCCCTCGGCGATCGCCCGCACCGCGAGCTTGTGGCCCAGCGGAATCCGCGTGAGAACCTCGATCGGCTTGCCGCCGAACAAGACCCGCTCGCCCGGTTCGATGGCCGCGACCGCGACGCACACGTTGTCCTTTTCGGAAAGGAGCAACAAGCGACGGTCGGTGTTTGCGGCCCGCGCAGTCTTTTCCATGCTCCCAACCAGTCCCAGTGGGTTTCCAAGAATTGGCTTTGCTTTCTCTCGCCTCTCACCTCTGGCCTCTGACCTCTTCTTGAGACAGGTTGCCAACCTGTCCTACTTGCGCGTGATGGTGAGGGTGCGGCTGGTTTCGCGGCCGTCGGGCAGGGGGCGGGCAACGAACGCGAACCGGTTTTCCCCCGGTTTCAACGCGACGTCGGCGATCCGCCAGACCGTCGCATCGGCCCAGCGGATGGGCGCGGGCTGTCCGTTCAGTTCGATCTCGCGCACGCACAGCGGCGCGGTTCCCTGGACCGTCACGGCGCCAGCCGAGGTGACGAAATCCTTCCCCCCGCGCGTGGCCACCTCGAACTTGACCGTCTTGGGGATCACCTTGCTCTCCAGGAACTCTCGCCGCGCATCAATGAATCTCCTCATGGACGAGGCGTCGTTAAACTTCTCGCCCTCGGCCACCAGCATTGCGTGGTGCGAATCGGCGACGGGATCGAACTGTTTTCGCGTGAACGGTCCCCGCAGCAGCTGCTCCATGTAGGAATAGTACATGCGCTTGTAGCGCGGCCAGGCCAGCAACCGATAGACGCCCGCCCGGTCCCTGAACAGGACCTCCATGCGTGGGTTGCCCCACGTCAGATCCTTGTCCCAGGGGATGATGATCCACCGGCCGGTGTCGGGGCGACGATAGAGCGAGGCATTCTTGCCGGTGACGAACGCGATTCCATCCCAGTCGCTGACGACGGCCAGCGAAGCAATCGTGCGCAGCCACTGATCGAGGTCAATGGCCGCCTCGACCGCCTGCTCGAAATGCGGGTCGTCGGTCTCCTTGCGATCGAGCGCGCGCATCAGTTCGACCAGCGACGAGAAGTCGTCGTCCTTTTGGTGCGTGCGTTTTTCGAAATTGAACCGGTAGCGTTCCTTGTCGGGGCCAAGATATTCGAAACGAGCGTGGCCGCCGTTGCCGGCTTTGCCTCCCGCCCATTCGAAGGCATCGTTGGTCTCGTAGAGCTCGCCGTCGGCTGCGCCGGGGAAATAGTCTTCGAGGAACCGTTTGTCGAGCGGCTGAACGAATTCCACCACGCCGATTCGCCGGCCATTCTGAAACGTTGTCACGTATTCTCGCGCATTCGTGAGGATGCCGCCGAACCGCGCCGCCAGCCAGAAATAGAGTTTCTCGTGCAGGCAGGTGGGGTCCGTAGACTGGCTGTCGAAATCCACCGCCTTGTAGCCGAGCAGCTTTTCGTCGGCGTTCAGGCGGACGCGGAACGAAGGACGGGCGGGGGGACGGGAGAATAGCCACCCGCCGCGCGAGGGCCGGAGATACCAGCTGCCTTGGTAACGCACCCCGACGCTGTAAAATGCCCGCGAGCTGTTCATCACGAGCGTGGCGTCGAGAAACTCATTGTCCATGCGTTCTTCGCCGATCGAGCGCCCGTAAAGACGCGCGACGGTGGCGGAGGTCATCAGCAAATCGAAGGTTTTGATCCGGGTTGGCTGCTGCGCCGAACCACGCACGCGATAGAGCGCGGTGCGGCAGGGTGCGTCGGGCGGGAAGGTCTGCGTCGCGCCTCGACGGTCGGCCGCGCGAATGTAAAACTCCACCAGCGTGGCGGCCGGGCGCCCGGGCAGGATCGCGCCATAGAGGCCATCGTTGCCGTCCCCGTCGCCGTGGCGGCCGCCATCCGCCAAAGGGGTCGCCGTCCATTTGGCCGCGCCGTCGCGCCGCGAATAGACCGTTGCCGAAGCAACGCCATCGCTGTCGAGGATGCGAGCCGTTACGGTCACCGCCACCGCCGAGGTGGGCGCGACGGGCGCCTGGCGCACTTCGGCGATGATCGGGCCGAGATTGTCGCGATAGCGGCTGTTTCGCCGTCCCGGCGTTCCCAGCTTGTCGGGCACCGGGATGGCATTGGTCTGGGCCACGCCGTTGTTGTGCGTGCGCGTGCAGAGCCGATTATTCCCTGCCTGCCACTTGGCCCAATAGGAGACCGTGTAGGTCTGGCTGGTCTGGAGCGTTCCGGAGGTGAGCTCGCGGAGGCTGTTCGGGCCGGGACGGCCTCCGCCGACCGACACCACCCGCAGGCACGCCCCGCCACTGTGGCTGTCGGCGGTGTAGCGTGCCGAATACTTGTGCGTGCCGCCGATCATCCAACGCTGCGTGTCCTTGTCGAACGATCCATTCCAGATGTAATTCCGGTTGCCCGCGCGCAGCTCGAGATCGTCAATCAGAACCACGCCTTTCTCGAGCAAGAAGAGTTCGAACCGCGATTGGCCGTTGCGGTTGGGCTTGCTGTATTCGATGTGCGTCCACTGGGCCTTGCCGCTCTCGTCGCTGGCGGCCCACGCCGAGGGGTACCGATTGTCCTGGCGCGGATCAATCAGTTCGAGACTCGACCCGCCGCCGTCGGCCCACTCCGGCCAGCGGCCGCCATCGCAATAGGCGACCTCGTTGGCCACGTTGCCGAGCGCATCGCGCAGAATCAGATGATCGCCGCCGCCGTTCAAGTGCTTGCGAAAGTTGCCCACGCAATTGGTGACACCGTATTTGGTCATCAGCGCCTGGCGGTTTTTGGCGACCATCAGGTAGCCGTCGGGCGGCAGAATCGTTCCCGGCGCAAAATCAAATTCGATTCCCTTGGTGAACGCCCATCCGCCGAGGTCAACGGGGGAGCGGCCGCGGTTGTAAAGCTCGACATACTCGTCCTGGACGCGCTCCGACCAGGGGTGGTACATGATCTCGTTGATCACGACGTCGCGCTGGAGCGTGACCGTGTTGGCGGCATCGGCGGTGGGATGAGGCATGCGATACCAGGAGTTCGAGCCGTCGGGCCAGCGACCGAAGCTCTGCCCGGGGTCGGTCTTCCGACAGGCGACGGCGTCGCTGACATAGCGCTCAGAAGCGGAGAGAAACACTTTTCGGCGTTTGGGCGACAGGGCAAACCCCATTTCGTTCGGGGTGAACGCACGAAAGCCGCGCGGCTGGATCGCCGTTCCTTTGGGAATGACGAACTTGGCGAGAACCTCAGCGTCGTCACTCAACGCGTAGTCCGAAAGTTCCACCGTGGCCGTGGTGAGATTGAAAAGTTCGACAAACGTTTGCTGCGCGCTGTCGAAGAGAACTTCGTTGATCACAACGGAGGCGCGGCACGGAGGCTTGGGAAAGTTCTCGCGTCCCGGCGTGCCGCCGAGCTCGTTGCTGAGCGCCCAGGACTCGCCGCGCTCGTTGTCCGACGTTGGGTCCACCAGCGAAAGCGAGTGGCCGGTGCCGTCGGCGCCCGCGGGCCAGGGAGCGTCGTCCTTGTAGTCCACGCGGTCAATCAAGCCGCCCGCCGCGTTGCGCAGCTCGATCAGCGCGCCCGCACGGGAGAGCGAGCCGCCGCATGGACCGACGACGTTCTGTATGTTGTACGCGCGACGCACGGCATCGGGGTTGGCGCAAACGACCAGCAGACCGTAAGCGGGAATGGAGGACCCTTCCGGAAACGTAAACTCGATCCCCGAGGTGAACTTCCAGCCGGTCAGCTCCCAGGTGGTCGGCGAGTCGTTCAGCAACTCGACAAACTCCAGGTTGCTCTTGCCCTTCGGCGGGTGGTACATGATCTCGTTGATGACCACGAAGGCCGGGGCGGCTGTGGCGAACAACCAAAGTCCCGCCAGAGCGATAGCCGTCCGGCAGCTTGCAGGCACCGGTTTCCTCATCCAAACCGAAGCATCCCTCTTTCCCATTTCCACTGTCATGATGTCGTCCTTCGGTCGTGTACTTATTGCCATGAGCAAGCGTGCATTGCAATCGTCAAATGGACGTCTTGTCGTAGTATAGCCCCTCGTGGGCGTTCGATCTTTTGCCAGGAATCCCGTGAACGGCCACAAGGGCCTAGCCACAAGTGGCGCAGCCTAACAGGCGGCGCCACGTGCGGCGCTACTGGATATACATCCAACAGGAGACCCATCGCGTTTCGCTGATCCTGGTCAGCGGCGGGTATTCTTTTTTGCACCGCTCGTAGACTTCCGGATACTGCGGACAGACAGGACAGCGCGGATGGAAGTAGCAACCCGACGGGGGGTTGGTGGGACTGGGCACGTCGCCTTCGAGGACGATCTTCTTGCCGCGTTTCTGGGGCACCGGACGCGGCACCGCTTTCAAGAGCGCCTGCGTGTAGGGGTGGAGCGGCTCGTTGAAAATCTCCTGCGTCGGGCCCAGTTCGACGATCCGCCCCAGATACATCACCGCCACGCGCCGGCTGATGTGGCCCACCACGCTCAGATCGTGGGCAATGAAGAGGTAGGACAGCCCCAGGCGCTGCTGGAGGTCCTGGAGCAGGTTGATGATCTGCGCCTGGATCGAGACGTCGAGCGCCGAAACCGGTTCGTCGCAGATGATGACGCGGGGATCCACGGCCAGGGCGCGCGCAAGACCGATGCGCTGGCGTTGTCCGCCGCTGAATTCGTGGGGAAACCGCTTGGCGTGCGCCGGTTCGAGCCCCACGGCCTCGAGCAGCTCGTAGACCCGCTTCTGGCGCTCCTCGCCTTTGCCCAGACGGTGGATCGCCAGCGGTTCGCCGATGATCGAGCCCACGGTCATGCGCGGATTGAGCGAGGAATAGGGGTCCTGGAAGATCATCTGGATGCGTCGCCGATAGGGGAACAGTTGGCGGTTGCTGAGGGTGGCCAGATTGGGCGAGTCCTCATAGAAGACCTCGCCCGAGGTGGGACGAATCAGCTGGATGACCGTGCGGCCCAGCGTGGTCTTGCCGCATCCGCTTTCGCCGACCAATCCGAGCGTCTCGTGGTCAAACAGCTCGAGGCTGACGCCGTCCACCGCCCGCACGTGGTTGACCGTGCGAGACAGGAGCCCCTTTTTGATCGGGAAGAATTTGCGCAGCTCGCGAACCCTCACAAGCGCGCCGTTGGAAGTTCTTTCGCCCACGAAGACTTCCTCGTTTCAAAGCTCAAGGCAAAAGTAAAAAGTAAAAAGTCAAAAGTCAAAAGTGAAAAGCGTGAAGAGCAAATCAGGGAAGGCTATCCGGTCGCCGGCAGGACAGAAAGAGGTGTCGCCCGCGCTCCTCACTTTTTACTTTTGCCTTTTGCCTTCTTCTCACTGCCACTTGATGGTAAAGGTGAGCTCCAGCATGGGCACACCCCTTCGCTCATCCATGAAGGGGCGTCGTGAGGTGATGTCCGGCCCGTCGCGCAGGATGCCGCTCCGCTCGATCTCCTCCAGAAACCGCTGGTTGGCCACGTTGTCGTTGGGCGCGCGGCCCGTGACGCGGCACATTCCAAAGCCGGGTTGGTAGTTGGTGATGGTCCAGCCCGCGCGCTGGGCACACTGGAAGATGATTCTCTGCACCTCCTGGGCGCGCGGATTGGGCAGCGTCGGGAGGGGCGGCGGTGGTGGTGTGGGACGGCCGATCGGCGGCCCGGCCGGCAGAGTCCTGTTAGGTCGCACCGGCATCGGGCCGGCGGGAGTGGATTGAACGCCCGGCGCCTGAGGGGTGGATGTCGTGGCCGCAGGCGCCGGCGTGGCCGATGGCGCAGGCGGCGTCTCCGCTTCTTCGAACACGACTTTGTAAACGATCACCCCGGCGATAATCACAGCCGCGATGGCCGGCAGCTTTTTCATTTCTTCTTCAGCACCTTCTGAGCGGCGATGGCCGTGCGCGACTGTCGCCGCGCCACCACCGGGACGACCGTTTCAGCCGCGCGCCGTGGACGCCGCGGTGGGGCGTCGGTCTTTTTGGCCGGCTTCTTGGGCACTTCGGGGAATACGATGTCCAGGACTTCGTCCATGTGATCCACGAGATGGAAACGAATCTGCCGTCGAATTTCCTCGGGGATGTCGGCCAGGTCTTTCTCATTGCGCCGGGGCATAACGATCTCGCGAACGCCCGCGCGGTGGGCCGCCAGAAATTTCTCCTTGATGCCGCCGACGGGCAGCACGTTGCCCTTCAGCGTCAGCTCGCCGGTCATGGCCACGCGTTCGCGCAAGGGCGAACCGCCCAGCAGCGAAGCGATGGCCGCGCAGATGGTAATGCCCGCCGACGGGCCGTCTTTGGGGATCGCGGCGGCGGGAACGTGAATGTGAAAATCCGACCGCGCGAAAACCCGCTCGGGAATATTGAGCTGCCGCGCGGAGGCGTGCAGATAGGTCAGCGCGGCCTGGGCCGACTCTTTCATCACGTCGCCCAGCTGGCCGGTGAGGATAAAGCGGCCCTGTCCGCCCGTCCGCGAGCATTCGACAAACAGGATTTCGCCGCCGGCTTCGGTCCACGCCAGCCCGACCGCGACGCCGGGCTTCTGGGTGCGCTCGACAACTTCCTGGAAAAACCGAGGCGGTCCGAGCAGATCGGCGACGCGCTTGGGGGTGATGGTGACCTTTGCCTTCTCGCCGGCCGCGCGTTTGCGGGCGATTTTGCGACAGATATTGCCGATCTCGCGTTCCAGATTGCGCAGTCCCGCTTCGCGCGTGTACTCGCCGATAATCCGCGTGATCGCCTTCGGCTGGAAGCGCACGTCCTCGGGCTTCAGGCCGCAGTTCTCCAACTGGCGTGGGATCAGGTAGCGCCGCGCGATGTGAATCTTTTCGTTCGGCGTGTAGCCCGACAGCATGAGGACCTCCATGCGATCGCGCAGCGGGCTGGGGATGGTGTCGAGAACGTTGGCGGTGGTGATAAACATCACCTTGGAGAGGTCGAACGGCATGTCCAGGTAGTTGTCCACGAAGGAGTTGTTCTGCTCGGGATCGAGCACTTCGAGCAGGGCCGACGACGGATCGCCGCGGAAGTCGTGGCCGAGTTTGTCCACCTCGTCGAGCATCATGACGGGGTTGCGCGCGCCGCAGTCCTTGACGCCTTTGATGATGCGGCCGGGCATGGCGCCGATATAGGTCCGGCGGTGGCCGCGGATTTCGGCCTCGTCGTGCATCCCGCCCAGGCTGGTGCGATAGAACTTGCGGCCCATCGCCCGGGCGATCGAACGGCCCAGCGAGGTTTTGCCCACTCCCGGCGCGCCCACAAAGCAGAGGATCGGCCCCCGGATCTGCTTTCGCAGCTTGATGACCGCCAGGTATTCGAGAATCCGCTCTTTGACCTTCTCGAGATCATAATGGTCTTCATCGAGGATGCGGGTGGCCTCGGGGATGTCCAGGCTGTCCTGGGTTTCGACCTCCCAGGGCATCGAAAGAATCCAGTCCACATAGGTCCGCGCGACGGTGAATTCGGCCGACGAGGGAGGCATGGTCTCCAGCCGTACGATTTCCTTCTCGGCGACCTTTCGGGCATGTTCCGGCATCGGCGTCTGCTCGAGCTTGTGCCGCAGGTCGGCGATCTCGCTGCTCCCCTCCTCGGTCTCCCCCAGTTCCTTGCGGATGGCTTTCATCTGCTCGCGGAGGTAGTATTCGCGCTGGCTGCGATCAATTGAGGTTTTGACCTGCGACTGGATTTCGCTGCCCAGCTCGAGCACCTCGAGCTCGCGATTGAGAATCGTGAGAATCCGCTCCAGGCGCGCCTTGGGGTCAACGGTTTCGAGCATCTCCTGCTGTTCGGGAATCTGGAGCGACAGGTTCGAGGCGATCAGGTCGGCCAGCCGGCCCGCATCGTTGATGTTCATGACGGCGATCGAGAGGTCATCGGGCAACGAGGAGATCTCGACCGTGCGGCGCATCAACGACTGGGCATTGCGAATCATTGCCTGGGTCTGTTTGTCCGCGGCGGGGGTCTCCTTGAGCGTCTCGATCTTGGCGACCAGATACGGTTCGGTCGAAGCGGTCTGGAGGAATCGAATGCGGCGGAGTCCATGGATGAGAAGGCGGATCGTCCCGTCGGGCATTTTCAACATCTTCAGGACCACCGAGGCGGTCCCCACGCGAAAAATCCGATCGGGGGCCGAAGCCTCCGTGGGCGCCGCGGGGTTGCGGGTAAAAATCCCCGCCAGGCGGTTGGTCCTGAGGGCATCCTCGACGAGCCGCTTGCCCTGCTCATCGGCAATGATGATCGGGGCGATCATAAAAGGAAACAGCACCATGTGGTCGAGCGACAGGACCGGCAACTGTTCGGGCAGATCAAACGTCAGCTCGTCGGGGCTGAGCGGTGCCGCATGATTCCCATTTCCCTTTTCGTCCATAGTCGTGCTGTCCTTTGAATTCGGGCAGCTGCCCTCCCTCCATATATAACACCCCGGCAGCTTTGACCGCAGTATCTTTGCGTCCGCCTTATTCGTCCGTTTTCGCGCTTCGGGCCGTTCTTACCCCTTCCGAATCGGGATTTTGATGGTGCTCCCTTTGCTCGCCCCCTTGGGGATTTCGATGTCCAGAAAACCCTCCCGGTAGGAGGCGACAATGCCGTCCTCGACGATCCCGTCGGGCAACCGAAACACCCGCTCGAAGCAGCCGTAGGAAATCTCCATGACGTGGAAATCCTCGTCTTTGCCCGGCGGGCGATGGCGCCGGTGGCCGCGGATGTACAAGTTGCCTTTGTCCACCGTTACCGAAAAATCACTGGGGCGAACACAGGCCACTTCCATACGGATCAAGACGCGGTCGGGGGTCTCGGAGATGTCCACCGGGGGATTCCAAATCCTCGACGAAAGCGAAAACAACGGCTTCGCCGACCAGAAAAAGTGGTCAAAGCACTGATGCGTTCCATGAACCGGCGCCATGTTCCTTGCCTCCCGAAAACGTCACCCCGTTGCGGCCGGAAGATCCGCTTCTGTCCGCACCCTCTTGCTTTACAGTACCGGGAAAGCCGAAAGCAATCAAAGAGAAAAAGGGGCTTCCTGTTCCCTCGACTTCCCAATCTTCCGGGTCTCTTTCCTTTTTCCCCTTTTCCCTTTCGCCCTCTTACTTCTCCTTCTAGCGCACTTTGCCCATCCGCGACGGCGGCCAATAGATAAACAGCACTTTGCCTTTGACCGTGTCGGCCTTGACCGGCCCGAAGGCCAGACTGTCCTCGCTGTTTTCCACGTTGTCGCCCAGCACGAACACCTCACCCCGGCCAATGGTCAGGGGGGCCAGGTGACGGTCGGGAGGAACGGGCATGGGCTGCCGGCCGGGGACCGCCCACTTCTCGCCGTCCACGTACAAATAGCCGCCGGCGATTTCCACGGTCTGGCCCTCGACCGCCGCGACGCGCTTGGTCAGCAGGAAATCGCGCTCGTCTTCGGGATCTACCAGTGCCACCAGATCGTCCACCACGGGTTGGTATCCACGCCATTGGTGGACCAACACCCGGTCGC
>Ga0315282_10003708_pt1 | contig 27240 bp, 27 predicted proteins | sample YL17G07_20_MG_FD_203693 | JGI IMG/M metagenome (GOLD analysis project Ga0315282, IMG submission 203693) | Sediment microbial communities from Yellowstone Lake, YNP, Wyoming, USA - YL17G07_20 | ecosystem: Environmental > Aquatic > Freshwater > Lake > Sediment | place: USA: Wyoming | collected...
ATCCGGTACCGCTTGACAGCCGCGACGCGTCTCCACCATACTCGACATGGTTAGGTCCTCCTTTGAGGGATGTTTTGCGGCATCAAAACCTTCCCCAAGTAGGACCTGACTGCATTATAGGAGGCTGGCCCCTGGACCCCGGATCCTACAGCCGCGCCCAGGCCTGCGTCAGGGCACGCTTCGCGTTGGCGATCACCCACTCCGGGCGCTCGTCTGCCATCGGCCGGACTTCGAAACTGACCACCGGCATGGTGGTGGGGACACTCTTCTTGAAGTAGCCTGCATAGACGAGGGACTCGAGGAACCGCTTCAGCTCCTCCTGGCCCACCGCGCCGCCGGGGCACCCGAAGCGCGGGTGCTTGTCCCCATAGCCAGCATGCGCCTTGTCGCCAACCACGCAGTTGCCGATGTGGACGTGGATGAGGTGCTCGACCGCGTTGAGGACCATCTCCGCGATGCTCTCGCCGAGGAGCGGCTGGTGGCTCAGGTCAATGGTGAGGCCGACGTTGCTGTACTCGGCGTACACCCCGCTGACTAGGTCGGCGGCGGCCTTGGTGGGGCCGAGTAGGAAGCGCTTATCAACCTTCTGATCGAAGTTCTCCACGGAGATGGAGAGCATACTGGCGCCCGCCTTCTCCTGAGCGTCCCTGCACAGTTCCTTCAGGGACTCGGTGAAGGCGCCGGTTGCGGCCGCGCGCTGCGCCTCCCCGGGATCGGGGCCGCTGGCCACGACCATGATGCTCGCCCCCAGTTCGTAGGCCTGGTCAATCATGCCGCGGGCGAAGTCCACGGCCTTCTTCCGCTTTGCGGCCGAGAGATCGCAGAGAGAGAGCTTCTCCTGAAGCAGGGGCGGCACGGCCACGAAGACCACCTCCATGCCGGCCACCGAGAGCATCGCGGCGGCCTGCTTGCGCACCCCCGAGTCCTTCATCCGGGTCACTTCCACGGCGGCGAAGAAGGGATCGAGGGCGATGGCCTCGAGGGTTTCGAGGATGGGCCCCTCGCCGGAGATCACCTGGGGATAGGCCATATGATGGACCAGGCCGACGTGGCCGTAGGACGCGAGCGGCTCCTGCATGGTGCAGCTCCTGGGAGGCGGATTTGCGCGAGGGTATGGTACTGCATTTCGGCGCTTGCCGCAATGGGAGCGGCAGGTGGCTGGCCTGCGGTGTCGGCCTGGGACTCCGCTATCGGGCCAGAAGGTCGAGCGCGAGATCGAGCATGGCGCGTTCGCCCTGGACGCGCCGGGCGGTTTTGGCGTCGTCGGTGAGGAGGATATGGTCGCCGGCGGCGGGGTTGTCGAAGGCGAAGAGCAGCGAGAGGCGCTCCATGCCAAAGTGCTGGGCGACGGCGAAGGTGCTGGCGGTTTCCATATCTACGGCAAGGTAGCCCTGAGAGCGCCACCGCGCGATCTCTTCCCGGCCTTCGGCGAGGAGGGCGGAGGTGGTCCAGATCGGGCCGCGGTGGAGGGAGACCGGGCCGGCCCAGTCGGCAACCTGCGCGACGAGCGCCTCGGAGGCGGCGACCTCCGAAGCATCCGTGTAGTACTGCGCGGCGCCCTCGCCGCAGCCGGCGGAGGTGGCGCAGATCAGATCGCCGGGCAGAATCCCGTCCCCGAGCGCGCCGCAGCAGCCGGTCTGGATCACGCGCCGGGTCCCGAGCACGCCGAAGACGTGGGTGATCTCGGAGGCCATGGCGTCGCCGTAGACGGAGGCGTAGGCAACGGTGACCTCCCCCCGCCGGCCGACGCAGAGGTCCTCGAAGAGGCCGTTGGGCGAGCCGACTTCAAGTACGTCCTCAAGCAGTGCGGCGTGCCTCTCGTAGTTGCGGCGGAGGTTGCGGGTGCCGCGCAGGAGGAGCACCTGAGGGACGCGGTCCTCGGGGAGGGAGAGGAAATGCAGCCAGTCGGAGCGGGTGAGGTGTTTGAGCATCAGCTGTGACCGCTTGGCCGCAATGCCTCCCTCACCGCCGCCGCCCACTTCCCTTCCGTTGTCCCCAGATACTCCTCGCACACCACTCGCGCCTCCTCCTCGCTCAGCGGGCAGTAGTGGGCGAGTTGTTTCATGTGGAAGAGGATGCGACGGCGGGTGACACGCCGCAGCGGATGGACGCCGTCCAGATCCACCATGGAGTAGGTGCGCGCGGACCCTTCCGTCTGGACCAGCACGTTCTTGACCAGGTCCCGGGTGTAGACCCCGCTCCGATGGCAGCGCCGCATCAGCGCGGCGAACTCGCGGAGCATGTCGGCCCGTTCGGGGCCGGAGGCGGGGAGGGCGACCGGGAACTGGACCGCGCCCTCGAGCCAGACGGTGGCGAGGTATTCGGTGATCGAGCCGTTGGCCTCGCGGCGCCGGGCCGTGCCCACGGCCGCGGGCGTGTGGAGGCCGAGGTGGGGGAGGAGGTGGGCGGCGCGCCACGCGCGGTCCACCCGGGAGATGCGCAGCGCGCGCTCAAGGTCGTGGCCGGCGTGCCGTCGGGGGAACTCCTTGAAGAAGAACTGCTCGCCGGAGGCGAGGGTCAGGTGGCTGCTGCCGGGCTTGACCGGTTCGCTCCGGCCAACCTCGGGACCGGCCTGTCCGACGTAGAGGGAGAGTAACGTGCGGACCAGGTCGGGGGAATAGGCGGCCGCGGCGCGGACGGTGCAGTCGGGATAGCGGCGGCGCACGGCCGGCGCGCCGAGGCCGAGGTAGAAGCGGAGCGCGAAGCCGAAGGGGGTCACAGGCCGCGTCCTTTGGCGGGCCAGGGACGCGGGACCAACACCTCGCCCTCCAGCTCCGGCGCGACGACCCGCTCGGCTTCTCCATCCTCGACCACCAGGGCGATGAGGGAATGCACCTCGGCCCGGGGCCAGCCGAAGAGCCAGGCGAGGTCGGCCTCGGTGGGGGCGAGGGAGTTGCGGATCTGTTGGGCGAGGAGGCGACGCCGTGCCTCGTCGCGGGAGAGGGCGCGGGCGGAGAGGAGATGCTCGGGCGCGACCCAGCGAGAGACCAGGTCCCAGCGGTGGTGGCTCCATCCCTCGGTGGTGCCGCCGGCGGCGCAGATGAGGAAGCGGCCCTGCAAGTCCACCAACACCTGCTTGACGCGACGGGTGTTCTCCTTGCTGCGCGGGGCGTAGGCGAGCCGCACCTCCCGCGTCATCATCGGGCCGCGGGAGGAGAGAAGGTCGAGCACCTCCTTCTCCGCGCGGTCGAGGCGGCCGTCGCGAAAGAGCTGATGGTAGGTCCTGGCCTCCCCGTAGGCGGCGTAGAAGGGCGCGAACCATTCCCAGGCGAGGAAGGTGCCGCGGGCGCGGAGGAGGTGGGAGTAGTAGCAGGCGCGGCGCTCGGGAAGGGTCTGCTTCCAGTCCCACCAGACTCCCCATCCCTCGCCGCAGGCGGCGTGGATGGAGGGAAGCTCGGCGCCGCTGACGGGAACGAGGATCACGAAGCCCAGCTCGCGGATGAAGCGGAGCGCCTCCCGCTCGGTGCTGATGCGGCGCGCGGGCTCGGTGCGCCAGCGATGGGCGCGGGCGGCCTCGAGTTGGGCGAGGGTGATATCGTTCACGTCGCGACAATTCCGCCGAGGCAACTCGCGGTCCTGCGAAGAAGGGAGAGTTGAGAGTTGAAAGTTGAGAGTAACGGCCGCGGAGGTGAGCAGCCAGGAGGCGAATGGAGGGGGGTGTAGTAGGTATGGGGAGAGGTCGGGCGGGATGAGACGGCTGAGCAAAGACCACACCGTGTTCGCGCTGAGCGGGGCCGAGCAGGCCGCGTACACCATCGCGGAGGGCGAGACGGTCGTGGTGGAAACGAAGAGCTGCTACGCCGACTGCGTGACGCGGGAGGGGATGCTGGAGGAGTATCCCGGCCCGAATCCCGCGACCGGACCGATCGCGATCGAGGGGGTCCGGCCGGGGGAGGCACTGGCGGTGAAGATCGAGGGCATCGCGACCGCGGAGTGGGGGTTCGTCGCGGGGGTGGAGCGCGATGAATCGCGGGAGTGGCGGGGGCCGTTCACGGTGGTGGAGATTCACGACGGTGTGGCTCACTACCCCTGGGGCCTGCGGCTGCCGGTGGCGCCGATGGTCGGCGTGATCGGGGTGGCGCCGGCGGGCGAGCCGGTGCCGACGACAACGCCGCACGACTGGGGCGGGAACCTCGATACGGTTGACGTGTGCGCGGGTGCGACGATCTACTTCCCGGTGGCGGCGTCGGGGGCGCTGCTGGCCCTGGGGGACGTGCACGCCTTGCAGGGGGACGCGGAGTCCTGCGGCACGGGCATTGAGTGCTCGGCGGAGGTGACCCTGACCGCGAGGCGAGTGCCGGAGCCACTGTGGCCCTGTCCCATCATCGTGCGAGATGACAGCCTGATCCTCGTAGCCTCCGCGGAGACGCTGGACGAGGCCGCGCACAGAGCGATGGAGGAGATGGCGGGACTGCTGGGCAAGCTCACCGGCCTGCGCTACGCGGAGTGTCGGCGGCTGCTCTCCACTGCGGGCGACATTCGTATCTCGCAGATCGTGAATCCGAAGAAGACGTGCCGCGCGGTGATCCCCCGCGCGGCGATTCCGGAAGCCTGGCCATTCTAGCTACGTGAGGTGACGCGATGAAGGGACGAGCGGTCTATGCCGCGCAGCCGAACGTCGTGGAGCTGCGCCCGATCGAGATTGACGAGAAGGCCCTGAAGCCGGGGCAGATGCTGCTGAAGACGCGCTACTCGGTGATTAGCCCGGGGACGGAGCTGGACTGCCTCTCCGGGCGGGAGGCGGGCTGGTTCCACATCCCCGCGCCGCTGGGATACTGCGGGGTGACGGAGGTAATCGCGACCGGGGAGGGAGTGAAGAGCTACGCGGTCGGTGATCTCGTGCTCTCGGCGACCCCGCACGCGACCATCGGGCTAAGCGACGAGGAGTGGACCCGGGGCAAGGTGCCCGCGGGAGTGGACCTGAAGCTCGCGCCGCTGGTGCACATGACGCTGATCTCCATCACCGCGCTGCGGATGTCCACCGCGGAGCTGGGGGACTATGCAGTCGTGCTGGGACAGGGGCTGGTCGGCAACTTCGCGGCGCAGTTCTTCAAGGCGCAGGGGTGTCGCGTGATCGCGGTGGACCGCGTCGCGGGCCGGCTGGAGATCTCCCGCAAGTGCGGGATCGAGATGACGGTGAACGGGGCAGAGACGGACGCGGTCGCGGCGGTAAAGGACCTGACCGACGGGCGGGGCGCGGAGATCATCGTGGAAGCGACGGGGACGGCGCCCGCCGCGCTGCAGGGGATGGACATGGCCGCGCGCAATGGCGAGATGATCCTGCTGGGTACGCCGCGGGGCGAGTATCAGGCGGACGTGATTCCGCTGCTGCGGGCGGTGCACCGGAACAGCCCGAACCTCACGCTGAAGGGCGCGCACGGCGGGAGCCTGCGGTCGCTGCCGGACCCGTATGTGAAGCACTCGCTGGTGCGCAATTCCCGCGTGGTGTTCGACATGATCCTGCGCGGGGAACTGCAGCTCGAACCGCTGGTGACGCGGGTGGCCAAGCCGGAGGAGGCGCCGGAGGTGTATCAGGCGCAGCGGGAGCATCCGGAGGTGCAGTTGGGGGTGATATTCGATTGGGGATAACGGCGAGGAGTCGAGTCGCACTGCTTCGCAGTGCTGAAGGCAAAGAGGCGAAGAGGCGGAACGGCAACGGCGCATAGGCGGAACGGTGTCCGCCTGCGGCGGACCCGCGCCGGAATTGATCCCTCGCATAACTCTCCGCTGCGCTCCGAGTCGCTCGGGATGACAGCTTACGCCACCTCGACGCGTTCGACGGGGATGGTGCCTTGTCGGACTTCGAGGAACGGCTGGCCGTCTTTGAGGCCGACGCTGCCATAGCCGGTGGCGGTGCAGAGGAAGGCGCGGAAGTCGCCGGTGGTCCTGGGGGCGAGGTAGAGCACCTTCTCCACCGCGTCGTAGCGCGCGCCGGTGAGGGCGTAGAGGAAGGCGTAGGAGGACTGGGCGCGGCCGTACCAGTGGCCGCACTCGTACTCGTCGAACGGATTCCGCACCCGCCCATCGTAGCGCGCCCGCGCGACGCGCACGATCTCCAGGCCCTCTTCGACACAGCCGAGGAGGATGAGGTGGGCGGCGACCTGGTACTCGAACCCGGTCCACGCTTCCTGGCTGTAGGGCATGGGCAGGGAGGGCTGGCCACCCTTGGGCCAGGTGCAGAGGAGCAGGGCGCCCTCGTGCCCGACGGCGAACTCCGGCCGCTCCGGATTGACGTGCTTCCACAGGTCGCGCTTGAAGTTGTGGCGATACACGGCACGGAGGTGACTGGTCACCTTCTCAAGGTCGGCGATGGGTCCAAGGCCGCAGACGTCGGCGATCCACGTGCCGAGGATGCCGTCGGCGAGGCAGCCGGTGCCGTACTGGTACTTCGGGCCCTCCTTCTCCAGCACCGTGCGGGCCTCGGGCGAGTAGTAACCGCCGTAACTGGTGCGCGAGGCCTCGACGGGGTTGCCCGCGCGGAGGCCCTCCCATTGGGTGCGCTGGACGAAGTACTCGCCATCGAACAGGGTCGTTTCGAGCTGCTCGCGGGCGCGGGCGGCGAGGGTGGCGAAGGGCTCGAGGTCTTCGCCAAGGGCCTGGGCGATGCGGGTCGCGGCGACCAGGGCGCCGAGGTAGAAGCTGGTGCACATCCCGTCCGGTCCCCAGAACTCGATGTCATAGGTGTTGTGGTGGGGCTCGGAGACGAGGCCGGCGTGGTCCGGGTCCCAGGTCTCGATACAGTAGAGCAGGCTCTGGCGCACGCGGGGCCACATGGAGCGAAGCCACTCGGTGTCGCCGCTGATGCGCCAGTCGCGGTGGATCTTCATGATACCGCCGAGCTGGCCGTCGGCCGCGGCGTGGAAGGCGTGACCCGCGGGACGGATAGGGAGCGGCGCGCGGAAGTTCTGGTGGCCGCGGTCGTCCTGGCACTCGCCGAACTCGGTGGCCCGGAGGCTGCGCTCGAGGTCAGGGAAGAGGTGGGCGAAGGCCTGGGCGTAGTTCCATACATGGGTGCAGGAGCCATGGCAGCAGCCGCGGTCCTCGCCGCAGCCCTCGAAGCACCAGAGGCGGCCGTCGGTCTGGCGCAGGACGGTGGTGGACTTGAAGATGGTGAGGTTGGCGGCAATCGCCTCGACCACCTCCGGCGGGAGGGTGGTGTCGTAGAAGGCGTCCCGGAAGGTTTCGGAGCGGGAGCGGAGGTCGCCGAGATGCACGCGCCAATACGCGTCCACCTCGTTCACGTGCGCGAACCGGCCCGCATACCACGGCCGATAGGTGGCGTCCGGGCAGCAGGGCTCCGCGCCCTCGGGGTCGTCGCCGAGGCGCATATCGGAGGCGGGGACGTGCCAGCTCAGGCGCACGCGGAAGGTCCGCGACTCGCCGGGTTGGAGAGAGAAGGGAACGTAGACGCTGCCGCCGGAGCTGGCGCCGCCTTCGGTGTACGCTGGCCTGGCACTGACCTCGCCGGAGGCAATGCGCTTCCACAGCATGGTGAGGGAGTCGAACCATCCGCCGCGGAACCACTGGCAGTCCGCGGCGGCCCCTTCATCATCCACCGCGACCAGCAGCGCGTCGCGCTGCCCCTTCGGCTCGGCCCACACGACGAAGCCTCCCTCGGCCTCGCTCACCCCCTGCGCGGCGCCCGTCACTGCAAGGAAGTTGGCGGCGTGGAAGCTGAAGACGGCCTCGACGGTCTTGCGGGTCGGGTTAGTGAAGCAATACTCCAGGGCGGCGACGGGGAGGCTGGAACTGTCGGCATCACCGGGAGTGAACGGGCTCCACGCGGTGAGTTCCGCGGCGAGCGGCACGCCGCGGTCGGAGAGCGCGAGGGTAGCGAAGGGGAAGCGGGCGGAGAACTCCGCGCGGTCGAAGCGCGGCAGGCCCCAGGTCTTGCCCTGCGGGGCCTGAGTCGGCGGGCCGAAGACGCGCCAGGAGGGGATCGGCCCTTCCAGCACGCGGGTCGCGTCCTTCTTGCCCTTCACGTGCAGGGCGGCGAACATGCGGGGGCGGGAGAAGAGCTCGGGCTTGTGGCGGAGGGAGACGTCGGTGAACCCGCCGATCCCTTCGAGACAGATCATCCCGGTCCCCAACCCGCCCAGGGGGAAGGCAATGTGCTCGGCGTGCTCGCCGGTGTAGGAACCGTTGAAGACGTGGGTCATGGGAGGTGCACCTCGGTGGGCTAGTGTTCCCGCGGGGAGAGGGCGGTTCCTGCTCGCTCACAAGGACCTGACCTTCTTCCTGCCGTAGTAGTGGCCACCCATTTGCGAGAGGAGCACTCATGCCCGGCTTCATCCGCACCCTTGGCGGCGACGTGAACCCGAAGGAGATCGCGCGCGTCGTTCCGCACGAGCACGGCTTCCTCCCCCGCGAGGGCCAGGATCCGACCGAGTTCGCCGGGCAAGAGCCGGCGATTGAGCGGCGGTTGGTGCGAGAGTTCCGCGCGCTCGCGGCGCAGGGAGTGAACCTGTTCGTCGAGACCTCCCCAACGGGCAAGCGGCCGGTGGGGATGTGGAAGCGAGCTGGGGAGAAGGCGGGGATGCACGTGGTGGCCACCACGGGGAGCTACACCGAGGAGTTCGTGCCGGCCATCATGCAGCACAGTGGGAGCCGCGGCGCGGCCCTGCTGTGCCACGAGTTGACGGTGGGGATTGCGAGCACGGGGCTGCGGGCGGGGGTCATCAAGGCGGCGAGCCACGATTATGAACCCAAGCCGGCGGAAGTGAAGGCCTTCCGCGCGGTTGCGGAGGCGCACAAGCAGACCGGCGCGCCGATCAGCACGCACTGCCCCCTCGGCCCGCTGGCGCAGGTGCGGATTCTCACCGAGGCCGGGGTGGCGGCGGAACGGATCGCCCTGGGCCACATCGAAGTGACCGCGTGGGAGGACGTGCGCAAGATCCTGAAGACGGGGGTCAACTTCCTCTTCACCAACTTCGGGGGCGAGAACATCGTGCCGGAGAACATGGTCGTCGCCCAGATTGTGGACCTGGTGCGGCGCGGCCATCTCAGTCAGATCCAACTCTCCATAGATATGTGCCTCTACTGGCAGAAGGGGAGGCTGATCCACCGCTGGCCCGGCGGGTACTTGCACCTCTTCACCCGGTTAGTGCCCAAGCTGCTCGCGGCCGGCCTCAAAGTCAGGCAGGTGGAGAGAATGCTCCACGACAACCCGGTGCGGCATTTGACGTGGAACTAAGGAGCGAGATGGGAACGCACGCGGTCGAGCTTCGTGATGTCACCAAGACCTTCGGCACCCACGTCGCGGTGGACGCGCTCTCGCTGGACGTGCCCGCGGGGTGCATCTACGGGTTCATCGGCCCCAATGGGTCGGGCAAGACCACCACGCTGCGGATGATCGTCAACATCCTCCTGCCGGACCGGGGGGACATCCGCCTCTTCGGCGCCCGGCCGGCGGGCCCGTGCAGTCAGCGGATCGGCTACCTTCCCGAGGAGCGCGGGCTGTACAAGAAGATGAAGGTGCGTGACGTGCTCCGCTTCTACGGGAAGCTGAAAGAGGCGGCGGAGGTGAACCGCACGGTGGACGGCTGGCTGGAACGCCTGGGGCTGGCAGAGTGGGCGGACAAGCCAGTGGAGGCGTTGAGCAAGGGGATGAGCCAGAAGGTGCAGTTCATCGCCGCGGTGGTGTGCCGGCCCGAGCTGCTGATCCTCGACGAACCGTTCACCGGGCTCGACCCGGTGGCGGCGGACGAACTGGGGCGGGCGATCACGGAGCTGCGGGCGCAGGGAACGACGATCATCCTGAGCACGCACGACATGAACGTGGCGGAGAGCATGGGGGACTTCATCTTCATGATCTACCGGGGGAAGAAGGTGCTGGACGGCACGCTGGCTTCCATTCAGGACCGCTACGGGACCGACCTGGTGCGGGTGCGGTTGGAGGACGGGGGCTCCCTGCCCGAGCTGCCCGGGGTAGTGCAGCGGGCGCAGCAGGGGCCGTGGCACGAGCTGCGGCTGGCGGCGGGGGCGAACTCGCAGGCGGTGCTCGCCGCGCTCGCAACAGGGGCGAGGGTGCGGCACTTCGAGCTGGCACGCCCCTCGCTGCACGACATCTTCGTGCGCATCGCGCGGCCGGAGGCGGAGGAGGTGGGTCATGCGTAAGGCCTTGCTGGTCGCGGGGCGGGAGTACCTAGCGGCGGTTCGCACGCGGGCCTTCGTCGTGAGCCTGGTGATCATGCCGATCTTCATGGGAGGCAGCCTGATCGCGATGAAGCTGCTGGAGGGGCAGGTGGATACGCGGGCGCGGCGGATCGCGGTGGTGGACCGCTCGGGCGCGGTGGTGGAGGCCCTGGAGACGGCCGCGGCGAAGCGCAACGCCTCCGAGCTGACCGACCCGAAGACGGGGAAGCAGGCGCGTCCGGCCTATCTGATCGAGCGGGTGCCGCCCCGCGCGGGGGAGGAGCAGGAGCAGCGGATCGAGCTCTCCCAGCGCGTCGAGCGGGGCGAACTGCACGCCTTCGTGGAGATCAGCGGAGACGTCCTCGAGCCCGCGGCGAAGGAGGAGGTGGCGCGGGTCACCTACCACGCGAAGTCGGCCGCGCTGGACGACGCGCGCAGTTGGACCGAGACGACCGTCAACGCGCGGGTGCGGCAGCTTCGCCTCGCGGCGGCGCACCTCGACGCGGCCACCATCGCGCGGGTGACGCGCTGGGTGAACGTGCAGGCCGCGGGCCTGGTGAGTCGCGACGAAGGGGGCGCGGTCAAGGAGGGCGGCGGTGGTGATCTGACGACTACCCTCGCGGTGCCGGGGGTGCTGGCGATGATGATGTTCATGGTCATCGTCATGGGGGCCAGCCCGCTGATCAACTCGGTGATGGAGGAGAAGCTGCAGCGCATCGCGGAGGTGCTGCTGGGTGCGGTGACGCCTTTCCAACTCATGCTGGGGAAGCTGCTCGGCGCGGTGGGGGTATCGCTGACGATCTTCGCCGTCTATGCGGGGTGCGCGGTGGCGGCGGCCAGTCGCATGGGCATGCTCAAGTACGTCCCGTACGGGGTACTCCCGTGGTTCGGCGTGTACCTGGTGGCGGCGGTGCTGCTCTTCGGGGCGATGTTCGTCGCGGTCGGGTCGGCCTGCAATGACCCGAAGGAGGCGCACTCGGCGATGATGCCGGTGTGGCTGGTGCTGATGGTGCCGGCCTTCGTCTGGTTCCAGGTTATCAAGGAGCCGCTGAGCGGCTTTTCTACCTATATGTCGCTGGTGCCGCCATTCGTCCCGATCCTGATGCTGCTGCGGCAGAGCGCGCCCTCGGGGGTGCCGGCGTGGCAGCCGTGGGTTGGGCTCGCGGGGATGCTGCTCTTCACGACGCTGATAGTGTGGGCGGCGGGCCGCATCTTCCGTGTCGGGCTGCTGATGCAGGGCAAACCGCCGCGGCCGCGGGACCTGCTCCGGTGGGCGATACGGGGGTAGAGGCGCGGCTCACCGCCGCCGGCGCATCGCCCGTGCGGCGGCCTGCACGGCCTCGCGGATCTTCACATACCCGGTGCAGCGGCAGAGGTTGCCGGCGAGGGCGTAGTCAATCTCGTCATCAGTGGGGCGCGGGTTGCGGTCAAGGAGCGCCTTCGCGGCGAGGATCATGCCCGGCGTGCAGAACCCGCACTGCACCGCGCCGTGCTCGACGAAGGCCTGCTGGAGCGGATGGAGTTGGCCGTCGGACGCCAGGCCCTCGATGGTGGTGATCTCGCACCCCACCGCGTCCGCGACGAAGACCATGCAGGAGGCCACCGGGCGGCCGTCGAGCAGCACGGTGCAGGAGCCGCACTGGCCGGTACCGCAGCCCTCCTTGGCCCCGGTGAGACCCAGCGGACCTCGCAGCACGTCGAGCAGCCGGTCGGCGGGGTGAGCCGCGACCTGGTGCACCTGGCCGTTCACGCGGAATTGCAGCGTTCCCGGCGCCTTCATCCCCGCGCCTCCTTCCGCGCCTCTGCGAAAGCCGCGCGCAGGACGCGCGCGCTCAGCACCCGGGCCATTTCCCGACGGTATTCGGCGGAGGCGCGCAGGTCAGTCACTGGTTTCGTCTCGCGGGCGGCCAGCGCGGCGGCCTCGCGCAGCAGGGCCGGGGTCAGTCGCTTCCCCTCCAGGGAGGTTTCGGCCCGCCGCGCGCGCATCGGTGTCGGAGCCACCGCGCCGAGTGCGAGTCGGGCCTTCGCGCAGGTGAGGCCGTCCGCGCGCACCTGGATGACGGCGGCTGCGCCGACGAGCGCGAGGTCCATGGCGCGGCGCGCGCAGAGCTTCTCGAAACCAGTGCCGGTGCGCGGGCCCGGCCGGGGCACGAAGATGGAGGTGAGCAACTCGCTCCGCCGCAGGGCGGTGCGATTCGGCCCGCGGAAGAAGTCGGACAGCTCCAGTTCGCGCGTCGCCTCGCCCCGGATCTCGACGCGGGCGCCGAGCGCGAGCAGCGGGAGGGCGAGATCGGCGGAGGGCGCGGCGTTGCAGAGATTGCCGCCGAGGGTGGCCATGGCGCGAATCTGGGCGGAGCCGAAGTCGCGGGCGGCCTCCACCAGCAGCGGGAGTGCGGCCGCGAGCGCCTCGTTCTCAAGCAGGTCGGCGACGCGCGTCAGCGCGCCGATACGGAGGCCGCCGCGGGCAGCGCGCACGCCGGCCAGGCCGGGAATGCGCTTCAGGTTCACCAGCAGCCGGGGCCGCATTTGCCCGGTACGGACGGCGGGGATGAGGTCGGTCGCGCCAGCGAGCGGGACGGCGCCCACGGCGCGCAGCGCGCGCAGGGCGTCGGCAACGGTCCGGGGCTCGGCCATCTCCATGGATCGCATGCGGCGCTCCTCTGCTCGCAGATTCCCCGCCGGCCGAGCGGCTCCTGCTCCTCGCAGGGGCACAGTCCGTCAGCTGACGGACTGTGCCCCTACAAGGCCGCGCACAGGAGGAGAGGCGGTACAGCGGGAATTGAGCCGGACGAGGAGATACCATGCGATTCCAGGTGCTTGACGAGGCGCAGTTGCAGCGGTTGCACGAAGCATCGTGCCATCTGCTGGCGACGGTCGGCGTACACATTCCCCATGACGATATGCGGGCGCGCTTCGCGGAGGCGGGGGCAATCGCGGATGACGCGACCGCCATGGTGCGCATTCCCGAGGCCCTGGTGACGTCGTTGCTGGCGAGCGCAGGGAAGACGTTCACACTCTACGGGCGCGACCTGAAGAAGACCGCGGCCTTCGGCGTGGGGCGGCGCAACTACAACACTATCGCGGGCGAAGCATACTTCATTGACGACCATTCCGGCGAGCGGCGCTGGGCGACGTTGGAGGATGTGGCCACCGCCTCCCGGCTGGGGGACGCGCTGGAACATCTTATCATCGTGGGCGCGATGTCCGACCCGCACGAACTGCCGGTCTCTTATCGTGTGGTCGAAGTCACGGCGACGCAGTTGCGCCACACCACCAAGCCGATCACGTTCTGGTATCACGACCGCGCCTCGGCCGCGTTCCTCAACGAGCTGTTCATCGCGCTGCGCGGCAGTGAAGAGAAAGCGGCGAAGTATCCTGTTGCCTATCCCTTCCTGGAGCCGATCAGCCCGCTGCGCTTCCCGCACCACGGCATTGACTTGCTTTACGAAACCGCGCGGCTGAACCTGCCCGTGCCCATCGGCCCCATGTGCCAGGCCGGCATGTCCGGGCCGGTGACGCTGGCGGGGACGCTGGCGATCGAGAACGCGGAGATCCTCGCGGGCATCTGCATCACCCAACTCATCCGACCCGGAATGCCGGTGTGCTATGGCGGCATTCCGCACGCCTTCGACATGCGCACCACGCAGATGATCTTCTGCGGGCCGGAGCAGGCTCTGATGGCCGTAGCCATGACGCAGCTGGGGAAGCGCTACGGGCTGCCCGTGTACATCAACGTCGGTCTCACGGACAGCAAGTGCGTGGACGCGCAGGCGGGGATGGAGGTGGGGATCACGCTCGCCTGCGGCGCGCTCGCGGGCGCGGACATCTTCGGGCACATGGGGATCTGCGGCGTGGACCAGGCGTCGTCCCTCGACATTCTGGTGATGCAACACGAGGTGATGGGATTCGTGGAGCGGCTGATGCGGCGCTTCGAGGTGAACGACGAGACGCTCGCGCTCGATGTGATCGCAGAGGTGGGCGCGGGCGGAACCTTCATGGACCACGAGCACACCGCCCGGCACTTCCGTGAGGAGATCTGGTATCCGAAGCTGCTCGACCGGCAGTTCTATGACGCGTGGGCGGAGGGGGGCAAGGAGACGCTGGCCGAGCGCTGCCGGGCGGAGAAGGAACGCCTGCTGTGGGAGCATACGGTCCCGCCGCTGCCGGCGGAGGTGGAGGTGGAGTTCGCGCGGATCACCGCGGCCGCACGGAGGCATCTGGCAGGGGGGTAGCGTTACTCAACACAAAGAGCACCCTTCGCTGCGCTCAGGGCAAGCTCCGGAGGCACGAAGACACAAAGGGGTCTCGATGCCCCTTGGCGCGGCGTCTCCTCTTGCATATAGACCTATTGCTCGATTGAACGCGCGATGCCGCGTACGAGCGTGAGGTTGATCTCGGCGGCGGTGTCTGTTTGCATGACGGTGGCGTGGACGTCGGGGAGCTGGCAGACGTTTTCGTACCAGATGGAGTAGTAGGGGAGGCCGGGGACCTTCTCCACCGGCATCCCGGGGTCGGCACCAAGGGTGAGCTGGCGCGGCCCGGCCTGGTCCAGGTAGCGCACCAGGTAGCGGTTCTTCAGGTTCTCCACGATCTGCTCACAGCACGACCGGAGCACCGCGGGATCGGGCCCGGTGCCGCCGAGGACGGGCGCACCGGCCATGCCATGGGCATCAATGAAGGCGATCAGGTTCGGCTCCGCGCGCAGGCCGGCCTCGATCTGGGCCTCCGGCTCGCCCCCGCGCGCCGTGCCCTTGAAGTCAAATGTCCACGGCTCCAGCACCTCATCCGTCCAGCCGCGGAAGCGATCCCAATCGCCGCGCAGTTGCCGGTTCAGGTCCACGCCGTTGGCGTTGTGCCGGCAGCCATTCCGGTAGCCGAAGGGGTTGGGCAGCGGGACCGCGACGATGCAGAAGCGCTCCAGGTCTATGACGTTCCCGGTCAGCAGTTGCTCGATCGTGACCAGCATCCCGGCGACATTCTCCCACTCCATCCCGTGCTTCTCGGTGATGAGGGTGAAGCGCGGGCCCTGGTCATTCCCGAAGCGCACCGTCAGGTAGGGTGTGCCCTCCGACGTGGGCCCTTCGTCTCGTACCTCGACGGGAACCGCGCAACCGGGGAAGTCGGCCAGCGCGCGGACCTGCTCCAGCACCTCCTCGACGGCGAGCTTGCGGTTCTGGTAGCGCCCGTACCGCACGGTGCTGCCGAACAGGTTGCCCGCGGGGAGGTACTTGGAGAACGTGCCGCGGTCGAGGAGCCACGGGTCGCCCTGGGTGTGCACCAAGCTGAGCGGGCTGAAGAGGTCGTAGGCGAGCAGCACCCCTCCGCTCGGGAAGCGCTCCTCGATCCACACCGCCCCGCCAGTCATCGTTGAGCGGGCGAGCACCCGGCGTCCGGCCGCGGGGTCATCGTGGCAGACCACCTCGCGATAGGCATAGTGCCCGACGGGCGGCTCATCAATGTCACTGCTGTTGCGGTACCAGTACACCTCGTCGCCGACGGCGAAGCCGCGGGTGATCGGGTCCGACTCAGCCGTAACGCGGAGCTTGTGGCGCGTGCTCCCTGCGTTGCGGAAGCGGAACTCCAGGCCCGATCCCTGCGCGTACTCCAGCAGGTGGCTCACCACCCGTGCCCCGCGCCGGGCGTGCGCGCGGATCACCGCGTAATCCAGCTTGGGGAGGTTCTCCACGCGGCGGACCAGCGTCCACACCTTGCCGTAGGGCGCGAGGATCTCCGCGGTGATCGGGGCGGTGTTCAGGTCGTGCTCGTCCACCGCGTCCGGATACAGCCTCCGGAGATCACGCGTGGAGTAGTAGTCCGGCGAATCGCTCACTACCAGGATGCGCCCAGTGTCGCCCATGGGTCTTCCTCCCGTTCCCTCACCCCCTCTTGTTCCGCGAGGCCGCGCATCCCTTTCCGTGCGGGCGGTACAACGAGGCGTAAACCGCTCCCGGGGTAGTGTGTCTTTGTATGTAGACGACGACTGGATACGGCGCGGGAGGCGAGTGATGCAGACGTGGACGCGGTGGAGTGCGTTCGTCGTGTTGCTGGTCTTGGCCGCCGGCACCGGACGGGCGGGTTCGGGCGATCCGTGGGGGCCGCGGGTAGACGGGTTCGTTCAGCAGTGGCGCATGAATCAGTCCCGACAGGCCGAGCGGGACCTGCTGCGTGGGGGACGCCGTCCGGCTCGGGCCGGGCTGAGGCAACTGGTCAAGACGCTGCCGGCGAGCGACTTCCGGCGGGCGGAGGCCGGCTTCGCCCTCTATGTGCTGAACCTCGACCGGGCGCTGGGCACGGCGGCGCTCACGGAGGCCGCACAACACCACAAGCAACTGCCCCTGGACGAGACCCTCTGGCTGATGCGGGAGGCGCTGGCCAGGCGGCCCAGCCGGACCCTGCTGTCCGGAGCGCTGGACCTCGTCCCCATTGCCGACGGCGCAGGGGCCGAAGTCGGGTTGTCTATCACCAAGGACGCCGCGGCGAAGCAGCCCAGAGACCTGCTCGCCGCGCTGCGTCGCAAGTCACCCTCCATGCAAGAGCGTGTTGCGACGGCCCTCACCTACGAACTCGACGGCCGACCGGCCAAGACTGCCTACCCCGAGCTTGCCAGCATAGCCGCGAAGAAGAAGGATCGGCAGCGGAACGACGCGCGCCGGCTCCTGCGTGCGGTGGACCGGGCAGCGAAGGACCAGACCGCTCTTCTGCTTCCGGGTGGCCTCGCGCTCCCTGCCGGCGCCCTGAAGACTCTCCAGACGCGTTGGCCGGGCTTCCAGGTTATGAACACACCCGCGTTCGATGCTCGCGTGGTCAGATCGGTACGGACTCGCTTCGGCGAGAAAGCCGTGCCCCAAGCCTCCTTCGGCGACTTCGACGGCAACGGGCGCCGGGACGTCGCGCTGCTACTGCGATCCGATCAGGGGGCGGACGTGAAGCTGGTAGCCCTGAGACAGGTCAAGGCCGATGACTGGGTTGGAGACGAGATCGCGACTATGCCCTTCTCCGGAGGCCTTCAGAGCGGGTATTCCGGGTACACCATCTTCCTGACGCCGCACGCACCCGGGAGCGTGGCCTTCTGGACGGCGGGGGGCAAGACCGGCCGCCTGGAGTTGGAGCACGATGGCTTCGAACTGAACTACGAAGGCAAGGCGAGTATGCTCTACTACTGGACGGGAGAACGGTACGCGACGGTGCAGACCGGGGACTAGCTGAAGGCCGCGGTGCTTGACACCGCGGCAGGACTCCGCTACACTGTCGCAGATTCGGAGCGGCCTTCGCCGGCAGCAGGACTGTCGACGTGAGGCGCTCACCTCTGTGGGAAAGGAGGGAGCGACCATGAAGAGAGCCCAGACCGCCAATCGAATACGTCGCCCCGCCTCTCCTGCGCCCACGGCTGCCTAGCTGCGCGGAACCGTATCTTCGCCTACTAGCGCCACAGGCCGGAAGGCCTGTGGCGTTTCGCGTCTCACCCCACCATTCCGGGCCCCTGGCCCAGAGCAAGGAGGACGTATGTCTGTCGCACGCGTTGTCAGTGAATCCCCGACCGGCGCCCGGAGCCGAGAGCGGCTCCGCAGAAAGAAAGGAAGACCACCTTGGGTCAGACCGCATCGCGGGAGCCCGCCTCCCGCGCCGCTTTAGTCGAAGGGGTCGTGATCGAGAACCGGGGCGCGCTGTTCGAGGTGCACGTGGACGGCCACCCGGTGATCTGCCTCCTGCGAGGCAAGCTGAAGAAGGACAAGCAGCGCCAGGTCGCGCCGGTCGCCGCCGGCGATCGAGTCAGGCTGGCGCTCCTGGAGCCCGGCCGCGGCGTGATCGAGGAAGTGCTGCCGCGGACCACCGACCTATCCCGCCGCGCGGCGGGCAGCGTTCCGCTGCAGCAGACGCTGGCGGCGAACGTGGACCACGCGGTGATCGTCTTCGCGGTGGCCGAGCCGCGCTGTGACCGCTACATGCTGGACCGCTTCCTGGTCGCGGCCGGGGCCGGCGGCCTGGAGTCAACCATCTGCTTCAACAAGTGTGACCTCCTGCCGCCCGAGGCGCGGGGGCCCCACTTCGGCCTCTACTCCGAGATCGGCTTCCGCGCGCTCTACACCAGCGCCTATACGGGTGAGGGCCTGGAGGAACTGCGCGCGGCGATGACCGACCGCCGTTCTGTCATCTGCGGCCCGTCCGGAGTGGGCAAGTCGTCGCTGCTGAACGCGCTCGCCACCGGCCTGGCCCTCCGCACGGCCGATGTCGGCCATGTGACCCACAAGGGCCGGCACACCACCAGCTCCATCAGTCTGCTCCCGCTGCCGTTCGGCGGCTGGGTGGCGGACACGCCGGGGCTGCGCCAACTCAGCTCCGACGGGCTGACGCACGCGGAGGTGATGGACGCCTTTCCCGACCTCGAACCCTATGCCGGCCAGTGCGCGTTCTCGAACTGCTCGCACCGGCACGAGACGGGGTGCGGCGTCCTCGCCGCGGCCGCGGCTGGCAAGATCCACCCGCGGCGGATGAAGAGCTATGTGCAGATCCGGGGAGGGGTGCGGTGAAGGAACGTGGGTCTCGATGCCACCGCGGCGCCCGCGTCGCCGGCGACCTGAAGGCGTGGGACGAATTCACCTGGAGAGACGAACCCGAGCCGGACGCGATGCGCCAGGGGCGTGTAGTTCACCTGCCGCGCGAGCGCGATCAGGCCATGTGGACGCCGTCCGGTGGCGCGGCCTTCTGCGGCGACCCCGCGGCGGCTACGGTCATCGCCGAGATCGCGGCCGACCAGGCGAGCGCCGACGGCCTTTCACTGGTCACCGCTCTGGAGGCGCGGCTAGGCGAGGTGCTCGGCCCCGTCTCCTGCAGGCTCGACATCGGCATGTACGGGTATGGATTGCCGCCCGGGCTCGACCACACTCGCCTGCAAGAGGTGGAGACGGTTGATCCTCGGTCCGAGGGCCTCCCGGAGTTCCCGGCAAAGGTCGAGCACGCGTTCGTGGTTCGTCGGGGCGGCGAGATCGTCGCCTGGGCCACCAACATTCCACACCTTCGCGTGGACGACCACCGCCTGCACTCCATCGGGGTCGAGACCCATCCGGAGCACCGACGCCGCGGGCTGGGCAAGGCGGTGGCCGGAGCGCTTCTCGATCACCTCGCCGCCGATGGAGATGCGGTCATGTGGGTGTACGAGGCCCACAACGCCCCGTCCCTCGGTCTGGCCAGGGCGCTCGGCTTCTTCGAACACCTGTGGGTGCTGAACTGGAAGCACGCTGAGGCGTCTGCGGGGGTCCACTCAGGAGGCGGATCAGCATGACCCACACGCTCAGACAGGGCCGCCTCACGCTGCATGGCTGCGGCCCGGACGCGTCGGCGGGGGCCCGGACCTGGATAGCAGAAGGGACCGGAGGAGGCCCGGTCGGCGAGTTCCGGACCGAGCTGCGAGTGGCGAACGCCCGCCGCGCGGGCCTCGCCCTCACCCGTCCGTGGACGGGTGAGGGTCAGCTACTCAGGGACGCGCTGCGACTGCTCGTGGACCACCTTCAATACGGGTGCGGTCTGCATCGTGTGGACATTGACGCCCTCGACACGGAGCAGGACGTGATCGCGGCCGCGCGGGGGTGCGGGTTCAGTGCAGAAGGCCGGCGACGGCACGTCGCCATACGGGACGGCCGCTGGCACGACCGGCTCCACTTCGGCCTGCTCGAAGACGACCGACGCCAGGGCCACCTCACATCGGACGCGCCCGACGAGCACGCAGAAGGGGCGCCCGTTCTGCCGTCGCCGCCGATCCCCGCGCTCGCGCCAGCGGACTTCGCGGTGCTGCGCGGGGCGCGGGTCACTCTCCGGCGCAGGCGCGCCTCGGACCGGGACACCTTCTACCGCTGGCAGTGCCGTTCGGAGTGGTGGCCTCTCTGGATGCCGGAGGATCCGGACGGATATCGCGCCCCTTCGCGCACCGAGTTCGACGCGAGCTGGAGTGATGCGCCCTCCGCCCGGGAATGGGTCGTAGAGACTGAGAACGGCCTGCCCCTGGGGGTCTGCTTCTACTGCGCGCTCGACCGGGCTAACCGCTCGGCCGAGGCCGACGTTCTCTTGTACGACGCGGACCAGTGGGGACAGGGGTATGGCACGGAAGCCTTCGGCCTCCTCGTGCGCCATCTGTTCGAGGACCTGAAGCTCCACCGCGTTCAGTCCGGCACTTGGTCGGGTAATGCCGGCTCCCTTCGCGTGCAGGTGAAGAACGGGCTACGCGTCGAGGCACTATCACCGGATTCTTACTTCGTGGGCGGACAATGGTATGACGGCGTGGGCACGGGAGTGCTGGAGGATGAATGCGCCGCCCGCGGCCCGCGGGAGGGAGCAGTATGAGGAACACCCCTGAACGTGATGATAGGCCCAGCCCCGAGCCGCGCCGTCAGTACGGCGGCAAGTGGAAGGGACGCGGCGGACGGCGGTTGCGGAACGAGGGGAGGAGAGAGGAGCGCGAGCAGAATCGCGGCGGCAAGGAGAAGGTGCACCTGACCCCCCGGGATCTGGAGCGACTGCTCGCCGCGGAGGCCTGGAGCGATGAAGCCGACACTGGCGCGGCCGCATTGGAAGACACTACAACAGGAAAGCCCGATGGCGATCAATGAGACCAGCAAGTATGACGTTGACGCGCATATCGCAGAGGCGTACGACAACGATTGGGCGACGGACACGGACGATGTCGAGGAGATTCGCCGATTCATCGGCGGCCGTGGTCCGTGGCGCATTCTTGAACCGTTTTGCGGCACCGGTCGGATACTGCTTCCCTTGGCCGACGACGGTCACGAACTGGTCGGGATGGATTACTCGCAGGTGCTCAGGGGACGGCTGTGGGAGAAGCTGGCGGAACGGCCGCCTCAGGTGCAGGGCCGGGTGACGGTACTGAATGCTGATGTCGTGGCAAGCGCGTGGCCGACCGGCTTTGACCTGGTGATCATGGGGGGGCAACTGCCTGTACGAACTGGCAAGTTCCGAAGAGCAGGAGTCCTGCTTCGCCTCCGCGGCCGCCGCCCTGAAGCCGGGCGGTTATCTATACCTGGACAACGATCACATGGAGGGGGAGCTGGCTGAAGAATGGCGTTCGTCCGGCTTTCACTGGGGCACTTCGTTCCGATGTGAGGACGGCACGCTCCTGGAGTTCGGCGGGGAAACGATCTGGTACGATGCGGCGCGCCGGCTCTGGAGAAGCCGCGGACTGGCACGCGTTACCCATCCCGATGGTAGCATAGAAGAGCGAGGAAGAGGCGTCACCCAGAAACACCCCCCCTGCCTGGCCGAAATGCGGGAGTGGTTGGACGCGCATGGCTTCAAGATAGAGCATGCGAATGAGACGGCGCACCGCGCGACGTACTGGGCGCGGTGGGGGTCTGCTTAGCCATTACGCGGCCTCCCCGCTCGTCAAATGACCCCGTTCATGGTACTATATTATCGGCAATATAACGGCAGTAGAATCGCCATTTGTCGGCAATGGACCAGGGGATCATGACGGCAAGCCGGGCATGGCAACCAAGGTTCACGCTCACTCACGCCATCGTGGGCGGTCTGACCCGGATCGAGGCGGCACGGGTAGTGGTGGAAGGCGCTCCGCTGTCCGCTCCAGTGGTGGCGGAGCTTGCCCGCCAGGCGCGGGTGCGCGCCACCCATTACTCGACGCGCATCGAGGGCAATCGGCTGACGCTGGCGGAGGCGGAACAGGTGGTGGCCGGCGGCCGGCGCGTGTTCCATGGCCGGGAGCGGGATGTCGCGGAGGTCCGCCACTACTGGGAGGCGCTGGCGAAGGTGGAAGACTGGGCCTCCCGGGGCCGGGAGCTGACAGAGGACCTCATCCAGCGCCTCGCGGCGCTGGTGATGCACGGGAAGCGGGCCCGGCCGGCCCTTTATCGGACAGGTCAGAACGCGGTGCGCGACTCTGCCACGGGCGCTCTCGTCTACTTGCCCCCGGAGGCGCAGGACGTGCCGGCCTTGATGGCGGCGCTGGTCAAGTGGGTCCGCCAGGCCGAAGGTGAGAAGGTGTCGCCGGTGGTGATCGCGGGTTTGGCGCACTACCAGTTCGTGACCATCCATCCCTACTACGACGGCAACGGCCGAACGGCGCGGCTGCTGGCAACGTACCTGTTGCACAGGGACGGGTACGGCCTGCGCGGGCTGTTCTCGTTGGAGGAGTATCACGCGCGGGAGATGGCGGCCTACTATCAGGCGCTGGATGTTGGGGGGCACCACAACTACTACATGGGGCGCGCGGAGGCGGACCTGACCGGCTGGCTGGAGTACTTCGTCAGCACGGTGGCCGCCGTGTTCGAGGCGGCCAAGCAGGAAGCCCTCCAGCACGCACAGGCGGCGCCTGCGTCCGAGCCGGAGCAGCTTCGGCGATTGGACCGCCGGGCCCGGGAGGTGTTGGCCCTGTTCCTGCGCCAGGAGTACATTACCTCCGGTGACGTCGCGCAGACGCTCGGGCTCTCCGGGCGGATGGCGCGAGTGCTCCTCGGTCAGTGGGTGGCGGCGGGATGGCTGACGCTCGCCGACCCCTCGCGCAAGGGGCGCAAGTACTCGCTGGCGGAAGCTCTTCGGCGCTACCTGGCCGGCCCTCCGTCAGCGTGATGGAACGCACGTGGAGCGAACCGCAATGATGCAAGACGGGAGGGAGCGCCTCCGGACTTGGCTGCGCCGCTGCCTGGGGCAAGAGCACCTCGAACTGAAGGACTGCCGCCCCCTGCCCGGCTACTCGGACTGTGAGATCGTCGCGTGCAAGACCGAGCAGGGAACGGTGGTCCTGAAGCGGTACGTTCCGGAGTTCGTGGATTACGCGCGCCTCGGACCGGTGGGGACCGCGCGCAAGCATGCGTTGGTGCTGCAGGAGTTCCCTCCTCTCGGCGTGCCCACCCCGCGCTTCCTTGGCTTCGCGGCGGAGGGCGAGGAGGCGGCGCTGGCGATGGAGTGGATCGCGGCCGAACCCCTGACCCCGGCCCACCGGCTGGAGGCGGCGCGGGTGCTGGCGCGGCTCCACTCGCTCGCTCTCGACGACCTGAGCGAGGAGCTGGCCGATCTCGCCGTCCGCTCGACGCCGAATCGCGGCCGTATCGGGGAGGCGCCGAACGAGCCTCCGCTGCAAGAGACGACGTTGCAGCACGGGGACTACTTCTCCGTCAACTTCGCCGCGGCGCGGGGTACCGTGAAAGTACTGGACTGGGATTTCTTCGCGCTGGGTGACCCGATGTGGGACCTCGCGTTCTTGCTGAAGGCCGATTTCCGCCGGGAAGACCGGGAGAGAGTTGACATGGCGGCGGTCCTGCAGGCTTACTCAGACGTGCGTCCCTTCGACGCCGCGCGTTTGGACTGGCACGTAGCCTGCTTCGAGGCCTATTGGCGCAGACGAGAGCATGATGAGGAGCAAACGTGACCGCACCGGCCTCACGTGACGACTATGCCGCGGCGATACGTGCCGCGGCGAACGCGGACGACTTCCTCCGCCTCACGTTCGCCGGGGCGCAGCGGGGAGCGGACCTTCCCTGGGAGAAGGTCACCGTCCGTCCGGTGCTGGTGAAGCGGGAGCGCGCCTTGCCATCACCGCTTACCTTCTCGCAGCTGACGCCGACGGACCTCAGAGCGAGTTCGTTGGCACGTGGCGGGTCGAGGTGGCCATGTAGAACACGTGGGGACAGGCACGCCCTGCTCCGGTGAAGCTGCGCGGAGCGAGCCAGTCCCCAGTCTTTACCCCAACGCGATCTCCGGCAGACACTCGTACCACAGCCGCCACACCACTCCCTCGAACTCTCGCTCCGGTACGCCGGCCTTGCCCAGTTCCTCGTAGTTGCGCCAGGCCGGGCCGTTGAAGCGGCGGAAGTAGATGCTGCGACCTGACTCGGCTACATACACTTCGGCCATGGTGTTCGGGGTGCCGTCGGCCCGGTAGGTCCACCAACTCTCGCGGAGGCACAGGTGGGTGGCGGCGGGCACGGTCACGCCGAACGGCCCCTCCACCGCCCCGCAACTGCGGTCGCCGACCCCTTCCTCCTCTGCTCCGCAGCGGTAGATCTCGTGGCCTTCCCAGCGCAGCCCGGGGCGCAGGCGCAGGGGCCAGGGCGTGACATCGGCCTCGGTGAACCTGGGGGGCCGCGACCAGTGCCCTTCGCGAGCCAGCCAGGTCATGGTCTCGTCCTTGACCAGGTAGAACCACCGGCTCCACCACTCTTCGTCTGCCCCCGAGATAATCGTGTCTACGACCTCCAGGCAGTCCTCGCCCCGGTAGCGCATCGGACCGACGACGCGGGTGAGGGACACATTCGTCAGCTTGCGATCCGGCCAGTCATAGAACGACCACTTCGTCTCCGCACCGACTTCGAGCGGGACGAAGAAGCCCCCCGCGTCCGTCCGCAGCACCTCCCGCAACTCCGCCTCGGGCCGCGGAACCACCGTCACCTCCGGCTCGATCTCTGGAAATGGATGAGTCGTCATGTTCCTTCCTCCTTTTCGGCTCGCCCGAGTCGCGTCCAGCCGTACCCGCGCAGTTCTCCCCGGAGCTTCGCCCGCGCCCGCGAGAGTCGTGACTTTGTGGTGCCGACCGGCTCTTCGAAGGCGACGGAGATGTCGGTTAGCGACCAGCCCAGCACGTGGTGAGCTTCCACGGTCAAGCGCTCCCGCTGGGACAGCGTCGCGAGGGCTTGCTCCACCGTACACTGATCCACCACCCCCTGCGCCGGATCGGGCGCCGTTGCGTGGCTCTCCAGCAGCGGTCCCATCCGCCCCTCTCGTCGCCGGCTGTGGGAGCGTCCGACGTTGAGCGCGATCTGCCGCACCCAGGGGCCGAAGCCCTCCGGCTCCCGCAGTTGCTCTCGCCGCCGCCACGCGACCACCACCACGTCCTGGCACAGATCGGCCAGGTCGGCCCCCCCGTCGAAGCGGCGGGCGATGCCGATGATCGCAGACCAGTGCTCGCGAATGTGTTGCTCGAACTGCGCGCGGTCCATGGCTTCTGGACAAGCCTCTGTAGGGATAATGCCTGAAGCGACCGGAAAGGTTGCGGCCGGAACCCAGCCGGTTCCCCCTAACCGCCGCTCTGCCCGTGCAGGTATTCGCCCCGTCGGGGCGTATTCGCTCTCCAGGGCAGTGGCATGATCACTGGTGCTCCCGTGAAGACGGAGCGGCCCACCCGGCCGCTCACTCCCATAACCCCCCGCGCGGTGCTGCTGGGCACGCTGAGCATCGCGTTCCTTGCCTTCATCAACCCCTACTTGGCCTTCCTCAGCCGCACGTGGACGGTGGGCTCTGGCTCGCTGATGGGCAGCCCCCTGGTGGTGCTCTTCCTCTTCGTCGCGGCGAACACCGCCTTCGCCAGGCTCTTCCCGCGCTGGGCTCTCACCCGGGGCGAGCTGCTGGTGGTGTACGGCATGCTCATCGTCTCCATCGGGCTCGCGATGCAGGGCGGGATTCCGTACATCGTCTCCGGGACGACCTATCCTTTCTACATGGCCACGCCGGAGAACAACTGGCAGCACATCATGTGGCCGTACGTCCCCCTCTGGCTGCGCCCCAGCCCGCAGGCGGTGAACTGGTTCTGGGAGGGATTGCCGGAGGGGGCCCGCCTTCCCTGGAGTTCCTGGACCATGCCCCTGCTGGCGTGGTCGGCCTTCGCCATCGCGCTGATGGGCGCGGTCTTCTGCCTGGGCGCGCTGTTCAGCCGGGACTGGATCGAGCGGCAGCGCCTGGCGTTCCCTCTGGTAGACATCCCACTTGCGCTCACGGGCGATGCGCCTGCGCCCACGCTGGCGAGCAGCATTCTCAAGAACCGCGTCTTCTGGCTCGGGTTCACCCCGCCGGCCATCTTCGCCCTGCTGGGCTGGCTGCACGGCATCTACCCCAGCGTGCCCGCGCCCCAACTCGACTCGATGCCCCTGGGCCGGAGCTTCGTGGGCGCGCCCCTGCCGTGGGGGGTGCTGGGCGACGTGCAGGCCTCCCTCCTCTGGTCCGTCATCGGCATTAGCTGTCTCCTGCCGGGAGAGGTATCGCTCAGCCTCTGGCTGTTCTACGTGCTCTACCGCGTGCAACTCCTCATCTGGGCCAGCTTCGGGATCGCGGAGGAGGCGCAGAACAGCATCATCAATCCCCGCATCTTCATCAGCTTCGAGGAGGCGGGCGGTTTCATCGCCCTCGCCCTGGTGGTGTTGTACCAGTCCCGCAACACCATCCGCGCGGCGCTGCTCGATCTGGTCGGCCGCAGCCCGGAGGGAGTGGACCCCTACGCGCCGCTGCGCGGACGCGCCGCGGTCATCGGCTTCCTGGTCACCAATGCAGCCATGATCTGGTGGGCGGTTCAGGCCGGGATGTCGTGGTGGGCCTTCGTGCTCATCATGGGGGTGTTCTATACGGTCCTCATCGGCGCGGCCCGGGTGGTGGCGGCCGGCGGCGTGATGTACGTGGACACCGGGTTCTTCCCCCGCGCGGTGCTGCTCCGCACCTTGGGCGCGGCGGCCTTCACGCCCGCCACCCACACCATCATCAGCTACCTCTCCGTGATCTTCATGTACGATCCCATGAACCTGTGCATGCCGCAGTTCATGAACAGCTTCAAGCTGATGCACAGCGCGCGGATGAAGGGGAAGACCTTCCCCTGGGTCACCTTGCTGGCCGTGGTGGTGATCCTCGCGGTCGGCCTGCCCGCGATCCTCAAGGTGGTGTACAGCACGGGGGCGAGCGGCCTCTCCCGCTGGCCCTTCACCAGCTACCCGCGGTGGGCCTTCGGCGAGCTGGCCGCCACCTTCCGCTCCCCCGAAATGCCGGACTTCTGGTCGCGCCTCGGTCTCGGGCTCGGAGCCGGAATCACCTTTCTGCTGGTGTGGCTCAACAGCCGGTTCCTGTGGTGGCCGGTGAGCCCGGTCGGGTTCATCATCGCCAGCGCCTATGAAACCAACCGTTCGCTGTGGCTCAACGTGTTCATCGCCTGGCTCATCACCACCCTCATCAAGCATTACGGGGGCCTGCGCCTCTACCGCTCCCTCCGGCCCGCCTTCATCGGCCTGGTGCTGGGGCAATTCCTGACGCAGGGCGCCCTGGCCGTCATTTCCTCCATCTTCGGCATCAAGCTCCCGCCCGGCTAGAGCCCTCCCTCCCCCCTACTTG
>Ga0315282_10003709_pt1 | contig 27236 bp, 21 predicted proteins | sample YL17G07_20_MG_FD_203693 | JGI IMG/M metagenome (GOLD analysis project Ga0315282, IMG submission 203693) | Sediment microbial communities from Yellowstone Lake, YNP, Wyoming, USA - YL17G07_20 | ecosystem: Environmental > Aquatic > Freshwater > Lake > Sediment | place: USA: Wyoming | collected...
TGGCGCACCGGCAGCTTGGGCCGCGGGGGCTGAGCGTGCGGATCGGCGACGCGGGCGTCGCCTTCCGCCGGGTCGGGCGCGTTCGGCGGCCGGTGCCTCGGCCTCGTGTGCGGCCGGCGCGGCCGGCGCGGCCGCCTCTGCCGGCGCCTCGGCTATCTCGGGCAGCCTGCCCCCTCGAGGAATGCGACGGGGGCGGCGCCGCGCCTTCGGCTCCTCGGCGACCGCCTTCTCGCCGGCTCTCTCGACCTCGGGTCGGGCGTCAACCGCGGCGGCGGGTGGGCGCGGCGCGAGCGCGGCGTACTTGCACCACTCGGGCGCCTTGTCCTCGAACTCGAGCAGCGCCTCGCCGCGCAGCAGGTTCACATCATTGACATGAGCCGGGCCGCGTTCGGTCTCAATCGTGCGCCCAACGCGCGGCGCTCCCTTGCGGAGCTCGACGTAGGTCTCATACTCGTACTTGAGGCAGCATAGAAGCCTGCCGCACAGCCCGGATACCTTTGTCGGGTTCAGGCTCAGCCCCTGCTCCTTCGCCATCCTGATAGCCGTGGGCGTGAAGTCGGGAAGCCACGAAGTGCAGCAGAGCTCGCGACCGCAACTGCCGTAGCCTCCGATCATCCGGGCCAGATCCCTTACGCCGAGCTGGTGGAGCTCGATCCGGGTCTTGAAGTGGCTCGCCAGCTCCTTCACGAGCTGGCGGAAGTCCACCCTGATCTCGGACGCGAAGTAGAACACAAGCCGCTTGCCGTCAAAGGTGTACACCGTGTCGACGAGCCTCATCGGAAGTCCGTGCTCGCGGACCAGGGCCAGGCAGTACTTGAACGCCTCTGTCTCCTGTTCACGGTTGCGCCGGTCCTGGTCCAGATCGGCCTCACCGGCGGCGCGCAGTACGGGCTTCAGCGGCGAGGGGACACTCTCGGCGGCCAGCTCCCAGTTCCCCTTCACGACGGTGCCGATCTCGAGCCCGCGGGACGTCTCCGCCATAACCTGGGCACCGCGCTCGTACTGGCCGCCGTTCGCGCTGAAGTAGTAGGACTTGCCTCCGCGTCGGAAGGCAATGGAAACGATCTCGGGCATATGACCTAGAGCGCAGACCGAGTCTGCCTCTTCTCCGTCTCTATGAGCTGCACGATGTCCTCAAGGGCTGACAGCTTCGCCTCGGGAGTCGTGTTCGTGAAGGTCACCGTGACCCAGAGCTCCTTTACCACCAGGGCCCGGAGGATCCTCCTCGCGTGCTGGATCCAGTACTTCCGCAGCCGCGCCTGGGAGCCCTTTGTGATGACCCGGTCGGTGCGGATGCGGAACTGGAACGAGCCGGCCTCGATCGGGCTCGCGACGACCGCGCGCTCGCCGCACAAGATCCTGAATCTCAGCACCCGGATGAGGTTCGCGCCCTCGTCCGGCATCGGCCCGAAGCGGTCCATTATCTCCTGCTCTATGTCGGCGAGCCGCTCGAGGTCGCGGACGGTGGAAAGGCGCCGGTAGACGTCCAGCCGCTGGCCCTCCGACGGTACGTAGGATGCCGGGAGGAACGCATCAACCGGGAGGTCGACCGCCGGGAGCTCGTCGGCCTCTCTCCTAGGCGTCTCCCCGTCGCGAAGCTGCGCCACGGCCTCTTGGAGCATCTGGCAGTATAGCTCGAACCCCACGGCCTCGATCTGCCCATGCTGCTCAGCGCCGAGCAGGCTTCCGGCGCCGCGTATCTCGAGATCGCGCAGAGCGATCCGGAGGCCCGAGCCCAGTTCGCTGAACTCCCTAATGGCTGCGAGGCGCTCCTCGGCCTCCGGCGTCATGCGGGCGGGGTCCGAGTAGAGGAGGTAGGCGAACGCCTGCCGGGACGACCGCCCCACTCTCCCCCTTAGCTGATAGAGCTGCGCCAGCCCGAAGCCGGTCGAGTTCTGGACGATGAGGGTGTTCACGTTCGGCACGTCCAGGCCGGACTCGATGATGCTCGTGCAGCACAGAACGTCGTAGTCGCCGGCGTAGAAGTCGAGCATGATGGCCTCAAGCTCATCGTCGCTCATCTGCCCGTGAGCGATCGCGATCCGCGCCTCGGGTACGAGCTTCTTCAGCCGCCGCGCGCATCCCGCGATGGTCTGCACACGGTTGTGGACGAAGTAGACTTGCCCCTCGCGGGAGAGCTCCTTGCGGATGCCCTCACGGATGACGTCGTCCTCGTCTTGCACGCAGAACGTTCGGATCGCGACGCGGCCGCGCGGCGCCTCGTTGATGGTCGACAGGTCCCGAATGCCGGACAGTGCCATGTGCAGGGTGCGCGGGATGGGCGTCGCCGTGAGTGTCAGCAGGTCAACGTCCGGCCTGCTCAGCCGAAGCGTCTCCTTATGCCCGACGCCGAAGCGCTGTTCCTCATCCACGACGACGAGGCCGAGGCGCGCGAAGGTGACCCGGTCCGACAGCAGCCTGTGAGTGCCGATCACTATGTCCGCGGCGCCCGACTTCAGACCGTCCAGCGTCTTCCGCGACTCAGCCGCGCTTGAGAACCGGCTGAGTTTGTCGATCCTCACCGGGTAGGCCCCGAGACGCTCTTCGAACGTCCGGTAGTGCTGCTCACAGAGGATCGTGGTGGGCACGAGTACGGCGACCTGGCGGCCGTCGAGGACGCACTTGAGGGCGGCTCGGACCGCGACCTCCGTCTTGCCGAATCCCACATCCCCGCAGACGAGGCGATCCATCGGCCTGTCGCTCATCATGTCGCGCTTGGTGGCGTCGATGGCCTCAAGCTGGTCCCGCGTCTCGTCGTAGACGAAGGCCGCCTCCATCTCGCGCTGCCACGGCTGATCCTCCGAGAAACGGAAGCCGACCGCCGCCTCACGCTTGGCGTACAGCTTGAGTAGGTCGAAGGCCAGCTTCCTTGTGGCCTCCTCGGCCTTCTTGCGCTTACGCCTCCACGCCGTGCCCGCCAGGTTGTCGAGCTTGGGAGCTGCGCCTTCGGCGCCGATGTACCGCTGCACGCGGTCGATCTGGGTCGTCGGAACTTTGAGGACCCCGCCCTCGTACTCGATGTGCAGGTAGTCGCGCTCCACTCCTTCGACCGCGTCCTGCACGATCCCCACGTAGCGCCCGACGCCGTGGGCGACGTGGACAACATAGTCACCCTCGCGCAGCTCGGCCAGCGTCGTGAGCTTGACCTCCGAGCGCGGCCGTCGCGGCGGCAGGAGCGGACGGTCGTAGCCGAACATCTCCCGATCCGTGACGACGACCAGCCCGCACCCCGATGCTCGGAAGCCGCCGGCGACCGGCACCGATCCAACGTGCACCATTCCGGTGGCAAGGTCGGCGTGCTCAGCGTAGTCCTCGACGTGCTCGACCCCGCGCTCGGCCAGGATCGACTTCAGCCGCTTCACCTGGGCCGTCGACAGGAGAACCGCGTTGCCGTCGAGCTGCCACTCGGACACCTGGCTGCACAGGTCCGCGACCGACCCACGCATGGAGCCGACGGGCGCGTGGGCGAAGTCGACGAGGCGCTTACGCTCGACCCAGGGAAGCGTCGGCGCCAGTAGCGTGAGGTAGACGCACTGCCTTGCCGCCAGCTCCGCCTCAAGCTCGGCCGCGCCCCGGAACACCGACTCGGGAAGCTGCAACAACTCGCCGCGCGCCACACGCCGCGCGTGTGTCTCGGCCAGGTCCGACAACAGCTCCTCGCATGCTCGCTCGATCCGGTGGGGCTCGTAGACAACCATGAGCGTGTCTCGCGGGAGGTAGTCGAGCAGCGTCTCGCGCTCCTCAAAAAGGAGCTGGTGGTAGTAGTTGATGGCGTCGCTGAACCGCCCGTGCCGGAGCGCGTCGGCATCCTCTCTGACGTGCGCGGCCAGCCGGTCTCGGGCATCCTTGTCTAGGTGACCCCGTTGCTCCTCATACAGGGCCTCCAGCCGGTCGGCCGCCCTAGAGCGCTCCGCGTGCGACGGCACGGTCTCGTTGGCGGGCACCAGCCGCACGGTACCGAGCTGTCCCCGCGACCGCTGTGTGCCAGGGTCGAAGGGGCGGATCGAGTCAACGGTATCGCCGAAGAGCTCGACGCGTACGGGCTCGCCCAGGGTCGGCGGGTAGACGTCGATGATGCAGCCCCGTGCGGCGAACTCGCCCGGGTCGGTCGCCATCTCCACTCGGCGGTAGCCCGCGGAGGCCAGCCAGCCAAGCATCTCGTCACGGTCGACGTCCGCGCCGACCCTGACCGGGCGCGTCAGCTCCGCGAATCTGCGGCGAGGCATGACGTCGTGCAGGAGCGAGGAGGCGGACGTGACGAGGAGCCTGCTCTGTCCCGTCACGAGCTCCCCCAGGACTCGGAGCCTGTCGGCGGCTGCCTCCGCGTCGGGCGAGTACCGCTCATAGAGCGTCATCTCGATCGGGGGCAGAAACCGTGTGCTGCCCTCCGATAGGCAGCTCGCGAGCGACTGGTGCAGCTTGTCCGCCAACTCCTCGGTGGGGCAGAGGACGAGAGTGGGCCGGCGCGTCACCAGGTGAAGGGCCGCGATGAACAGGGGGCGCGCCTGTGCCACGATCCCCTCGGCGTGCGCCGAGGTGCCGCGCTCGTCGAGTGCTGCGAGAACCGCGGCGAATGCGGGGTCGCTTTGGAATCTCCTCAGTAGGGACCGCATAGGCGCTGCCCTGAGCGCGGAATCGACAGTGGGCCGGAGCCCACCGACCATACGTGAGCGGGCCGAAGCCCGCTGTCCGGCGGAAGCGACCACGGGCGGCGCCGCCGCCCCTACTTCCTCGGCTGGATGCCTGTCTCGGGCTCGAGGACCAAGCTGGCCGCCCCCACGACCCCGGCGTCCCCGCCGAGTTTGGCCTTCACGATGCGATCACCTCGGAACTGCCCGATTCGGCACCGCGCCTCTACGGTGCGCCGCAGCGGTCCGAAGAGGTGTTCGCCGGCGTCCGCTATCTTGCCACCGATCACGACCACGTCCGGGTCGCAGAACACGACCGCGTTGACGATCCCGGCTCCGAGGTAGAACCCCGTCTCCTCGAGTACCTCGATGGCGACGGCGTCGCCCGCCTTGGCGGCTTCGGCCACAACCTGCGGCGTGATCCTGAGGCCGTCGCCGCCCGACAGGTCAAGAATCTTGCTGGCCCGGCCGCGCTGGAGCCGCTGCCGCGTACGGCGCACTATCCCCTCGGTTCCGCAGAAGGCCTCGAGGCATCCGTGCTGGGTGCAACTGCACTCAGGCCCGTCGACGTCGATGACGCAGTGGCCGATCTCGCCGAGCACCTGACGCTCGCCGCGCCGCGGCTTCCCGTCGAGGATGACCGCGCCGCCGATTCCGGTGCCGAGGGTGAGCATGACCATGTCGCGCGAGCCCTTGCCCGCCCCGAAAAAGAACTCCCCGAGGGCGGCGCAACCGGCGTCGTTGCCGATCTTTGCCTTCAGACCGAGATTGTCCTCGAGCGGCCTCGCGACGGGGACATTCACGAAGCCCGGCAGGTTGGGGCACATGACCGCGTCGCCCGAGCGCGGGTCGATGCGCCCGGCTAGGCCGATCCCGACCCCCGCCACGTCCGACCTCTGCGCGCCGGCGCGATCGAGCACGTCCTCGACGATCCAGATGATGCGGTGCAGTACGGACTCGTAGCCCTCGCGAGCCACCGTGTCTGTGCTGGACCGGGCCCGCACCTCGCCGTCGCGAGTGCAGAGCGCGGCCTTGATGAACGTGCCGCCGACGTCGATCCCGAGAGCGACCTTCTCATCGGCCATCGTTGCTCAGTCCTTCAGGTTGTGTCGCCGCTGGGTGGGCGCGGGGGCGCGACGCCCCCGCGCGGTGTCCCCGGGGACCCGGGCGTGGGATGCACGGGTCCGCGCGGGCTATTCCTCAACCACGAAGGGTAGAAGGGCCATCTCGCGGGCACGCTTTATGGCCATCGTCAGCATGCGCTGGGCCCGTGCGCTCAGGCCGGTCTGCCGGCGCGGGACGATGCAGCCGCGGTCGTTCAGGAACTGCCTCAGTAGACGTACGTCCTTGAAGTCAACGTAGGACATCTTCTCAATGTCCGGACGACCCTTGCGCCGGCGACGGCGCCGCGCGCGGTCTCGATCGCGATCCCGGTCCCGGCCCCCCCGGTCACGGTCGCGACCGCCGCGATCGTCGCCGCCACCCCCGGGCTTGGGGCCCCGAGCCTTCTCCTCATCGCTCATGTGTGTCACTCACTCCCGAACGGGTCATCGTTTTCGATAGGGTCGAACGCGTCGGCGGTATCGCCGCCGACGGCCTCACGTGCCTGGCGCGCTCCGGCACCGGGCTCGCCGGGCCCGCCGCGCGGCGGCGGAGCTTCCGAGTCGTCCGGCGGTGGAGCGCCGCCCTCCGCGGGCCGCGGCGAACTGACGATCTGTACGTTCTCGGCGAGCACCTCGTACATCCGTCTCGGCTCGCCCTCGGGGGTCTCCCACTTCCTGACCTGGATGCGTCCCTGGACCCCGACAACACTGCCCTTCTTGAGGTAGTTCGCGCAGAACTCGGCCCTGTCACGCCAGGCCACAATGTCGATCCAGTCGGTCTCGCGTTCGCCGGACTGGCTCTTGTACGGACGGTCAACAGCCATGGAGAACTTGCAGAGGGAAACGCCGCCGGACGTGACGGTCAGTTTGGGGTCCTGACCGAGCCGCCCCACCAGCACTACTGAGTTGACCATCAGGCCCACTCCCTTCCGGGGTCCGCCTACTCCTGGTCGTCCTCGACGTCGTCGCCGTCGTCGACGTCGTCCTGCTCCTCACTCACGTCTTCGCCCTCGTCCGCGTCGCCGTCCCGCTCCTCACTGACATCGTCCTCGGCGTCGGCGACGGCCGCCGCGCTTGGCTCACCGGCAGACTGAGCAGCCGGTGCCTCTACGCCGGTCTGTTCGTCCTCGGTCGGCTCGTCGTCGAATTCAACGGTCGGGGTCGGTGCCGGTGTCGGCGCGCCCTTTTCGTGTGCGGCCCGGATGCGGGCCTTGTGCTGGCGGTCGGTCTCCTTGACGATGATGTGACGGATCACGCGCGTGTCGATCCGCAGCCTTCGGCGCAGCTCCTCAACGGCAGGCTTGCCCCAGAAGACCATGTCCACGTAGATGCCTTCCCTCTCGTGGCCGATCTCGTAGGCGAAGCGCTTCTGGCCCATCGGCGTGAGCTCGATGATGCCGCCGCCATTGTCGACGACGACGTTGCGGAATTGCTCGACGGCGCGCCCTACATCATCGGGGGAGACGCTGGCGTTAAGGATGTACAGGCAATCGTACCGGTACTCAAGGTTGGGGTCGGGCAATATTGCCGACCTCCCTTCCACGGGCTTATGCCCTCGAGCTCTCGCGGCTCGAGAGAGAAGGGCTCCACTCTAGGCGCCGGCCATAGGGCCGACGCACGCTGTCACTTAGGCGATGGGCCTATGCCCATTGTCCCTAGCCGGCCAGGACACGCAGCACCGCGTAACCTACTTCGCGCGCCACGTTCCTGTCAACTCCGAGTTCGGCCAGGAACTCGCGCGCCTCATCGGGTCCTAGCCCGGCCGCGTCGGCGTAGAGCTTGGCGCACATGGCGACCGTCACGCTGCCACGGTACTCCAGCCGCTCGCGCAGGAGCTCATCCGTCACGCCCGTGCTCGGGTCGTACTCCGAGTCCTCGTCGGTGTTCATCACCACGAGCACCGGCTTCGCGGAAAGGAACGCGACCCCCGTGAGCTCGCGCAGCTCGTCGGAGTCAAGCCCCATGTCGCGCGCGGGCTGCCCCCCTGCCAGCGCGTCGCGGATCGCGAGCAGGGCCTCTCGCCCGGGGTGGTCGCGATCCATGCGCCTGAGGGCGTCGTCCGCAGCCGACAGGTCGGCGATCAGCACCTCACGCTCGACAAGCTCGAGGTCTGGCAGCGGCCCTCCGGTGCAGCCGGGTTGCTCGAGCACCCCCGGACCCCCGAAGCAGCGCACGACCTGCGCGAGAACGTCCGCCTCTCGGGCCGCGAACAAGCTCTCGGGGCCGAGCCATTCGCCCCGGCTCGAGTCGCGCGCCACCGACGGCAAGTCCAGTAGCTCGATCTCGCAGGCCTCTGTGTCGGCGAGGAGCCCGGACACGACGCGGTCGGTCGCGAACGGTACGTGCGACTCGCCCCCGGGCACGCCGGTGAGGGCCGCGAAGAGCGTGGACTTGCCCGAGTTGGGCGCGCCTATGAGTGCAACGGTAACCAACGGTGCCGTCCTCGCCGCGTAGAGGCGGCCCGGCGTGGCCGGCCCTGGCCAAGCGCACTGGCTCGCCTCTACAGCGCGCCACGGCGCCGGCTCCCGGAGGCCCCTCGTGCGGGGCTCTAGGATTGGTAGCGGGGGGGGGACTCGAACCCCCGACGTCACGGGTATGAACCGTGTGCTCTGACCAACTGAGCTACCCCGCCACCGCCGCGGTCTCAGCCCTTCTTCTTCTTCTTCTTCTTAGACTTGCGCTTCTTCGCCCGCTGTTCCTCGATAGCCCTACGGCGCGCCTCGGCCTCGCGGTCTATAGTGTCATAGATCTGCTTCTCGAAGGCCAAGAACCTGTCCGTGGGGAAGGACGCCAGGCGCTCAGTGTTCGGCATTGGCGGTCTGTCCTCCGGAGCCCAAAGTCTAGCCAGCGCCCCCGGGGGTGTCAAGGAGTTTGGCGCGCATCGCCTTGACACGCCCGACGCTCGCCGGTATCATCGCGTTTCTGCGAGCGAGGTCGCACCGTATCCATCCCTGAGGTGCCTTACAAGATGCAAGAGTCGGCGATCTTCCGCAGCGGCGGAAAGCAGTTTCGTGTGAGCGTAGGCGACCTGCTGGACATCCCTTCGATCGAGGCCGGTGACGGCGGGGAGGTCGCCTTCCCCGAGGTGCTCCTCTACAGCTGCTCGGGCGAGACCAAGGTCGGCACGCCCACGCTCTCGGGAGCCGAGGTCGTGGCCGAGGTGAAGGCCCAGGTAAAGGGGCCCAAGATCCGCGGCTTCAAGTACAAGCCGAAGAAGCACTACAAGCGCGCTTTCGGTCACCGGCAGCCCCTCACGAGGATCCGGGTTGCCGCCATCAAGGTCTAGGCGGACCGCGCGGAAGGTGATACACGATGGCCCACAAGAAGGGCATGGGAAGCACGCGCAACGGGCGCGATAGCAACCCCAAGTTCCTGGGGGTGAAGGCCCACGACCAGCAGGTCGTGACCGCCGGGTCCATTCTGGTCAGGCAGCGCGGCACGCCGATCCACCCCGGCGTCAACGTCGGCCGCGGGAACGATGATACGCTCTTCGCCCTCAAGCCCGGCGTTGTGAGTTTCCGCACCTCAGGCAAGAAGAAGATCGTGCACATCGTCCCGCTTGAGGCGGAGGCGTAGGTCGACGTACGTCGGCTGAGAGCCTGCAATGACAGCGTTTGTTGATGAGGTCGTCATCGAGGTGCGTGCCGGAAACGGCGGTGACGGCCTCGTTTCACTTCACAGGGAGAAGTTCCGCCCCAAGGGTGGTCCCGACGGAGGGGACGGCGGCGACGGCGCCCAAGTGGTCTTGCGGGCCGACGCGCGGATGTCCAGCCTCATCGACTTCCAGTTCGAGAGCGTCTTCAGCGCTCAGCACGGCCTGCCCGGTCGCACGAATCGCGGACACGGTCCGTCCGGACGAGACCTTGTCGTCAAGGTGCCGGTTGGATGCACGGTGACACGAGTCGACACCGGGGAGCTGTACGGCGAGCTGTTCGTCCCGGGCCAGGAGCTGGTCGTCGCCGTCGGTGGCTCCGCCGGACGCGGCAACGCCGCATTCGCCACGTCGACACGGCAGACCCCACGGTTCGCCGAGCGCGGCCTTAGGGGCGAGCGCGCGAGGCTGCGGCTGGAGCTGAAGCTGCTGGCCGACATCGGCCTCGTCGGCCTCCCCAATGCGGGGAAGTCCAGCCTGCTGAGGATCGTGTCCGCCGCCCGCCCCAAGGTCGCGGACTATCCCTTCACCACCCTCCAGCCGGAGCTGGGCGTGTACCGCGCCGGCGAGGGCGAGTCATACGTCATCGCCGATGTGCCGGGCCTTATCGAGGGGGCGCACCGGGGCGTCGGCCTCGGCGACGCGTTCCTGCGCCACCTCGAGCGCACCCGCGTCCTTGTGCACCTGCTCGATGTATCCTTTGTGGAGCGCGAGGAGCCCGTGGCCGACTACGAGACCATCCGTGCCGAGCTCGAGGCGTACGGGCGCGGGCTGACGGACCTGCCCGTCCTGGTGGGGCTCAACAAGATGGACATCGCCGACCCCGAGCTTGTGGAGATGGTCGAGGGCGAGCTCGCCCAGATTGGGTGCCTGGAGACCTTCCGCATCAGCGCCGCCACCGGTGATGGCGTCGACCGGCTGATCGGCGCCGCGGTTAGTATCGTCCAGCGCATGCGGCGTGACGCCCCCCCGCCGGCCGATCCGCCGAAGCGCACGCGCAGGCCCGACCCGCCGGTGCGGCCCATCATGGTGGAGGGCCCGGTCGAGACCGTCGACGACGACTCGGGCGAGGTGTCGGGCCGGCTCTTCACTGTGTCCGGCACCGAGGTCGAGCGTGTCATCGCTCGGACGCATCTAGCGAACCCTGAGGCCCTGCTCTACCTGCATCAGCAGCTTGTGGCGCTCGGCGTACTCGGCGGCCTCGAGGATCTCGGCGCCCGGGAGGGAGACACGGTCCGCATCGGTGACGCCGAGCTCGAGTACGTCGACGCCGCGAGCGTGAGGGACTGAGCGCTCAACGCTGGGCAACGGGCTTAGCGCCCTTGCCCCCGGGGGCGAAGTGCGCCTAGAAGAGCCAGTTCGGGCGCTCCGCCATGATGGGCTCGAGGTAGTCGAAGATCCAGTTTCGAATGGCGGGGGCCAGGTAGAACCGAGGGGTCAGCAAGTCGGCTGAGGCCGCCAGAACGCCCTCTTCCCGCGCCCTCCGGGTAAGGTCGCAGTGAGGGTAAAGGCGGATCCCGACCGAGACCGACACCATGCTCGGCGACCACCGCTGCATGAACTCGATGCTCTCGTCGAGGCTCCGCCGGTCCTCACCCGGGCCTCCCAGCAGCAGAAAGGCGTTGTATTGCACGCCCTCTGCCTCGAGGAGGGAGAAGCAGCGCTCCACATCGGCCCTGGTGAATCCCTTCCGCAGCGCCTCGAGCAGGCGATCGCACCCGCTCTCGTTGCCGACCATCACGAGCCCGCAGCCCGCGCGCTTCATCAGCCGGATGAGATCCGGGGAGGCGAAGGCCGGGTTCAGCGTGCAGCTCCACTGGATGCCGAGGCCGCGGCGGATGAACTCCCGGCAGAGCGCCTCGGCGTGCTGCTCCGGGTTGGTGAAGACGCTGTCGACGAATTGGATGCGCGTGTGGCCGGCCTCGGCCAGGGCTTCCACCTCATCGGCCACGCTATCCGGCGACCGCGAGCGGATGGTGCCGCCCTCGATGGCGGGCGTCGCGCAGTACACGCACGAGAGGGTGCAGCCGCGCTTGGCCTGGACCGTGGCCACGTTGGGAATCGGGGCCGTGCCCCGGGCCTCGTAGTATCGAGGCATGTCCATGCGCCGGCGGTCGGGCGATGGCAGAGCGCTAAGGTCGGCTATGAGCTCGAACGGGTTCTTGCGCACGACGCCGTTCTCGCGCCAAACGAGCCCCGGGACGCGCTCCGGCGCCCCCTTGCTGTCGAGCGTATCCAGGAGCTGCGGGAACGCGCGCTCGCCTTCGCCCACAATCCCGTAGTCGGCGCCAAGATAGGCCAGGGCCTCGGATGCGAACATGCTGAAGCCGGCGCCGCCCGCGACAACGGGGGCGCGAGACTCATTCCTGCACACCGCCGCCATGTCGCGGGCCTCGGCCATGAGGAACCTTGGCGTTCGGAAGTCCTGGTCATCAACGTTGCGCACCGATAGGCCGACCACGTCGGGGCCAAAGCCGCGCAGCCGCCGGCGCAGCGAGGACGGCCAGTCCTCCTCGAACATAGCGTCCCACACATCGACCTCGTGACCCTCCTCGCTCAGGCTGGCGGCAACGAACGCCAGCCCCACGGGGAAGGGCGGCACCATGGACGTGCATGTGTTCGTGGACACTAGCAGAACGCGCATATGCGCCTCCAGCGACGCCTTTCCCGGCCGGTGCGACCGCGTCCTGCTCCGCAGGGGCGCGGGCGTCGAGCCTCGAAAGACAGTACCAGGTCGGATGATGACAACCGAAGGAGCGCGCCTCATGCCCGTCACAGAACGCATCACCTACTTCAATGACCCTGGCGCGTGGCAGGAGAACACCGAGGCCTGCATTGAGATCGTGAAGCAGGCCGTCGAGCGCGGCGCCGCGCGGCACGTTGTCGTGGCCTCGAGCACAGGGCGGACGGCGGCCGCGTTCGCGCGCCAGCTTGACCTCTCGCGGGTAAGCCTAGTCGGCGTGAAGATGGCCCAGGCCGTGGACCGGCGGTACAGCGTGTCGCCGGACGAGGCGGCGTGCGCGCACCTGGCCGAGCGCGGGGTGCCGCTGGTCGGTGGCGTTCACGCCCTCACCGGCGGGGTGGACGTTGCCTTGGCCGAGAGGTTCGGGGGCGTCTCGCCGAACCAGCTCATCGCCAACACGCTCTATCTCTTCAGCCAAGGGATGAAGGTCGCCGTGGAAGTGGTGCTCATGGCCCATGACCACGGCCTACTCCCCGACGCCGCCCCCGTGCTGGCGGCTGGCGGCACAGGTCAGGGCTGCGACACGGTGGTCCTCGCCAAGTCGGCCGGGAGCAGTCGGCTGTTCGATCTGCGCGTGCTGAAGGTGCTCGCCATGCCGCTCGAGTGCGGCATGGGGTAGCTCGCGCCCGACCTCGCTCGGGCGCGTTACCGCACGACGGTGATGGTGCCCAGGACGTTCGCGCCGTACGTTCCATCGCGATCGGTCCACCAGGGCACGTCCCGGTTCGCCACGCGCACCGCATAGCGTGGGTCGTAGCGCAGAGACTCCGCCGCGTCCGGCAGCCAGAGGCCCAGACGGTACTGCCCGGGGTCCACGTCAGCCCGGACCTTCGCGGACACTACGTGCTCCAATGGCGCGAACGTGGGATCGCCCGGCGCGAAGGGCTGCCACGTCCGGGGATCGGCATTCGTGTCGCACACGCTCACCACGCGTCCCTTCTCGTCGATGAGCACCGCGAGCACCGGCCGCGGGTTGTGCGGCACCGAGAAGCCCCGGTTCACCAGCCGCGCTCTGGCGGTCGCGTCGTGGCCGGCCCGAACCGAGCGTGGGAACGTCGCCGACCGAAGCTCGATTCGGTACCCGAGGTGGTCGCGGATGTACTCGAACTGTGTTCGTGGCACGGGCTGCCCGCCCTCGTCCTCGAAGTACCCGTCCGACAGCGGCAGGCTCCGCTCACGGACCTGCCTCTCGGTGATCTCGGTCTTCATCCAGTCGTCGATGGAGTATGGGGCACCCTCTCGGTCGGAGAAGCTATGGGCAAGGCTGAATGTGGTGTAGTGGTGCAACCGCATCCGCTCGGCCGCGCGTAGGCCGTCGATCTTGCCGCCCTGGTCAGACCAGAACAGCTCCCCGTCCACCGGGACGTAAGGGCTCTCGTCGGTCATGTAGTCGAACTCGGGGTTGCCGGGGCTTCCGTAGTTCGGCGCCTCGGGCCACGTGCCCCCGTCGGTCTCCCCGGCCAGAAAGCCGTCGTCGTGGAAGCCGATGCGAGCGTCGGGGCGCGTCGTGTGTGCGGTCTCGGCGGTGACCTGCTGAAAGCCGCCGAGGACGGGCTCCTCGAGCACCCACCGCTTGTACTTCGGAACGCGCACCTGGGTCATACGACCGTTGGGCAGCATGTCGAGCACGCTCGCGACGATGTCGGCCAGCTTCGCGTGGTCCGTCTCCAGCCCGTGCGCGGAGCTGTGCCACTCGCCCCAGGCGCCCACAAAGCCCGCCTGCAGCACGTGGATGATGTCGGCGTTCTGGCGCACGATTGGGCGAAGCTGCGCCATGTGCGCTCTGATATCGTCCAATGTGGGGCCGGCGGTCCGATCGGTGGTTCGCTCGTAAGCGAAGCGGAGCAGCGCCTTGTAGCCGTGCGACCTGAGTGCCCAAAGGCTGCGCCTCAGACACTCGAGCTTCTCGTCAGGCAGCGGCACGCCGACATAGCTGTCGAGGTAACAGTACGTCTGCGCCATCGTGAGCCCGTGCTCGCGGTAGCGCGCGCAGTCCAGCAGCCACCAGTCGTCGCTGAAGCCCTCGGGCACCAGGCCCAGTAGGTGGTGCGCCGGCCCCCACGCAGGCTGCCCCGGCGGCTCGGCGATGAGCGTCTCGATGCGGAAGCCGCGCTCCGGGTTCCAGAGCCCGTCGCGCCCGCCGGGGTCGGTCGGCCTGATGCCATGGTACGTGACTGTGTTCACGTCGGCCACCTCACCCATCGCGCTCCCAGACAGCAGAGCGGCGACTCCGAACACGGGGAGTATCACGAGCCATCGTCGATCCTTCACGTCGGATCGCCTCCGTCCTCGCCTGGACGCAAGCCCACCTGGCGTCGCGCGCAAGCTGCGCCATCCGGGCGGCACCCGGCCTCACGCTTGCGCGCCAGGCTGCGATGTGCAGCCGCTTCGCCGCTCAGGGGCGGCCCCTCTTCCTTCAGCCCCCAAGAGCGCAATGCACTGCTCGCACTTGTCGCGCACCCGGCCGACCGCCGCTCGGGTCAAGCCGAAGTAAGACTGAGTGTCGGCCGCGGCCCCCGCCAGTGCCTGACCGGCCGCGATGAACAGGTCGGTGGCGATGTTGACCTTCGCCACGCCGAGCCCGACCGCCGCTCTCACCTGCTGGTCGGGCACGCCTGAGCCGCCGTGCATCACCAAGGGCAACGCGACGCGCTGAGCTATCGCCGCCAGCAGGTCGAGGTCGACTCGGGCCTCGCCCTCGTATTGCCCGTGGGCCGTTCCGGCCGCCACGGCGAGGCAGTCGACGCCGGTCTCCGCGACGAAGCGCTCGACGGTCGCGGGATCGGTGAAGCCTCGTCCCAGGGCGCCGTACTCCTGATAGCTGCTCCCGACCCCGACGTGGCCGAGTTCCGCCTCGGCGCCGGCGCCGCGTGTGTGGGCGAGTGCGACCACCTCTCGGGTCACCTGAATGTTCTCATCGATGGGCAGCTCGGAGCCGTCGAACATCACGTCCGTGAAGCCGAGGTCGAGCGCGCGGCGGCAATGCTCCACGCTGCTCCCGTGGTCCAGCATCAGCGAGATCGGCACCGCGGCTCCCTCGGCGCGGGTCCGAACGTACGCCGCGAGCGCCGGCCCCTCGGGGCGGTCGAGGAGCCCGGAGTAGATCGCAACGATGACGGGCGCCCGAACCTCCTCTGCGGCCGCCACCATCCCCTCGGTGCAGAGCGAGTCGACTGTGTCGAACAGCGGCACAGCCCAACCTTCGAGCCGAGCCTGTCGGAGCAGCGGAGCGATCGACACGACTGGCAAGAGCGCCTCCCAATCCCCTCTCCCCCGGGCTAGGGTGAGGGCCGTCCGAGCGAGGTAAGCTGCTCACCTCGTGTCGTCCCTCGCCCGCCTCTTCACTGCGTTCAGGGGCGACCTCTCCCGTAGGGAAAGGTCTGATAGATCCCCCGCCTCTCGAGGAACTCCACTGTCTCTTCCAAGGTCGGGATGCCCTCTCGCCCGCCGAGCTTCGCGCACTTGATGGCGGCGACGGCGGATGCGAACTGCGCGACGCTCGGGAGGCTCCAGTCATTGAGCAGCCCGACAAGATAGGCGCCGTGGAACACGTCGCCCGCGCCTGTGGTGTCGAGCACCTCGACCTGGAACGCCGGCGTGTGGAACGACTCCTCGGCGGTTGTGGTGTAGCACCCGTCCGCCCCCTCGGTCTGCACAACCACGGTCGGCCCGTGGTCGAGCATCGCCCGGCCGGCTTCCCAGAGGTCCTCTCGGCCCGTCAGTGCGCGGCCGAAACCCGACCCGCAGATGAGGACGTCAACGAGTGACAGCAGCTCGACGAGCTTCGGGGACACCGGGCCGCCGTCGGTCCGGGAGCAGTCGATCGCGACGCGCCTCCCCGCCTCACGCATCCATCGCGCCGCCTGGAGAGCGGCATCGCCGTGGAAGCCGTCGAGGTGGAGGAACTCGGCTCCCGTGATGTACTCGCGGTCAAGCTCGCCCTGTCGCACCGGCGAGTCGCTGAAGCCTCTGAGCCCGACGAACACGCGCTCGCCGGTCTCCTCGTGAACGTACACGATAACGACCGCGGTCTCCGCCCCGGGCCTGCGCACGACCCGCGACACGTCCACTCCGCGCTCCGAGAGCGTTCTCACCTTCAGCTCGCCGGCAAGGTCGCTGCCCGCGGTGCCAATGTACCCCACGCGCGTACCCAGACGCGCGGCCGCCACACAGGCCGTTCCGACCATCCCACCGCCGTCGAGGCCGAAGCCGGCGACACTGCCCCCGCGCTCCCAGGTCGGCATGTCGCCGACGCGAATGAGAACGTCCAGGGTGGCCAGGCCGAGGCCCACGATGTCCGGACTGTCCGACGGCCCGGGGGTCACTCCACCACCACCGGCTGAACGCCGAGGAACAGGCAGGCCTGGCGAAGCGCGTGAATCTGATCGCCGTGGGTCATGCTCGCGTGATGGATGAACCCCTCTTCGACGAGCGTTCGGTACAGCCGGTCGTGGTCGGGCACGCGCACCCACGACCAGGTTCCGGAATGCACCTCATCCGATTGCTCTATGTCGCCTCTGGCGATGAGCATCTTCCATTCGCCGTCGTACTCGGCGATGCGGCAGAACGTCACGGTGCCCAACTTAAGCTGGAACTGGAACAGCCCGGCCTGCGCGTCGCCTCGCCCTGGAGGGCCCTGTCCGACCATGTCAGACCGCGACCGGAGCGCGGTCGGCCGCCCCACGGCGGCCAGACACACAGGCGCGTTGCCGCAGTGCCACGCGAGCAGCAGGTTCGTATCGTCGCGATGCCGGATCGTCCAGTCGATGAAGTGTGGCGGCACACGCCCGAGCGCGGCGCGGTAGCTCGCGAGCATCGACAGGGCCCCGAGAACGTCCGCCTCGCACGCGGCGAGGATGCCCCTCTCGGTCAATCGCCCGAAGACAGCGCAGGCGGAGATGCCGAGCGCGCGCTGGATGGCGGGCCAGCATTGCATCGCGAGCGCGGACACCCCTGAGCGCTCGGCGAACCCCACAAGCGCCAGCTCGAGCTTCGCCGCGTTCAGAAGGTAGTCGTCGCCCACCGTCACTTCGCGGACCGAGCCTCGTATGTCCTCGGCCACGGCGGCAACGGCCGGATCGTCGTCTGCGCGGCGTTTCGCGTCCGCGACGATCTCCGACAGGTCGGCGAAGATGACGTTCTGGCCGAACTTGCGTGCCATCGCCACTTCGTCGTACGCCACCGTCTCGAAAGTTGGCGGTCGCACGCCGATCTGGCCGATGCGTGCGTTGCGGAAGCCCTTGATGACGGACACCGCGCGCGCGAAGGCTTCGAACTCGCGAGCCAGCCCGTCGTCGCCCGGCAGGAACAGCCCCGCGAAACGGAAGGGGATGCCGCGCCTGTGAAGTCCGGCGGCGATGGACAGATTGCCGCAATACGAGTCCGAGACACGGGCGAGGCTGGGACCGGGGTCGGCGGCCGGCTCCTTCGTGGCGTACAGGAGGACAGGGGCTCCGAGCCGCTCCGCGACCTTGCACGCCGACCTCTCGTCCCCGAAGTCGGTCGGGCAGAGGACGACGCCGTCCACGCGCTCGCGCGCGAACAGCTCGACCGTTTCCTCGGCCTCATCGAGACTGCGGACGCCGCCCTCGGGCGCGACCACCTCGACGCCCGCGACCGCGCCGAGCGCGGCGATGCTCTCGTCGCGCATGCTCTGCGTCCACGCTGACCATCGGAACCGGTACGAGGGCACGAAGCCCAGCCTTACCCTGAAGCTCATGCACTCCTCCACGTCACGCCTGCCGCGCCAGGTCGGCAAGGTACTCCTGCCCCGACTCCGGGTTCTGGGTGCAGCCGATCGGGATGCCCTTCGAGAGGTTGCCGAAGCACTTCTCGTTGCAGACTATGCAGCGGATGATGCTGTCCTTCTTGCCCTCGGAGAGCTTCATCGGCAACTCGCGATCGGCAATGAGCCCCCGGCCGATAGCGATGAGGTCCGCCCGGCCCTCGGCCAACACGCGCTCCGCCTCGTCCGGGTCGAGGCCGAAGCCGCCGACAGCGATCACCGGGATGCTCACGGCCTGCTTCAGAGCGCCGGCCCAGTCGGCCCGCGGCGCCGTGTCGGAGCTGGTGCTCGGGGACACGTCCAGAACATCGACGCCGGCCTCCTGCAGCGCCTGCGCGAACGCACGGCTCTCGTCAAGGCCGTACCCTTCGCCTACGGGAGTGTGGCGATAGAGCACCGCACAGCCGTCGTCGACAGCGGCTCGGATCGCGCGGACGATCCGCAGGCCGAGCTCCATCCGCCGCTCGGCCGACCCGCCGAACGCGTCGGTCCTGGTGTTGTGCACCGGCGAGAAGAACCGGTTGAGGAAGAAGCCGTGTGCTCCGTGCGGCTCGACGCCGTCGCAGCCCGCGCTGCGGCAGTTCAGCGCCGACGCGGCCCAGAGCTTCACCATCTCCTCAAGCTCGGCCTCGGTGGCCGCGCGCGCTCCATCACGATCCGAGGGCGCGATGGTCTCGCCGTCCGAGGCGCGGCCGGGCTCGTAGAGCTGCGCCGTGAACGCGCAACCTGCCTCGTGCACCGCGTCGATCGTTCGCTTCAGCTTTGCGGCGAAGGCGGGCTCCGCTATGTCGCGGATGGAGGTGGCCTCTCTGATGATGAGGCCGGTTCCCCCCAGCGCGCGAGCGACGTACCACCAGTGCGCCTGGCCTCCACCCGCGTCCATGCACGTCACCATGGGCGGCATGACGATCCTGTTGCGGAGCCGCAGCTTGCCAGTGTCGAGCGGGGAGAGCAACCTCGCGTAGGCCGTCATCCGTGTCACCTCTACTCTCTAGCGTGCGAGTGTGGTCGTGCCAGGTCACACACTGACTCGATGTGGCGCAACCTCACCCCCCCGGCCCTTCACCCATTCGACACGCTCAGGGCTCAGGGCCGTTCCCCCTCGCCGCTAGCGGAGAGGGGGTGCCGCAGCGGACGCGATTCATCGCGCCCGCGGAGGCGGGGGTGAGGTTGGCGGCGCCGTGCGTAGCGATGATCAATCCGCTCTCCCTAGCGTGCAAGAGTGATCCGCAGGACCTGCGCGTGGTCGCAAGGCGGTTCCACGGGCAGCTTGACCCTCAAGGCGTCCGCTTCGTGGGACCACTCGATCGCAGCGGCGGAGCCGACCAGGCTCACAGTCCCGATTCGGCGATCGAGGAGCCCGGCGCCGGTGCCCAGCGATCTGACCGCCGCAGCCTCACCGGGCCAGTCGAGGAAGACGGCGTAGAGCGTGTCGCCCTTTGTCGTGAAGCGGATGTCCTCGCCAGTGAAGTCGGCGCGCTTCGTGTCGGTGAACATCCCCTCCGGCACCTCGGTCGGGCCTTCTCCAAAGACCTTCCACGGCCGCGTGCCGTAGATTGCCTCACCGTTCACCTCGAGCCAGCGCCCGATCTCGAGGAGGATGACCTGCTCCGGCTCGGGGATCGTCCCGTCCGCGCACGGACCCACGTTCAGCAGTAGCGCACCGTTCTTGCTGACCACGTCCACGAGGTCGTCGATGAGGGCGCCAGGGGTCCTGTAGTCATGGCCCTCGATGTACCCCCACGAGTTCTTCGAGACGGACGTGTCGTTCTGCCAGAAGCGGGGGCTGATGCCGGCGAGCTGGCCGCGCTCGAGGTCCAGCACAGCGGTGCCGTCGGGAAAGGCCTTCTTCTTGTAGTTGATCGCCACGCCTAGGCCCCACTCGGCGCCCCGGTTGTAGTAGTAGGCGGCGAACCGCCGCAGGTAGGGCTCGAACGGCGGTTGCTCGATCCACCAGTCGAACCAGACGAGTTGCGGACGGTACTTGTCCACGATCTCGCACGTGCGGGCGAGCCAGTCCTCGAGGTACTCGTCGGACGGCGGGGTGCCCTCGGGCGCCGCGGGCCCGTAGAAGTCGGCCCAGCGCCCGTCGCGTACGTCCGAATCGAACGCCATCCCGCCCTCCATGAACCACCAGTGCTCGGCGCGATGGGTCGAAGCGCCGAACACCATGTCCTGCGCCCTAACGGCGTCGGCAAGCTCGCCGATAAGGTCGCGCCTCGGCCCCATCTTCGCCGCACACCACTCGCTGAAGCCCGAGTCGTACATCGCGAACCCGTCGTGGTGCTCGGCGACCGGCACGACGAACCTGGCACCCGCGTTGCGGAACAGGTCGGCCCAGTCCGGAGCGTAGAACCGCTCGGCGGTGAGCATGGGGATGAAGTCCTTGTACCCGAACTCCTTCTGCGGCCCGTAGGTCCTCACGTGATGCTCGAACTCGGGTGTGCCCTGCTTGTACATCTGCCTGGGGTACCACTCGCTCCCGAAGGCGGGCACGCAGTAGGGCCCCCAGTGGATGAAGATGCCGAACTTGCCGTCCGTGTACCAGTCCGGCACCTGGTAGCTCGCGAGCGACTCCCATGTCGGCTCGAATGGGCCGGGGGGAACCTGCACCTTTCGCTCCATCGTCACGACACCTCCAGAGGTCGCCGTCCCAGGTCTGGGAGCATTCCCGCGAGTCTCCTCCCTCACCTTGCCGGTGTCGGAGGCCGGGGCGAAGAACCCTACCCCGCTCTACACTCAGCGACATAGGCAGGCGTTCAGGATGAGTTGCTGCTCGCGCGGACTTCTCACAACGGCCGTAGGCCTTGCGGCGGTCACGTCCATCGTGTCGGGTGCGTCGGCCGAGGATCAGGAATGGACCCTCGAGCGGGCGCGCGACACCTGGCGCCCGATGGTCCACCCGGTCGAGCACGTCGGCGTGCCGGGCTATCAGTTTCAGGCCGGCGTCATGTGGGATGGATCGCTCGTCTTCGGGCCACTCGGCTTCCGCTACCTAGGGGTCATGCAGCGCGAGGTCGCCCCGCTCGGGAGCAACCTGCTGCACGTCTCGGTCGGATTCGGCGATCCGATGCGCTTCGTCGACCGCAAGGGAACGAACCGGCCCGGCCTCCGCCGGTGGCTGGAGGACGGCCGCGTCCCCATCCCGCACGTGGAGACCCGCGACGGCTGGCTCGTCTGGGATCAGTGCGTGTTCGCGCATCTCCTTGGCCGCGACTTCGCGGAGGGCATGAGCCCGCGCAACGACGACACGCTCGTCGCGCATTCGACTTTCACGGTGAGGAACACCGGCAGCGAGCCGGCCGTCGGGCACCTGTGGCTCCACTTCGGCGACACGAGCCAGGTGTGGCTCGGCTACAAGTGCGGCATGGGCGCCGAACTCGCCCCGCCGATTGATGACGCCTTCGTCGCGCCGCTCGGCGTAGTGGGCGACGAAGTGCGGTACGCGCTTCCCACTCCGCGTGAGGGGACCCTTGTGTGGCACGACGAGGTCCCGCCGCCCGACGGGATGGCCCAGCCGGGGCGCAAGCTCATCGAGTGGCGCGTGCCGCTCGAGCCGGGGGAGACGGCCGAGCTGCGGCTCCTCATCCCCTACGGCCTGGTCGACAGGGCAACCGGCGAGCGCATCGCGCGCCTCGACACGAGGCGCCTGCACGAGGAGGTCCGCGACGCCTGGCGCAAGCTGATCTTCGGCCCCGGACAGATCATCACGCCCGACCCCTGGCTCAACGACTACCTCGCCGCCGTCCCGGCCCACATGGCCGAGCAGACCGGCTACCGCGAGCAGACCAAGGTGTGGATGTACAAGACGAGCCCGAACCACTACGAAGGCTACTGGCCGTGCAACGCGGCGAAGGCATTGCCCGCCCTTGACTTCCGGGGCCTCCGCCGGATCAGTGAGCCCGTGTTGGGGAGCTTCGTCGACGCGGAGACGGACGATTACGGCAAGCTAACGGCCGAGCTTCGCGGTCAGGGCGGCGTGGTGCGGGGCGAGGGCTTCGAGCGGCGCCCGGGGTTCCTCGGCAACTTCGGAGAGTGGACCGCCAACACGCTGCTCATAAGCCACGGGCTCGAGCTATGGGCGCTGGCGTCCCATTGCCGCATTACACGCGACCGCGAGTGGCTGGGCGACGGCCCCGGTTCGCCGCTGCAGGCGATGGTCGACGGGTGCGACTGGATCGCCGCCCAGCGGCGCCGCACGATGAGAGAGGAGAACGGCGTGCGCGTGCCCCACTGGGGCCTGCTGCCCGCCGCGGCCGCGCACGATTGGCTCTCCGGCAACACCATCTTCAATGACGCTTACTGCATCTACGGGATGACCGAGTGCGTGCGCGTGCTGCGCGAGATAGGCGACCCGCGCGCCGAGGACCTGGCCGCCGAGCTCGCCGATTACCGGCAATGCCTGCACGACCGCTACGTGGACGCGACCGCGGCCGCCCGGCCTGTGCCGATGCCGGACGGGTCTCTGCTCCCGTACGTTCCTCGCGACATCTATGAGCCGGACTGGCGGGGGCTCGACTGGACGTACACCGGCTACGGCCCGACGCGCGCCGGCGCATGGGGTGCGCTGGATCCCTTTGATGAGCTGGTGAACCAGTCCGAGCTCTTCCTCGAGGTCGGGATGCCCCAAGGCGAGGGCCGCTACATGAAGGCCCACATAGTGAACCCGGACATCGCGGACGCCAACTTCGCGGACATCGGGGATCCCGAGACACCAAGGCATTGGCTGTGGCGGCACTATGTCGAGTACGAGACGATGTGGCCGATCGGCGGCCCTCTCTTCCTCGCGCGCGACGACCTGCCCCGGTTTTTCGAGTGGCTGTTCAACAACCTCGCGGCGGTGCTTCACCATGACTGGCGCGTGGGCGTGGAGTCGCTCGACGGCGTACCCTCCTGCGCACCGGGCGACGGCGAGCGGTGGCAGGTCATCCGAGCGATGTTCGTCAGTGAGCGCGGCGGCTATGACGGCTCGCAGCAGTCGCTGTGGCTGCTCCAGGCGATCCCGCGCTCGTGGCTGAAGCCTGGCGACCACCTCGCCGTCAAGGACATGGGCACACGCTTCGGGGGCATTGTGAACCTCTCCGTCGACGTCGCCAAGGAAGGCGACTCGGTGAAGGTGACCGCCAACCTGGACCTCGTGGAGATGCCGACCGAGGTCCGGATGCGCCTCCGCTCCGGGGACAGCCGCCCGCTCAAGTCCGCCACCATCAACGGCATCGGGACCGAGGTGCTGGAGGGAGACACGATCACGCTGCCTAGGGAGTTGAAGGGGATGTACGACGTGGTGGGGAGGTTCTGAACCGGGACCGCCGGCGCTCCCGGACGCGGCGCCACCCTTACGGGTACAGCTTCTCCATCATCCGGGGGAAGCAGCAGGCCTCGCGGATGTGCTGCAGGCCGCAGATGTACTTCACGAAACGCTCCAAGCCGATGCCGAAGCCCGCGTGCGGCACCGTGCCATAGCGCCGCAGGTCGAGGTACCACTCGTATGAGTCGAGCGGCAGGTTCTCCTCCGTGATGCGCTCGAGCAGGAGCTCGAGGTCGTCCTCGCGCGCGGAGCCGCCGATGATCTCGCCGTGGTCCTCGGTGGCGATGAGGTCTGCGCAGAGCACCGTCTCGGGGTCGTCGGGGTTGCGCTTCATGTAGAACGCCTTCGCCTGGCGCGGATAGCAGCACACAAAGACCGGCCGGTCGAACTCGTTCCCCAGGATCGTCTCATCGGGCGCGCCAAGGTCCTCGCCCCACTGCGTGTCCGAGCCCTTCGACTGAAGCAGCTTCACCGCGTCGCGGTACACGATCCTGGGGAAGCCGCCCTCCGCGGCGCGCTCGAGCGGCGCGAGGTCGCGCTCCACTTCCCTCAGATCGTCCGCGCAATGCTCCAGCACCCACCGGACGACGTACGCGACCATGTCCTCCTGAAGCTGGAGCGACTCATCGTGGGTGCAGTAGGCCATCTCGCCCTCGAGCATCCAGAACTCAGTGAGGTGCTTCCGCGTCTTGGACTTCTCCGCGCGGAAGGTCGGCCCAAAGCAGAACGTGTTCCGATGGGCCATGACGGCGGCCTCTTGGTAGAGCTGACCCGTCTGGGCGAGGTAGGCCTTGCCAAGGTCGAAGTAGTCGATCTCAAAGAGCGTCCCCGCGCTCTCGCCGATCGCGCCTGTAAGGATGGGCGAGTCGAAGCAGAGGAAGTCGCGGTCGTAGAAGAACTTGCGCAGCGCGAAGATGACCTCGTTGCGGATGCGCAGCAGATGCCACTGGCGCTGGCTTCGCAGCCAGAGGTGCCGGTTGCGCATGAGGAAGTCGACCCCGTGGTCCTTCGGCGTGATGGGGTACTCCATCTCGGGGACCTGGACGACCTCGATCGAGGAGATGGCGAGCTCCACCCCGCCGGGCGCGTGATGCCCCTCCCCCACCGCCTGAACAGTGCCCGTTACGATAAGCGAGGACTCCTGGCTCAGCCGCTCGGCATCGGCCCACGCTTCCTCGGATAGGCTCGGCTTGAAGGCCACCGCCTGCAGCAGTCCCGTGCCGTCGCGGAGGATGAGGAAGAGGACCTTCTTGTGGCCGCGCTTGTTATAGAGCCAGCCCTTGACGGTCACCTCGTCGCCGATGTGGCCCGGCAGATCCTTGATGAGTGCGTCCAATATCTCTGATCCATCTCCCTCTCCCTCCGGGAGAAGGTTGGGGTGAGGGGCCGCGCTGTAGGGCGCGACCGGCAGGTCGCCCGCGGCGGCGCCGTCATGTCTACTTCCCCTGTGGCTCCGGCGTCCCTGCCGGAGAGGGCTGGGTGAGGGCGGTGACCAATCAAGCCGTCGCGTTCAGTCGCGAAGCGACGCCATAGGATAGCCCAGGGCGCGAGCCCTGGGTAGGCGTCGAGCCCAAACAGGAGTCGCGAAGCGACGGCATTGGGCATCGGATCCTGGTGGGCCCTTCGCCAATGCCGCCCTTTCAGGGCTCCGGTGCGTGGGGCCCGCCAACCCAGGGCTGCGGCCACTTCGCGGCCTTGCCCTGGGCTATCCAATGTCGCCGCTTCGCGGCTCAGCAGACGGATGGGGCCACTGCGACCGCAGTGCGCTATGCACGTTCCTCGGTCGGCGGCGAGTCGGCCCGTTCCGACGGGCGGTCGCTGCCGGGCATCTCCTGTTGGGCTCCCTTCCGTCTGCGAGCCACCCACTCCGCAACGACCTCCGGGGGCAGGTGGGTGGCCAAGTTGACGTTCTTGGCATGGCTTAGGTCAACTTGCCTGGTGTCAACGTGCTCGAACCTCGCGCCGCGCACGTCAGCCCCAGCGAGCAAGGTCCCGGCTAGGGTCGCATCGGTCAGGTTGGTGTCATTGAGGTTGGCGTCGCGCAAGTCGGCCCCCGACAGGTTCGCTCCCCATAGATCCGCGCGCGTGAGATCCGCCGCGCTCAGGTCGGCCCGGCGCAGATCGGCGGCGTACAGGAGCGCCCGGCTCAGGTTAGCTCCAGCTAGTACGACGCCGCTCAGCGTCGCGGCCGGAACCGTCGTCACCTCCATGCGTCGCCCACTCCATTCCACCGTCCGCTCTACAGCGCCCGTTGCGACGGCTTCCGCGTGGATCGCAGGGGGCAGGTGGCGGCGGCTCAGGTCGGTCCGCCCCAGGAGCGCGCCTCTCAGATCAGCTCCGCTCAGATCGGCCGCGCTTAGGTCGAACCCGCGCAGGTCTGCGCCCTTGAGGTTCGCGCCCCGGAGATCGGCACGCCTCAGCCCTATGGGGACGGCGTACCCGACCGGCCTGCGGGCACGTCTGAGTACGGTGGCGATGGCTAGGTTCACCGCCGAGAGAGGCGCGTCTGCCCGGCCATCCTCAACCACGGGCACCGGGTTTCCTCTGGCAGCCGCCGCAAGCGTCTCCATGACCGGGCCCCACAGCTCTTCCGAGTCGCGGGCGACGCTTTCCAACGCGTACACCGCGCCTACGCGCGATAGCTCGCGAGCTGTGTCGCCAAGTAGCTCGATGCCCTTGTTGAACCGGTCGTTGATCTGGCCTGTGCGCGTAAGGTCATTCTGGCGGGCGAGCTCGCGAATCTGTCGTTCGGCGTTCGCGATCCCAAGGAAGACGATGACGCCTGCGATGACCTGCATCGTAGCAGTACGTTTGGCATCGTCCTTCACGAGCACCAGAACGGCGAAGGCGGCCAGAGCGGCCACTACTACGTACACCCGCGGGCGGACCCACTGCTGTGGCACACCCTTGCCGGGGCCTTCCACCTCACAGACCAGGGGGCGGATCGAGTCCCAAGTGCGCTTAAGCCACGCGCGCGCACGCGCTTGCATGGTCCGCAACCCCTTGCCGTTCTGCATCCCTCACACCCATTCGCCTCACAACTCCATCCCCCGCTGCACGTCTGTCTCGATCGCTCTAGCTTCCTTGTGCGGTGAGGAGCGCCAGCGCGGGAGGTCGGCGCCGGGGCCGTCGAGTAGCTGGTCGACGGTCACGACCTGGATGCGCGGGAAGTCCTTGGTCATCGTCGCGAAGCCCTCGGGCTTGTACCGTCCTGCGTCGGCCGCCTCGGTGAGCATCGGGCCGGTTGGCTGCTCCAGGGTCACGAGCACCCCGATCGCCGCGCCCTCCCGCTGGACCGTGCCGACCAGGTCCCGGACCTGCGACACATTGACGTGTCCCGACTTCACGGAGATGAGGCAGCGCTGGACCTTGTCCTTGCCGTCGAGCCACGTCACCACGCCGTCGATCCCGCGGTCAGCGCCGCGTTTCTTCGCAACGGGCTGAAGCCCGCTGTCTCTCCTGGAGGAGGGCGCTCCGGCCGGGGCGGCGCCGACAAGCTGGATCGCCCACTGCTCGAAGGCGTACCGGTCCTGTTCCGCGAGCATCCGCGCGCCGGCGACGTCGACCGGCAGGCCGTGGACGGGGATGCTCCTCGGGTTGCGGAACTCCTCGGGGAAGTGCTCCATCATGCGCTTGCGGATGAGCGTGATCGCGAGCGGGGTTATGTCGATCCCGACCCACCGGCGGCCGAGCTTCTGCGCCGCCGCGACGGCCGTACCGCAGCCACAGAAGGGGTCGAGCACGAGGTCGCCCGGGTTCGACGACGCCGCAACGATACGTTCGAGGAGTGCGAGCGGCTTCTGCGTCGGGTAGCCGAGGCGCTCGGCGGCACGACTGTTGATCGGTGGAATGTCCGTCCACACGTTGCCGAGCAGCAGCCCACGCTGCTCGTCTAGATAGCGCTTGAGCTGCGGGCGCTTGGACGTGCTATCTGGGTACCAGATTCGCCCCTCATCGTGGAGCCGTTGCATCGTCTCCCGCGAGTAGCGCCAGCCATATGGCGGACTCGCATGGCCG
>Ga0315282_10003710_pt1 | contig 27226 bp, 34 predicted proteins | sample YL17G07_20_MG_FD_203693 | JGI IMG/M metagenome (GOLD analysis project Ga0315282, IMG submission 203693) | Sediment microbial communities from Yellowstone Lake, YNP, Wyoming, USA - YL17G07_20 | ecosystem: Environmental > Aquatic > Freshwater > Lake > Sediment | place: USA: Wyoming | collected...
TCATCAAAAAATTCTTAAGCCTGCTATCTATCCTCCCGCCAAAATCTGGCGGGATTAATTCGCGCATTAACTTACTCATACTTCGTATTCGTAAGTTAAGCGCTCATTAAAATTGAGCTATGGGCGCGATATTTAAATTATTTTACCACATTTAAAGGATAAATCTATACGGAATTATTTAAGCGGTCTTCCAGATAAGATGTTTGTACTGGTCAAGCATGCGGTAGGTGTTAAATTGTCCTGCGACGCAGATACACTCTATCATCATATCTATCCAAGCGGAGGAAGTATCTGCTTTGCCCTGCCGGTTGGTCCTGTAATACAAGCCCACCAGATCCTCAAGGCTGCGGTACAGCTGGTCGGAATCCTCATCCATATGCAGGTCAAACTCATTGCCCGCGCTCTCCTCGCCGTTTTTATAACCGAAGAATACCCCCATCTTCCTGTCCGTTGCCTCCGCCACCCAGCCGTCAACAGTGCTCATCTGCAGGACCCCGTTCAAGACTGCCTTCATCCCGCTTGTGCCGGATGCTTCAAAAGGCGGCAGGGGATTGTTCAGCCAGACATCAACGCTGGAGGTAAGTATCTTGGCGAGGTAAATATCATAATTCTCCAAGACGATTATCTTCAGCTTGTTATAATCCTCGTTCAGCTTATCCACCTTGTCCAGCATTTCATTGATATAAGTAAAACCCAGGTTGTCATTCGGATGGGCTTTGCCGGCGAGGATGATCTGCAGCGGACCGGACTTCTCGGCGATGCTCACCAATCTATTGACATCGTGGAGTATAAGGCTTGGCCTCTTATAAGCAGCCACCCTCCTTGCCCAGCAGATAGTAAAGATATCCTTATCCAGCTTCCATTTATCCAGTAACCCGCAAAGTTCGGCCTTGTTTGACTGATGCGCCTGCCAAGCCTGCAGCCGGAAATCCGCGTTTGATTTCAGCTCATTTGCTTTTGAGAGGACCATGGGGTTGGCCTTGAAATCGTTAAAGGTCTGCGGGAACCTTTCAAAAAGACCCTTGAACTCCCGCGAGATCCAGGTATGCATATGCACACCGTTGGTAACATATTGTATCTGCTCCTTGTATTTGGGGAACTGGATGTGCATTACCCTCTGGTGGTTACGGGAAACGGCATTGATGGCGGATGATATATTCATTGAAAGCAGGGTAAGATTGGCCAACCCTGACTGCTCCTTTCCAAATCTTTCAATAACATCCGTGTCCTCTTTTTTAAGCACCTTAGCCAGGTCATCAAAAGAGAACCTGTCATGGCCTGCTTCAACCGGGGTGTGGCAGGTGTAAACAAATTTGCTCTTCAGTTGCTCCACTTCATCTTTCGGCAGTCCCCGGGCCTTAGCGACAAAGGCAAATACGGCGTGGCCCTCGTTAAGATGATACGTTCCGATATTATACCCCAATTCATTCAGGGCACCCACCCCGCCGAAACCAAGCACAACCCTCTGCAGTATCTTTAACCAAACATTGTCGCTGCGGTAGAGCTGGTCGGTCAATTGCCGGGCGCGGTCGCTATTGGGTTCGATGTTGGAATCGAGCAGGATCAAAGGCACAACCGCATCGTGCTTATAACTATAGACATAATATTTCCACAACCTTAAGTGAACATCCTCGGGCTTTAAGGATATCTTTATCCTGTTCTTTAAAGGGATAAGCCCGGGATAAGTAGAGGGGTCCCAATGCATTTTCTCCGGGGCCTGGCCGTATTTGAACCAGAACTTCTGCCGGAAATATCCGGAGTTCCAGAGGATGCCTATGCCTGCTGCCGGCAGGTTATAGTCAGCCATAGTCTTGACTGTATCCCCGGCCAATACACCCAGGCCTCCGCTGTAGATCGGAAGGTCAATTATATTATCCTGGCGCAGGGCGAAGAAATAATCGGCGACGCGGAAATTGGAGAAGACCGCGTTCTCCGGGAGCTTATTGCTGGGTTTGAGAGGAAGCTGGCTGGATAATTTATTGTAGCAGCTGGTGGCCAGGCCATACTCCATGGAAAAATAGGCGATGCTGTTCTGCTCAGAGGAGCGCAGGCGTTTTTCCGCCTTAACGATGGCATCAAGGGGCATACCGAAATAGCTGTTATCCTTTATATCCCCGGCATAATGGCCGTCATAATCATCAACCTGGACCAAGGAGTAAAATTCATCAATAAGATTATTTTTTTTCATAAGGTTTATTATGCTTCGGTTTTTTGCGCCAACGCAGGGGATTATCTTTATGTTTGCGCTCAGGCTGCGGCCCGGCGATCCCGGATGCACAACGCCGCTTCAGAAAACTTACCGAACGCCTGCCTTCTTTATATCTTCCTGTCCTTCTAAATGACGGATCATGCCTAGCTTCGCCCTGCGGCTGTGGCCGGGGCCACTCTTTTTTAACCCGCTCTTTTTTGGGCTTCTTAGGCAGCGCCGGCATGACATTTATCGGCCGGCCTAATAATTCCTTGCCGTTCAAAGCAGCTATCGCGGCTTGAGCCTCCTTTTCATCAGGCATCTCCACAAAGCCAAAGCCGCGGGATTTCTTCCCCTTCTTTTCCATTACAATTGCCACAATGGCAACCGCGCCAAAAGACGCGAAGGCCTTATGAACATCAGCTTCTTTAGCTCCAAAAGATAAATTACCTACGAAAATATTCATTTATTCCTTATGCGTAAGTTCCAGCCCAAGCTATTATAATAAATTAAACGCGATAATGCAACTTGTTTGGTGAGGGGAGTTAGCCTAATGCCATAAGCCGGTAACAGGATTATATCCAACCACCTGCCTGGCGGGGAATGAGGAAGCGGCCTCTCTGGTTGAGTAATCCCATAAACCCGTAACAGTGCTATATTCAAGCGACTGTTGGGATGAGGGGGAAAAAACGGCATCCTTTTCAGAATAACCCCATAAACCGGTAACAGTGCTATATTCAAGCGACTGCCTGGCTAAGGCCGGGGAAGTTAAGAAAAGAATAAGGCCGGCCAATATAATAACTTTATCCCGAAAGCAAAAAAAGCAACCCTTTATTTTTAAAGAGTTGCTTAATACTCCTGATTTATCCTTCACCATGATCCACCGCTTTTTGAGTGGCTGGTGAATTAATCATAGCACTGAGGCGTGAAAAAGCAATAGAAATTATACGGGGGGCGTTCCCTTACTTATCCAGCCCCTTCCAAAAAATAAAATAGAGGCCGATAAGTATACTAACGCCTATGACAATATAGGATAACCTCTCATTATGGAACTTTTGCTGCACAACCAAGCTGGCGATAATTCCGGCCATCAATATTATAACCGCGATAAGCTTTATGCGGAATAATATGCTGAGCAGTAGGATAATGCCGAGCAGTATATAAAGATTCATCTCCCCTCCCTCCTTAATTTATTTATCAGGCAGAACCTTCTCAAAATGCTGGTAATCTTTCAAAGATTTCCAATCGCCTCCCCATGTCCATCCCAAACGTTTAAAAGTTTTCACAACGGGGCAATTAGAGCTGAGCGTCCCCGGTTTACGCGTATCGTATACCGCTTTGGGAGGCAGCACAATCTTCCCTTTGATATAAGGATTTTGCACGGGATTAATATCAATGGCGAAACCGTAAGCGTGCCTGGAAAGAGATTTTCCGCCGGTTACTAATCTATAATTAAACGCGGAGGTATTATTGGAGAGCATGGAAAGATCATCCTCATTCCACTTTCCATTCTTAAAAAACCGGTCATGAGAAATGGGGATGACCGAACCTATGGGAAATTTGTTTGCTAAAGCCACCCGGAATACCTGCCGGATATCTTCCACGAGCCTCTCCTCTATAACAAGCTGGCCCTTGTGGATTTCACTGTCAAAGGAATAATACACCACCTCCACGAGCCCCTGCCTTGCCTTAAATTCGGGAGGGGCTTCTTTTCTCAACGCGTCGGGCAACGACATATCGCTGTCGATGATGGGGTTCTGCAGGGTCCCCAGCGGCGGTTGCTCAAGTTGTGCAGCCGGCATTATGCCCGCACCCCTAAACTCCGCGGCGCGAAACTTCGCAGCGCATCCGGATAGAACTACGGCTAAAAATAAGACAAAGAACAATGAATATTTCTTTCCCGTCTTCAACTCAAATCTTAGAATAGATATAATATAAACAAACATTCTTTGAAAAATTGGCAGGAGCAAATATAAAACGGTGCGCATACCGCTTTGTTCTAACGGTATTTTGACCCACCAAATCAATTTATCAATAGGCACCGCCGCTTGGGCGGCTCCCGTATTTCCCGATTCATCGCTCGGCTTCTGTGGGCAGAAGCCTCGCTTGGCGTCCCGCTAGGTCGCGGGACTTCCAGCTGATTTTATTGCGTGTGCGGCGCAGTTGCTGCTGCAGCCGAGTGGGGGCGGCTGCAGCAGCAGCGTCCTCACCGACACGTTATTACAAGTAAAAAACAAAAGTTTATAAGGGTTCGTCCGCTCCCGCCTTCAACCTCTAAAATACCGCTTTGAGGCGGGATGCTGCGCCTCTCGGATACAAAGCTTGGAGAAGCGCGGGCAAAAGGCAAATTTTGACCGCACCAAAATTTGCCTTTTTGCTCAAATTGAGCACCACAATATCAAAGTCCAGCAGCACCTTGCCAAATCGGGTTGGCAAGTGCGCACTTGCTGTGCGAAATCCCGCAAAGCGGGAGAACACACAAAAATCAATGCTGTCAGGGGGCGGAAAGAAACTTACAACTAAACCAATTTTACCACAGATTATTTGATAGGGGAACTAAAAAGATGCTAAAGAGTCAAGAAGAAAATTGAATAGGGTATACTGAAATTATCTAATGTACCGCAACTAACTATTCGATCAAAATCTCTGAATAAATAACAACAGGTGGGTTATAATCTGGGATGGGCTAGGTGGGCACCCAGGGATATGTAAAGAAACGGGTACAATATTCTGCACCCCTTTGCAGGTATAATAAGAATCTTTAAACATACCTCCCAAGGAAGCACACTCACCCATGGTAATTACAAATTTTGGTTCAGGCATGGCTTCATAGGTTTTTTTAAGCGCGAGTGCCATGTTTTTGGAAACCGGCCCTGTAACTAACAACGCATCCGCGTGCCGCGGAGAAGCAACGAAATCTATGCCAAAACGCTGGATATCATACATCGGATTTGAACAAGCGATAATCTCGGATTCGCAAGCCCCGCAGGAACCGGTATCAACTTCCCGGATATGAAACGACCTGCCGAATTTAGCGTGAATCGATTTCTTAAGCCCCCTGCCCATCTTTTCTATCTCAGGCGGACACACCAGCCCAGAAGTATCCAACGGGATAGTTACATTCCCCTTTCTGATACTGTTTTTTAGAATATTTAGGCTCATAAATCATTCCCCGGATAAGACAAGTCAAAGCTTTTGTTGCAGAGAGGAAAATCCGGAATGATATTACCCAACACCGCAAAAGAAAGACCTTCCCAGTTATGAAACGACGGACCCACAATCTTGCAACGCTCAATCTTACCTTGTGCATTAATACGAACCCATACCCGCACCGGGCCACGCCAGGCCTCGACACAACCTATAGCAAATCCTTCCTTGCATTGCACCTGTTCAATCGCGCTTAAGCTGGTATTAAGCCTCTCCAAACAGTGCTTTATAATATTAATAGATTCCCTTACTTCATTACATCTTACTTTAAGGCGCGCCGCTACATCTCCTGCCTGCTCTTTAATGACTTTAAACGAAAGGCCATCGTAGATGCCGGGTAATACCTTTCGCATATCTAATCCAATACCGCTTGAGCGTGCCGCAAGGCCGGTTATACCAAGATCGCGAGTTGTCTTAGCGCGTAAAATTCCGGTTGAGTCAACACGGTCCATAAAAGAAACGCTGGAAAAAAGCATTTCTTCAAGAGCCAAAAAATCTTTTTTAATCTTTGGAAGTACCTGGCGGATAAGTTCCTGCCTTGTCTTATCAATATCCTCCCGGACTCCTCCAACTACATTAATTCCCTTAAGATATCGAGAACCACACAGCTTCTCATTAAGTTGAAGGATCGCTTCTTTAATTAAACTGGCAAACTGCGCAGGAAAGCTAAAACCGACATCAAGAGCAATACCGCCAATATCATTGGCATGGTTATACATCCGCTCAAGCTCAAGGTACAGCGCTCGTAAAAGCTGTGAGCGCAAGGGGACATTGGCGCAAAAAATCTTCTCTGCGCTCTGACAAAAAGCAAGGCTATAACCAAAAGCTGTGTCGCCACATATGCATTCAAAAATCTTTACCGCTTCAAAAGCTGTTTTTCCTTCAAGAATCTTTTCCACCCCTCTATGCGTCCAACCAAGGCGTATTTCAAGATTAATAATTGGCTCACCGGCGACACTAAAACGAAAATGCCCTGGGCCGATAATTCCCGCATGAACCGGTCCCACCGGCACTTCAAAAATCCCTTCTCCTTCCACGCGGTTAAATTTATACTGCAAATTAGGCGAAGAATTCTCAGGAGGATGCGTAAAATCTTTACGTAAAGGATAAAATCCTTGGGGCCAAACCTCGTCATGCAATCTCAGACGCCTAAGATCGGGGTTACCCTGAGGCTCAATGCCAAACATCTCTCTTATCTCACGCTCAAATAAACTTGCTGAATGGATATCTTTAGCAAGGGAAGAAAAATGAGGATTATCCGAAGAAATATCCTGCTGCATAATTACCCAAGAACGCTTTTGTTCGTTTAAGAAAACGCAATAAAGCGTATACTTCTTGGACTCGGTGCGTAAGTCTTCAGCGAAAAACATCTTTACCGCTGAATTAAGCCGCTTATGTAACAAGTGACATAATTTACCAAAATCTTTTTCCTCGACTTTAATATACATCTCATCAAGATAGGGCTGGCGGAATTCGAGAATATTAATTTTTTCAGTATTTAAAATTTCTTCTAAGAATTTTGGATATCCCATTTATTGCCCTAAAATAAGCCTCTGACAGTTTAGAAGCAAAACCGAGAATGAATGTGGAATTTTCAAACCCCAACCAAGAATAAAGATCCCTAAAAACAACAAAGCGAATTTTGTGCTTAATGTTTCTTTTTGCCGCGACATTGACTGAGGTTTACTCCCTAATGCAATCTTACTTATGTGATGCACTAGCCCTGCAAAAGCAATTGCAAGAAATATAAACATTAATGCTGAAACAAGGTATTGCTTACTGATAAAACCCGCAATAAGAATCAAAACTTCACTCATAAATATGGAAAAGGGAGGCAGCCCTCCAAGCGCAAAGGCACCTAAAAATATGGCTATCCCGGCAAAAGGCATCAATTGAATCATCCCTTGCATCTTATTCATATTATTGGTGCGATATGCCCCCACCGCGTTGCCTGCGCAGAAAAACATAAAAGCCTTGGTGACGGCGTGATTAAATACATGAAATAAAGCCGCATAAATTCCTCCCAAAGCGCCAAAACCAAGACCAACAGAAATAACTCCCATATGCTCTACGCTATGATAAGCCAGAAGTCGTTTTAAATCTTTTTGCACAAGGATAAAGCCTGCGGCTACGCCAAGTGAACATAAACCGAATAAAACAAACAATTTCGCGCTGAAGGCGTAGCCCACTGAAAGATTTGCCAACATTACAAAACGCAAAATCGCATATAGTGAAATTTTCAATAGTACCCCTGACAAAAGTCCGCTTATCGGAGATAGCGCCTGGCTATGGGCGTCAGGCAGCCAGTTATGCATTGGGGCAAATCCTGCCTTAGTCCCATAACCAACAAAAATAAATAAAAGAGCGACTTTAACTATCTTTGGCTCAAAAAAGCGCGCTCCCTCCAGCATTTTAACCCACTCCAAGCTCTTTATCCCGGCATGCGTTGAGGAGGTATAGTAAAAAAAGATAACCCCTAAAAGCGCAAACGTTATTCCAACCGAACAGATAATGATGTATTTCCAAGCCGCTTCGATTGATTCCTTTACATTATGGAAACCGACCAAAAACGCCGAAACAAGCGTTGTCATTTCAATGGCAATCCACACTAGCGCCAGATTATTGAGCAACGGCACAAGCAGCATGGTAAAACAGAAAAGGTTAAATAAATGAAAATAACCGCCTGCTTTGCGTATGGATATTTTATTTTCCTCTATCTCGGCGCGTATATAGCCGATTGAATAAATGCTTGCCGCAAAAGCCACTACCGCGGTGGTAAGCATAAAAAAGACGCTTAAGGAATCAATATACAGCCATCCCCATAAGCTTAAAGGATGCTGCCTTGCGAGAAAATTTTTTGTAAATAAAACGCATATGCCAAGAAGCGAACCGTATCCAAAAGCATTGGTTGTGGCAAATGCCTTTTCTTTTCGAATAACTAGAGAAAGGACACTCAAAACAAAGGGGATTAAAAGCATTACTCCAATAAGCATATATTATCCTTTAAGCGATTTCATTTTTGAAATATCAATATGCGTGAAAAGGCGGTTGACCCTGTAGACAAAAATCTCAATAATTATCACAAAAACAAAAATATCAAAGAAAAACGCAATCTCAACAAAAAACGGCATTCCGCCGGTAATGGCCGCGGCTGCCAGAAAGATGCCGTTTTCCATTGTGAGAAGGCCAAGTACCTGGCTCAACGCCTTCATGCGGGATACCATAATGAAGAAACCGATACAGATCATCGTAATCGAAACGGCAAACACAGTTGACCCCATTGACTCACTAAACGACATAATCCGATGAGTAAAAATATACGAAAGGTACGTAAACAGCAATGCTACGATAAGCGAAAGCTGCGGATTCACTGCCAATTCTAAGTTCTCCTCAACGTTAATGCGGCGCACTATGCGTGTAAGAACATAAGGAATTATCCCAACTTTAAGTATAAGAATTGAAACGCAGATAATAAATAACTCAATATGCTTTCCTGCTATAGCCATAGCTAAGGTATACAGGAATAAAAATATAGACTGCAGTCTAAATGTCCGGATTAGCGCAGTAATGCGCTTGGCAATAGTCATAAGAAAAGCTGTAATTAAGAAACCGGATAAAAGAAACGCCAATGCCATATTTACATCCCCATACATGCGGCAATTGCCGCAAGCAGCGCGATAAAGAAAGCAAAGCCGAGATAATCTACTACCCTAAAAAGGCGCATTTTAGCAAGCGAAACTTCAAGAACCGCAATTATCGTAGAAATAACCAAAAGTTTTAAAGGAAATTGTAACCATTGCCCCTCGGCATCATTCAAAAAAGAGAATAAAAACCAAGAAAGTATAGTAAAAAAGATGATTTGCCTGATGTGGCTTGCAAGTTCAATAATAGCTAATGATCTGCCCGAATATTCAAGCACCATAGCCTCATGCACCATAGTCAGCTCAAGATGCGTCTCCTGATTATCAATAGGAATGCGCGAGGTTTCAGCAATTACAACCATAAAGAAAGCAAAACCTGCCAGCAATGTTGAAATTCGGAACAAATGCGCTCCTGCCACTGCTACAACAGATGTTGAACTGCTGTTCATTCCTATTACAAAAAGCGAAACAAACGCCGCCGGTTCAGCGATACTGGAAATAAACATTTCTCGCGATGACCCCATGCCGCCAAAAGAGCTTCCCGCGTCAAGACCGGCCAAAGCAAGGAAAAAACGGCCAAGGGCAAGAATAAAGAAGATTGCCAGCAAATCACCTGTAGTATTTAAAGAAAGCTCTGGCTGAAATACGGGAAGCAAAAAACACGCGCATAGGCTGCTTGCTAATACGATAGCCGGAGTAGCCGTAAAAATCCATGACGTATGTTTTGAAACAACCTGGTCCTTGGAAAAAAGCTTAACAAAATTATAATAGGGCTGAAGTATGCCTGCCCCCTTTCGCATACGCAGGTTGTTTTTTACCTTTCGGATAAAACCGCTTACCAAAGGAGCAAAAAGCAAAAGAAAAAATACCTGGCCGCAGATTAAAAATATTTTTGTCAGTGTCATAGGTTAAAAATTCCTGTAATCGCAACAAGAATTACTATAGTAAGAAAAATATAAAGAAGATACAGATTAATGCTTCCCGGTTGAATTTTTCGAAACTTAACCGCGATATAGTAAATAACCCCAAGTAGTGGCTCATAAAAATGACGCTCGAATACCGGCGTAGTGTGAGTTTCATAAGTAAAAGAACGGACATGGTAAAAAGAATCCCATAATTTTTTACTCTTTCGATAAGGCATTAAAAAGAAACTAAAGGCGATCCGAAAAGGCTTTGAGAAAGCAGTAGCGGTGTATTCAGTACGCGCATCTAATGCATAATAACCGCAATCCCAGGTATTATAGCGGGCGGTTTTTGTGCGTAAGCCAAACGTAAGCCAACCCAAAATAGCAAAGCCAAAAACGAGCAATAACATTGCGATTATAAATGGCGAAACAGATATTGCCTGACCAGTAGTTATCTCTAAATTAAACCACTGAAAGGAAAATACCGAAATAGGTGCACCAAGAACATCTTGCGCAACTCGAGCAATATAAGGAGCTATAACCCCCGCTCCCACGCCAAAGATAATGACCATTACTGCCAAGAATCCCATGCCAAGTTTTAAAGATAAAGATGTTTCTTTTGCCTGTTCTGCGCGATAGCTGCGCGGCATAGCAAGAAAGGTTATGCCGAATGCCTTGACAAAACAGGCCGCGGCAAGCCCGCTGGTTAAAGCAAGCGTTGCTACGCATAAAACCATAAGTAACTTAATCCAACCTTGCGATTGTAAGATACCGGCAAAAAACGCCTGAAATGTAAGCCACTCGCTGACAAAACCGTTGAACGGAGGAAGCGCTGAGATTCCCATCGCACCAATAAGGAAAAAAGCGGCAGTCCAAGGCATAACCTTAATAAGGCCCCCCATCTTTTCCATATCGCGGATACCGGTAGCTTTTACCACACTCCCTGCGCAAAGAAACAAAAGACCCTTGAACAACGCGTGATTAACCAAATGGTACAACCCGGCACACATGCCGAGCAGTGCAGGTAAGGCTAAACTTTTGGTTGTAAAAAGCATGCTTGAGCCTATCCCCAAAAGAATTATGCCGATATTTTCAACGCTATGATAGGCAAGCAATCTTTTAAGATCGTGATCCATAAGAGCATAGATGACGCCCACAAGACACGAAACAGCGGCAAGTGCCAAAATAAGAACTCCCCACCATGCCGGCCCTATACCCAAAAGCATCAGAAAAAAACGAATCATGCCGTATATGGCGGTTTTTATCATCACACCTGACATAATGCTTGAAATATGGCTGGGGGCTTGCGGATGCGCAAAGGGGAGCCAAATATGCACTGGCACCACGCCTGCTTTAGTTGCGAAACCAAACAATAAAAGAAGAAAAACGGTGTTTCGCATTTGGGCAGGCATTGCCGCAGCCGCTTGTTTTACCGCGAAAAAATCAAAGGAACCGGCATGAGCATAAAGAATAAAAAATGCCGCCATCAGGGAAGCGGTGCCAATATGCGTCATAATAAGGTAAATCGTACCCGCACGCACAGATTTATTGTGGGTATGGTCAAATACAACCAGAAAATACGACGTAAGCGACATTAACTCCCAAAATACAAGAAAGGAAAAAAGATTGCCAGCGGTTACTACCATGCACATAGAGAGAACAAAAAGAGCCAAAAGCACGGTGGCTATTATTGATCTTCCCTTTGAATATTCCCCGCGCAGGTATCCAATCGAGAATACTGCTGAAGGTGCGCAAACAAGCGCGATAACAACAAGGAAAAATAACACTAAAGGGTCAAAATAAAAAAGTTGTTGTGACAGTAAATTTATCATATTTTTCTGTTATTTTTAGCGCTTGAGGTAAAATAGGCGGGGAATTACAAGAATTTCAGGATTTCTATGTATAAATGAAGCCGGCGCTTTTACGCGCTATAGCTCATTATCAAAACCCGACCTTATTACACTCGATTATTAACTTATTTTACCGCTCCCCTTAAGGAAGTCAAATTTTATTACTATAACCTATCAGTCGCTGAATCAAAAGACACGGCTTTTTTTAGTAAGTTCTACGTGTTTTTTCAAAAAATTATCGATAGCATCTTTTACGTTGCCTGAATATCTAAATACCTGAATATTGGTTTGTACTAATCTCTTCTGCGCAGCTACTCCCATATTATCTGCTATCAGATGGGTTACTCTATATTTCAAAATTTCATCAGCCACTTTACATTCTTTTTGGATTTTGCGCGAATTTGTTTTTCTGCTTGAAGCCAATTCTCCCAATCTTTGCCAGAAGGTTTTCCTTTCCGTTCCCATATGTGGTAAGCCATTTCCCTGATCTGCTGCTGCGTTTTAGCCTCATCAACCTTTGGAAAACTCCGGCTGGTTGTAACTTTAGAAAAATTATCAAATGCCATCTTACTCGCCATCTTTACTCAATAGGTATAATAATCTTTTGACCTGCTTTTAACTTATTAGGATTTTTGATTCTATCTTTATTCGGTTCATAAAGATATTCCCAGCGATGGCCGCTCCCAAGTTCTTTTTCGGCAATCTTCCAGAGCGAATCGTTCTTTTGAATTGTATATTCCTTAGTTGAAACCTTCACCTCGCTTTCTACATTTTCTTTCTCTTCTTCAATAAATTTGCCTTCTTCTATGGGTTTTGCCTCCTCCGGTGGCTTTCCTTCGTAAGGAATCATTACCTCCTCAACCTCAGCAATCATAAATTGGGCATTACGGTCTTTCTGTATACCCACAAGGTCAGTAATGGGAGCGACGGCGTCAAGTTTTCCTCGGCTCACTATACGAATGCGGTTTTCTGATATCCCGTTCTCAAACATAAACTTTCTTACCGCTTCTCCACGCTGTTTACCCAATTTTTCATTGTAGGTTCCTGAGCCGCGGATATCACAATTTCCGGTTATAAGGATACAAGTTTGTGGATTTTTATTAAGGGCGCTTACGGCGTTTTTCAGTATCTTTGCGGCATCGTCCCGTAAATCAGCTTTATTGTAGTCAAAATAAATCTTAACATTTTTGATTATCTTCTTTATGAGTAAAGATGGCCTCAGCTCTTTTGGCTTAGGCGGCGGGAGTTCTTCTGCCTTATAATCGAAGATGATTTTATATACATAAACATAACCCCGGTTTCCCCAAGGCATAACTTTACCGGGTTGGTTCGGCCACCACCAATATCCGCCACGCTCTTCGTCTTTTACCGGGCTGGGCAAGGCATCCGTAGGCCACCAGGAAAACTCTTTCTGCAATTCATCTAACTCTGCTTTACGCCGGGATGTTTTATCTAGAGCACAGCCAAAAAGCCCGCTAAGAAAAAGGATAAAAATTATTATCGATAAAACAGCTTTCTTCTGAAATATCTTTTTCACTCTATGTCTCCTTTATTTATTGGAAGACCCAATAAACCTATCTTCTTCTTTTAAGATAAATTTTATTAATAGAAAAACAACTATACTGACTATGAGAAAATCAAGCATTGAGGCAATTACAATTCCTATATTAAGACGCACTTGGCCTAAATTTATGGTTATGTGCTGCCATTGGGTACCATGAAAGAATAGTTCTAGTATGGGCATTACTAAACCTTCAATAATACTATTTATAAATTTTGCAAAAACCTGCCCAATAAGTATACCTATCGCCACACCCAATATGCTTTGCGACTTAATAAACCTTAAAAAATCTTCACGCAGTCTCATTTTTACTCTCTCATCCATAAGATATCGAAAATTTTAAACCAAGATTAATAAAACTATAACTCCTAAAACTAGAGTAATCAAGGTTAAGGGCAGGCCTACTTTTAAATATTCAAAGAAACCTACCTTTACCTCATCCCTTGCAGATTCAAAAACAATGATATTGGCAACTGAGCCGATAATAGTCAGGTTACCTGCCAGCGTAGAAGACATTGCCAAAGTAATCCAGGCAAGCTTTGAATTAGCCAAATTAGCAAAGAAATGTGAAAACAGTATTACTGCCGGGACATTGCTGACGATATTTGAAACTACCGTTGAGCCTGAAGATAAATTAACAATTTGTTTTAATTTTCCATCGCTAAGGTAATGCTGCACATAACTAAATATGGAAGTAATGATGCCGGATTTTTCTACGCCTTTCATCACAATAAACAAACCGGCAAAAAATAATAGCAGGGTCCAGTCTACTTCCTCTAAAGCTTTTCTCGGCTTAGTCGCCCCCGCCAAAATAAGAAAACAGGCTAAAGTTATAGCTACAGCAGGAGGACTAAACCCCAAAGAGAGAAAAACCAAAAGCAGGGCTAGCGCAAAAAAGGAAACAAAAAGCAGCTCTTTTTGAACTACTATCCCTGAAGAACCATTTTTTGTTATCACTATGGGTTTATGCACAATTTCTTTTCTATAAATAAAACGGATAACTAAGAAATTTATCAATAATCCGATAACCGTAACCGGAGCTAAAATCCTAAAGAACTCCAAAAAAGGAATTTTTGAATAAAGACCGATGAGCATATTCTGAGGATTTCCAATAATGGTCATGACACTACCAATATTTGAGGAAGTAGCCAGTGCAATAAGGTAAGGAATAGGATTAAGATAAGCCCTGCGCGTTAATCTCAAGACGATAGGCGTCAAGATTAGACAGATAGTATCATTCATAAATAAACTGGAAAGCAGCCCTGAGGAAATAACCAGAAATAAAAGCAAGGATGAGGCATTTTTTGCGCTCTTGAGGACGAAATCTTCGGCTATCTGAAAAAATCCCGATACTTCCGTATAAGCAACAATAATCATCATCCCCAAGATAAATAAAATGGTATCCAGATCAATCGCCGCATACGCCTCTTTTAGGCTGATGACACCGAACAAAACCATTGCCACTGCACCCAAAAGCGCGCCTGCCGGCCGGTTAATATGCAGCCTGGGGATATTTTGTATACCAATAATAATATAGGTTAAGACAAAAATAATGAGGGCAATATTCATGAAAAAACCTTCTTAAACTACTTTTTACCTTGCTCCTTGTGTTAAATACTGAAGAAGCAAATCCCTTGTCTTGGGACTGACAACGCCATCGGCCTTTAAGTCATTTGCCTTTTGGAACTCCCTAATTGACTTTTTGGTATTTTTCCCAATTTTGCCATCAATAGGGCCGTTGTAAAAACCGGCATTCTTTAAGGCGAACTGAATATCTTTATGGGTTAAGGACTTCTTACCAGATTTATAAAAATATCCTTCATTACCTTGAGCACCAGTAACAACTACGGTAGAAGGGCCGCGCGAATCTACCTTGCCTTTTAAATAACCCACTGATTCCCGCGATTCGCCAATTTGTCCTTCTATAGCAGATTGCCTTTGCTCAACCGAATCAACTTTTGCCTCTAAAGTGCTTACTTTCGTTTCTAAACCATTTAGTCTTTTACTCGAAACTGTAGAACAACCGGTAATTAAGAAGCTTATAGGCAAAATTACCCACCATTTATTTCCCATCCATGCCTGCCTTTCTTTTTTAAAATAGCGGCGGCTAACTCAATAAAATAACTGCGCTAGCCGCCACTATTTTATTGTTTTATTTAACCGGTGCTACCTCCTTGGCTTCTACAGCAATGCTTTCTACTTTTTGCTTTCCTAATGCGTCGGTGGTATATTTAACGGTTACTTTATCACCGGCTTTCAAATCAGAAAGCTTCAAGGTAGCATCGCCTTTGGCGATTTTTGTTTCAGGCGCTACTTTAAAAGTAGTATTCTCATAAGTACTGGCAACCGCATCCTTCAGCTGCTTTACCACAACTTCGGATTTTACCAGGTCTACTGAAACCACTTCACCTGAAACTGAGGTAACCTGCGGTTCCGTTTTTTCTTGAGCAAAAACCGGCACCGCCACCCCTACCAACCCGACTACTGCTAAACACACTAGCGCGAGCTTCATTACTTTAACCATCCCCCCTCACCTCCTTCCTTGTGATTTGACTGTTACTACAATATTCGAAGCAACAAATCTGCCATCTTTTTCTTTCACATAATCAACAGTAACACTACTGCCCGGTTTAATCTTAGAAAGAGGCATAATATGGCCATATACATCTTTAATCTGGGCACCTTTTGCCACAAAAAAAGTGGTCAATACATCAACCACTCTTTCTGGCCCATGTTTTTTACGCCATACCGTAAGTTTACCTGTGGCGAATTCGACATCTAAAACTGGAATATTGCTAATTCTTTCAATCTTTCTGTTCACTTCGTAGTTTCCGGGCGTTTGAGTAGGTTACTAATATCCCTTAGTTCAGAATACTTATCCCTTTTGCCAACAATTTCTTATCTTGGGTCTTTATAAAATCAATTGTTACCCTGTTGCCGGCTTTTATTTCTGAAAGCTGAACAGTTTTATTCTCCTTACCGGTGATAAGAGTATTGGCATCGAGAATAAAAACATCCTTTAGATACCTAGCCTTCCCTCCCCTGACTTTATTTCTTTTGATAACTAATTTGTTTACCCCAAGGTCAACCTTGGCTACTTTTACATCGAAAATTCTATAACCCATTTTATTTTTTAGCTTTCCCCTGTTTTTGTTTTACAAAAGCTATGATATCCCCGATAATCTTATCTACTATCTCATCAGGTAACCCACCATTGAATTTAGATTTTTTACGCATATCCGGTTGGCCATTGACATAATCAACTACAATAAATTTCTCATTGCTTCGCATAGCCATTTCTGCAGAAAAAAAGTCTAAACTGCTTACAGTGTGGATCATTTTGGTGATCCGCCACATATCATAAAGCCCAAATCTATATATCTCCTTTATTGTAAGTATGTCATAGTTGCGGGTTAACGGATTCCACCAGCAAGGATTTATCTTTCCAAGGCAATAGAAAACTCTAAACCAGGCAGGCCTATTTTCTAGATTGACGGGGTTAATCTTTTCTTGGGCAATATATTTTATATCTCCATGCAGCAAATAAGGCCTTAACCCCTCTTTAAGGGCGTAATTATTTAACCCTTCCACAAACTCGTTATCCTCTTCCCGGTCCCAGGCAATTCCTAAGTCAAAGGTTTCCATCTGTTTTAGCCTATAATTTTAATAAATAAGGCGATTCTTTGGGATTTATCCCTTGTATAGCCGACTTCTACCTTATCGTCCGCTTTCAAGCCCACAAGTTTCATTGGCTGATTAGAAATATCCGTAATTCTTACATTGGGATCCAGCAAGAAATCTATCTGTCTCTTCTGGGCTACTCCACTTAAAACCTCTTCTATAGCCAAAGAAAAATGTTTTTTATTATGATCAATACCAAAAATTTTGCCCTGAATAGTCCGTATAAAAGGAGACACTGTTTATCCTTTCTTTTCTTCCGGAGCTTTATGGATACGTGTATTTTTGACCCAAAGGTCAGTCACGCTATTATTACATCGTAAGGTTAATACTAAATCATGGCCGTCACCGTCATAGTCGTATTCCTCAACAAGCTTACCACTGGAAATTATCCTGATTTTTTCAATCTGGCCTTTCTTACCGTTACCATAATCTATAGCATCCCCTACTTTTAATTCTATTTCCTGCGGCATTTTGCACTTTCCTTAACTTTCTTCAGGCAATTATGAATGGTCTTTAAAGCCTCCTGCTTGGTAATATTTTGGACAAAAGAGAGTTCGTCCGATAATATCTTATTGATACGTTCAAACAGATTCTTTTCCGGTCCTTTCAATTTATCTATAGTATCTAAAAAAGCTAGGTTCCTTGAGACTTCGGCAATTTTTAAAATATCATTACTTATCAGTTTTTCAGTAAATACTTTTATACGCTCTTTATAAGGTATTTCATCGGACAATTCACCAGTTTTACCAAACACTTCTAAAACTTTTACAATCTCTTCTTTCTTTATGGGATAACGTAACATCCCGGCATGAGCAACAGGAATCATTATCTTGGTTTTGTCCATATAGATAATGTAACAGTCCTGCTTGCCGTAGTAAGTATTTTGAGTTTCAATTGCGGCAATCTCGCAGAGACCGTAAGAATTATGAATTATTTTATCTCCCACTTTAAACATTTTTATTATCGCCCTTTAGCAAAGTTTCTCTTGTGCCTTTAGGAACTTCTTTTCTAAAATGGCAGTCATAACATAACCATTTGCCTGTGCCATATTCTTTTATAACCATTCCGGCTTTCTTAAGACACGACTCACAGGTGAATTTAGGATTACTCTCTGATGCTCTTCTCACAAATTTATGTTGTTTTATTTAATAACAATTGCTCTAGGTTTACAGATCTCCTGGCATCTCCCACAAGCATTACATTTAGATAAATCACTAATCTGAACAATATCTATTTTATTATTCCCCTTAAATATTCTATCCTGCCAAATCAAGACCTTATGCGGACAATTGTTTATACAGAGGCCGCAATTTGTGCATAAGCTATAGTTTAAGCTAACGGTTACTTTATCACCTTCAAAAGTTACCTGTCCTGCTTTTTTCTGCTGGCTTGTAGATCCTTCTATAATTTTGACCACTTGAGAATATTAACTTCAATGCCTGTTTTTGAATCATTCTTTAAGTCAAATTTATCTAAAGAGATGCCCTTTTTACTTAGATTGCAGTTATTGATTAAAGCTTCTAGCGCTTTTTCTAGGGACATATTTTTGTTATACACATACACCTCTAAGCCTTTTTTCCGTTCCAGTTTATAGCAATTTAAGCAGATGTAGGCATCAGCCTGGTTGAAAATTGACTCTTTAGCTAATTCAAATACTAAATCTGCTAATTTTTCGAGGTCTGAATTCTGGGATTTGATGGGTTTAATATAATCGATTGCCTGAACCTTTACCCTCAATAAATCAAATTCGCTGGTTATATTCCTACCTTGAAACTGCAGCATCTGTCCTTGCCTCTATATAATCGATAATCTCCGAGACCTTATTTTTATCAGCCATGTCTTTATCCGGGACAACAATGTCAAATGCATCCTCTAAATTCATTTGGATGATAGCCTTATCTAAATAATCCGCTCCTAACTCCTTATCCAGCAGAGCGTTAGTCTTAACTTTATCTTTTTCTACACACAGCACGCCAGCAATAATAATTTTTATCCTATCTTCGATTAAAATAGACTTGTTGTCTCCCATAAAAACTTCGCCTTTTAAAATAATGCCGCTTTCAATAAAGGCTATTCTTTAGCTTTAATTTTGAAAAGAATGATTATAGGGGTCTTGGCGGGAAGAATTACAAAGTAAATCTAAAATTATGAGGCCTGTAAAAGTGATTTTTAAATTTATTTAAAAGCTTTAGGGCTTTTATTTTAACCAGAAACTAAAAACTGCTTCCCAATAACACCAAGACCCGATCTTTGCGCTATTTTTCCTATTCTGCCACTCCTTCTTTTTGAAGACCTACTTCTCTCTACCCAAACTACTTAAAACCGCCTCTGTTCTTTTAAGTTTCTTGCGCAGCATTTCTGCTATTGGACGCAATACCTGAAAGATATCGTGGTCTTCAATATTGTAATAGATAGCTGTGCCCTGCTGCCTTGACTTTAAAATACCGCCTTCCCTTAAAACTAACAGATGCCGGGAAAGACTCGATTGTGGTATGCCCAACGTCTTAACAATAGCTCCCACGTTTTTTTCACCACTCTTTAAGAATTCGACAATTTGGAGCCGCACAGGATGGGCTAATGTCTTTAAAAAATCTGCTTTTATCTTATAGGCTAATTCTTCCATATTCCCTTATTTCTCAATATTCGGATATTAGGAATTATAACATACAAAAAAATTTTGTCAATCTAATATTATTTTATAAAGAGCCAGGTATCTTTTATCTCTTCAAATAACGCTAGATTATCAAAGTCAGCCGGAAGAACATCTTGTTGCGGCTTACCAAAAAGATAATCACCTTCCTTATAAAACCCCGCTGTTATCAATTCAGAACAAATAAATCTTTTATTACTGCTGAGTAATCTATGCAGAATTAACCCAATTTTAGCGCAAAAAATTGACAAAGGAAACCAAAAGAATTGAAGAGCATCATAAGGCAGATTATTCATTGTTGCCCACCAAAGAGCGACCTTATAACGCTTATGCTCAAGTTGGCCTTTTCTTCGCATAACTTTTATCCCAATACCTCTGTTCGCATATTCCTCCTTTTTATTCCGACTAATTCATCTAAACCGATTTCAAGAGCCTCAGATAATTTGAGCAGAGTTTTCAAAGTCGGAGAATCTCCAATTCCTTGCTCAATTTTAGTGATCGTATTAAAAGAAAGCCCTGTTTTCTCAGCTAATTTCTGCTGAGTCAATCCTTTTTGTTTTCGGTATTCTTTTACTCGTTTACTTAGCATATTTTACTTGACTATAGAATATAATAGTATTATTATAATGATAATTAATCTAAGGACACCTTAAGCGTATTTTAGCATTAAAATTGATCTTTTCAAACCAATTTCCGCCCCCTGACAGCATTGATTTTTGTGTGTTCTCCCGCTTTGCGGGATTTCGCACAGCAAGTGCGCACTTGCCAACCCGATTTGGCAAGGTGCTGCTGGACTTTGATATTGTGGTGCTCAATTTGAGCAAAAAGGCAAATTTTGGTGCGGTCAAAATTTGCCTTTTTGCCCGCGCTTCTCCAAGCTTTGTATCCGAGAGGCGCAGCATCCCGCCTCAAAGCGGTATTTTAGAGGTTGAATGCGGCATACTGCGCCTCTCCCGAACAATGCTTGAAAACGACCTGCTGGGGCGGGCGTGGTGCGGGCACGCCCGCCCCAACGACTACCCTTTACAGTGGCAAAAAATTTAATAGCAACTATGATTAAAATTACTAAGTTAATCTTCTAATTCTTAGTATCAGATTCCTGATTTCCTTAGACAAATCTTCTTTCGCTGATAATTCAAGATGAGAAGTTACCGTTTTCGTAATAGTCTGCTCAACTCCCTCATTATATTGGATAATCATTTTATTAATTGCATCCAACCCTTTGCAAATAATAGCAAAATCTTTAAAAGCAACAACTTTAAAAGATAACAAAAAATTTATATCTTCATCCGGTATTTTTCTACCAGTAAGCCCCAATACGTATATACGCTGTAATACTTTTACTATGTCTTGCAAGAAAATTCGGTTTGACTCAACTCTCGTTTGCCGATAAAAAATGTGGTAGCTAACAATTGCTGTAACAATCGTTCCCAAGATTGCCCCTATGGCGCCGCTTAAAAGATTGCTTATGTCCATCTTAAAATATCAAGTTTACAGGTTTTGACGGATCAACATTGGACGGAGCTACAGGAATTGCTTGAATATTACGATTCATCTCGCGATTCCCCACAAGTTTCAAAATACTATTCTTCATCATAAACTGCTGATAAATACCGAGCAGTTGTCGGACGGCTTGATCCAATTTCGCTTTACTCTCAGCCTTGATAACATTCAAACCAATTTCTTTAGCTTCGTTTCGATCGATGACATAAGAATGTGAATAATAATATTCGGTGAGTTTCTTTACAGCCGCATCAACCAATTGAGGTTTATTTTTTAGGGCATTTTCTTTGAGCAATTTCTCTGCGATTTGTTTAGAGGAATTGAGTGCAGTCTGATAAGAACCAATGAGATAGGGATCGAGCAAGCTAGACATCTGTGTTCTAAATTGAGGATCAACAGGTATTTTTTCCGTTTCAGTTGAATTTAAGAAATCAAAAAAATCCTTTATGGATCTCGCTGGCACACGAACTTGCGGTTTATATGGATGCTGGATAATAGGATCGATAGGGCCCAGTTCCGCAAAAACTGTCATGACGATTTCATTAGCCCCTAGACAGATTACAGTCGCCGCCGACTTCGCTGCTAATGGGACTATTACATTAAACTCGTTTGCGTATTCTTTACATATCCCCACTATTTTATAGGCAGAATCAAGAAAACCTCCAGGGCTATGTAAGAATAAATCTAGTCGGTTAATTTTTCTCGTTTCAGGCAAAACCATTTCGATGGTATCAACTAACAAACCGGCATCTTCCGGACCAACAAGCGCATTCTGTGATGCCATGTATGATATAACTGTGGATTCTCTAATCGTTTCCAATTGCATAACGGCATCTTTAATTGTAATTGCATCTGGCATTTTAATACTCCTTCCCGCATTCATGGATAAAATGCTTCAAATGAATACTCCCCGGGCTAAAGCCCGGGGTTTCAAACCTTCTGCATAATCTGGTTATTTGCGTTGCTCCTCAATATACTTTCTGATGACTTCTTCATCGACATGGCCTATCGATTCGGCAAAATAGCCATCCGCCCAGAAGCTATCACCCCATAAAAACTCTTCCAGTTCCGGGAACTCCTTGCGGATTATCTTACTTGTTCCGCCTTTCAATATGCGTACTGCTTCAGCGACACTATCGCTTGCCTGCAACTGTAGCAACAAATGCACATGGTCGTCTTGGATGCTTATCTTGCCTATCCACCAACGGTTTGTCCTGCAACCATCGTAAAGCAGCCCTTTTAAACGATAGGCTATTTTACCTCGTAGTACCCGTTTACGATACTTGGGTACCCATACCAAATGGTATTGCAGTTTATGCCTTGTATGCGCGCCTTTCCAGTATCTGGCCATAACCAGATTATGCCACATTGCCCTTCGCTCAGCCAGATAAATCCTGGCTTCGCTTCGCAGCCCTTTACTGCCCCGGGCTAAAGCCCGGGGATAGTCGGTCTGTTATTATAATTTCCCTTCTCCTAAATCAACCGGCGGTTCTATTCCCAGAAATTCTCTATAAATCCTGTCCTTGTATTCTTGCCCAATTTCATTAACTGCGTTAATAAATGCTTTATATGTGCCAGTACCGCCTATCTTCTCCCAGAATTCGTCTCCTATCAATACAACCTCGTCATTCTTCATGTCAAACCACCGGGCCGGAAATGCCCAAGCGTAATCAGCGCGCTTGCCATAAGGATTATAAGGCAAAGCGTAATATGCGCCATCAATCTGCATAGGCTCCATGCTGTAAAGCTTTAATATCTTCTCCTTGCTTACCTTTGTCTGATCGCTATTCGGTAAGGGGGCCTTTAATTCAAAAACATATTTCTTTTTGTTTTTTCTATCTTCTGCATAAACGTCGCAGATAACTGTTGTTGGGATAAGCTTTGCGCTTTTGCCTTCTAAAATATATTTCAATTCCTTTTTCCAATCAGGCCTTATTTTCTTCTCCCCTCTTTCCGAGTGTTCCAAGTTATTCAAGATCTCTTGGATTCTACGAAGCCGCTCTGCGTTAACTTGCCCCTTTATAGAAACGCCTTTATCTCCATAACCTAATCCCTTATTGGCTGCGACAATCGCCAATTTCTCCCAAGCGCTTCCAAAAGGAGTTACAAATCTTCTCTCAAAGTGCGAACCCTTAAAAATTTCATCAGGCACCAATGCCGCATATAATGGTTTTTCGGCCCGATGATCTTCTTTAATGAACGGGTCTTCCACCAAAACCTTATTCATAATCCTGTCCATCATATCTTTGATAACAGATTGAATAGCTAATTTCATTTCCTGTTCGCTTGTCATATTTTTTCCCATATTAGAATACTTTCATAAAAGGCACTTTCTCTACGCCCTGTACGCCTATTTACGTGACGTTCAACTCTTCCTATAGATTTAAAACCGACGGATTCAGGATTATAAAGGTTATATTTATCACAAACAACTATCGCCATAATCGCATTTTTAGCCATATGGTCTCTGGTATGTAAAATTACGTCGTTAATTCCCTTAATATAATCTTTCCGCGCTTGCTCTGATTGTCCATTCTTAGCAGGGCCGATTTCTCGCGTGTCATTATTTTTTAACCCCAATAGCTCGTATGCATATTTGTGTTGTTCATGATAATCAATCAACCCTACATAAGGAGGAGAAGTAAAAACCATGTCAATATTCTTTGGTAATTCTACTTCGCGAGAATCGGCATGATAAACTGCTACTGAGGCTTTTGTTCTAATTTTAGCGAATTCTTTTAAGCGGTCTATGGTATCCATTGTATATCTAAATAAAAATTTGTACGCTTCATTAACCGGTTGGCATGTCCGACTATGCTTGTAGCAGAAATACGGCTCTATTTGTGGTTTCTTAGGGAAATCGAGATCGAAGTGCGTAACCAATCTAGCGGAACGGGCGGAGCGAGACAAAACAATTTTAAGCAAATCTTGATAAGTATACTCCTTTATCAAGCTCAAATAAGCTAAAAGGTCTTTTTGTGCCCCCTTAGCAAACCATGTCTTAACGAATTCATTATCGGGAGTTATTAGCTTATTGACTTTTTCGTCACGTAGAGATTTAATTTTGAGGTCATATGACCTCTGTAAAATATCACGTAATTCACCTTCAGCTAATTTTAAGTCATATTCAGCTGTTTTTACTTTAGAAAGCAAAACGTTAAACGCGGATATATCTGTTCCAATAGAATCAATACCTAGTACATTTGCTTCAACAAGGGTTGTCCCGCAGCCACAGAAAGGATCATAAACCAAATGGGGGCGATACTTCCTTAAGAAAATCTCCACAAGCTGCGGAATGAATTTACCCAAATAAGGATGAAGCCGATGAACATGTTTCGTTCTTTCGCTTTCCGGTAAATCACGTTCGCGCCAATTAAGATTTAAATCGGATAACTGGGTACTGGAGTTAACACTAGCAAAATCTTTTAATGGTTCTTCTTTGTATTTCCTTGCAACTAATTGCGCGACTGTATTATCATACATATTTTATCTTTTACTGCCTCCTACCTTAATAGACGTCTGAAGTCACGAAATCTAACAGCTTTTTTAGCCCATAAACAAAAAACCCTCGCCTTTTCAAGCGAAGGTTTTAATTATTTTTACGTGGCAGTTCCCCCTTCAAACATACCACTTTACTTATTGAATTTATTATACTACTTATGAGCATAAAGTCAATCATTTTCTACCCAATAACTCATCTATCCCAATCCCAAAAGCATCAGCTATCTTAATTAACGTTTCCATAGAGGGATTCGGAGTGTAACCAGATTCTATTTTAGCCAAAGTACTAAATGGTAAATTTGCTTTCTTTGAAAGCTGATCCTGCGAAAGCTTATTTTTACCGCGAAATTCTTTTATTCTTTTCGATAAATTTACGCTTGACATATATCCATTTATGGTTATGATAATAAGAATAAGATAATTATGTTTTTCTATGATTATTCTACCACAATAAAATGCTTTTCCTATCAAATTTTTGCCCCGTTAAAGGGTAGTCGTTGGGGCGGGCGTGCCCGCACCACGCCCGCCCCAAGCAGGTCGCTCTCAAGTGCTGTTCGGGACAGGCGCAGCTGCTGCTGCAGCCGCCCCCACTCGGCTGCAGCAGCAACTGCGCCGCACACGCAATAAAATCAGCTGGAAGTCCCGCGACCTAGCGGGACGCCAAGCGAGGCTTCTGCCCACAGAAGCCGAGCGATGAATCGGGAAATACGGGAGCCGCCCAAGCGGCGGTGCCTATTGATAAAATAAATTATGACGGTGCGCTAAATAATATTAGAACAAATCGGTAAACGCACCGCCATGTTGGAAATGGAGCGCTCTGAAGAAGCCCCCTATAGGGGGCTTCCGACGAGAAAACGAGGCGGCGCTCTTTTAAAATAAAGTTCAAACCAATCTTTTTGTCATTTGATTTTGAACTATCGAGGATTCAAAATAAAATGACTGGATTCTAAATTTCCCTCTTCCCTTCTCGGGAGAAAGGAGCTTTGCCCTATGAGATATTTTATCTATGCCCGCAAGTCCACGGATGATGAAGATAGACAAGTCCTCTCTATTGAGGCGCAACTCAAAGAGCTGAGAGAATACGCTCAGCGCGAGAATATTCTTGTTATTAAGGAGATTATTGAAGCTAAGACCGCCAAGAAGCCGGGGCGCCCACTGTTCAACGATATACTCTTTCAGATTGAACGCGGTGCCGCCGAGGGTATCCTGGCCTGGCATCCCGATAGATTAGCGAGAAACAGTATTGACGGCGGCAAGATAATCTACCTCATAGACCAGAAAGTTATTAAGGACTTGCGCTTCCCTACCTTTCGCTTTGATAACAACGCTCAAGGCAAGTTTATGCTCTCTATTGTCTTCGGCCAGAGTAAGTACTATATAGACGCCTTATCCGAAAACATACGCCGTGGGATAAGGCTTAAACTTTCAAAAGGTATCTGGCCGCAGTGGGCGCCCGTAGGCTACCTTAATGACCGCAAGACAAGAGGGATTATCCTGGACGAGGGCAAAGCTCCTTTCATCAAGAAGGCATTTGAGCTCTACGCAACGGGCTCTTATACTCTTGCCAGTATTCGCGAGAAGATAAACTCACTCGGCATGAGCGGTAGACACGACAAGCCGCTATCTATAAGTGACTACCAGTTTATATTACAGAATCCCCTCTACTACGGCGTCTTCCGCTACAAGGGCGAAATGTATGAAGGCACACACGAACCGATTATCACAAAGAAACTTTTTGATAAGTGTCAAGAAGTAATGCGTCTGCGCGGCAAGCACAAAGAAAAACAAATCAAACCTTTTGTTTTTAAGGGCCTGATGCGCTGCGGTGAGTGCGGAAGGTCAATTACTGCGGAAGTCCAAAAAGGGCATACATATTATCACTGCACCAAAAGGTTAGTCCGTTGCTCCCAAAAATATATCCGTGAAGAAGAGCTTGCCGCGCAGGTCAAAGCCATCATTCAAAAAGTTTCTTTGTCTGATGATTGGACAGAGAAAATCTTAAATGAGCTTGCTAAAGACAGAAACGAGGCTGTCCAATCATCAGGCCTCCCGCAGCAAAATCTTGACTCTAAGATTAAGGCGATTGACGATAAGATAAGCAAACTAATAGATATGTACTTAATGGGATCTTTAACGCTTGAGGAATATCAAGCCAAAAAGGAAAGTTTTATCCAGGAGAAGAAGAAATTACAGGAATCTGCGAAGGATTTTGCTGCGGTAGGCTCTAATCGGTTCGAACCGGCAAAAGAATTTGTAACCTCTCTAAATAGAGCCCGTTGCGCGATTGAAGAGGGAAATTTAGAATCCCAGAAGGAATTCTTAAAAAAGATTGGTTCGAACTTTATTTTAAAAGAGCGCCGCCTCGTTTTCTCGTCGGAAGCCCCCTATAGGGGGCTTCTTCAGAGCGCTCCATTTCCAACATGGCGGAGAGGCAGGGATTCGAACCCTGGGAGCCTTGCGGCTCACGTGTTCTCCAGACACGCCCGTTCGACCGCTCCGGCACCTCTCCAAATCTATTCTTTAACTGGCGGAAGGAGCA
>Ga0315282_10003711_pt1 | contig 27222 bp, 37 predicted proteins | sample YL17G07_20_MG_FD_203693 | JGI IMG/M metagenome (GOLD analysis project Ga0315282, IMG submission 203693) | Sediment microbial communities from Yellowstone Lake, YNP, Wyoming, USA - YL17G07_20 | ecosystem: Environmental > Aquatic > Freshwater > Lake > Sediment | place: USA: Wyoming | collected...
GCGGAACGGCCAGCCGGAGGGCAGAGCAGACAGCCCTGCAAGCGAGAAACGACGGGCGGGTCAACTTTGTCAATCTTTCCACGGTTCGCAATAAAGAGGGAGACTGGGTTGTGATGAACCGCAACGGCGAGCTGGCCGTCGTGGATGAGAGCGGGCGTGAGAGGGAACGCTATCCGCTCATTTACGGGGCAAAGATTAAGGTGGAGAACGGACAATTTGTCAAGAGCGGGAACCTGATTGCCGAATGGGATCCTTACACCATTCCCATCTTGACGGAAGTTTCCGGGCGGGTGAAATTTGGAGACATCATCGAAGGCGTTACCATGCAGGAGCAATTAGATGAAGTGACGGGGTTCTCCACGAAAGTCATCTCCGAGGCGAAAGATCCGGAAGCCCGCCCGCGCGTTTCCATCAAAGATGATCGGGGGCGCACTCTGAAGCTTCCGGGATCAGAATCGATGGCCCGGTATCTTCTGCCTGTGGGGGCGCATATCGTCGTCGGTGAAGGGGATACGGTGTATCAGGGAGATGTTATTGCCAAGATCCCCCGGGAGACGACCAAGACCAAGGACATTACCGGGGGCCTTCCCCGGGTGGCCGAGCTTTTCGAAGCCCGGAAACCAAAAGAATTCGCCGTGATCAGCGAAATCACCGGGATGGTCTCCTTCGGCAAAGACAGCAAGGGCAAGCGCAAAGTGATTATACGGCCAGAAGTAGGGGAATTGAAAGAATATTCGATTCCCAAAGGGAAACACATCAGCGTTCACGAGGGGGAAAGGGTCAAGGCCGGTGAACCCTTGATGGACGGGTCCTCGAACCCCCACGACATCCTCTCCATTCTCGGGGTGGAAGACTTGGCCCGCTACTTGGTGGATGAAGTCCAGGAGGTCTACCGGCTTCAAGGGGTAAAGATTAATGACAAGCACATCGAGGTCATCGTAAAGCAGATGCTCCGGCGGGTGGTAATCAAGGAAATGGGTGATTCCAATTTCCTGATCGGCGAGCATGTGGAACGTCATCTGTTCGAAGAGGAGAACGAACGCCTGAAAGCTTCCGGAAAGCAGCCGGCTGTAGCCGAGCCCATGCTCTTGGGCGTCACCAAAGCCTCGCTGAGCACGGAGAGCTTCATCTCCGCGGCATCTTTCCAGGAGACGACCAAAGTTCTCACCCAGGCGGCGATCAGCGGGAAGACCGACCACCTGAGGGGGCTGAAGGAGAATGTCATCATGGGGCGGTTGATCCCGGCGGGTACGGGATTGGCGAGGTACCGAAACCTGGGAATCAAGGTAGAAGGAGAAGAGGAGGAGAGGGAGGATTGACAATAAGAAATTTTTACGATAGAATAAAAATTTTTGGGGTTTTCAAGATCGGGAGGGGAGATGCCCACGATTAATCAGCTAATTCGTTTAGGTCGGCAAAAAATCGCACCCAAGACGGCGGCCCCGGCCCTGACGAACTGTCCCCAGCGGCGGGGTGTTTGCATCCGGGTGTACACCTCCACACCGAAAAAGCCCAACTCCGCTTTGCGCAAAGTGGCCCGGGTGCGTTTGACGAATGGCTACGAGATCACGGCCTATATTCCCGGGGTGGGGCATAACCTCCAAGAACATTCAGTGGTGCTGGTACGCGGGGGCCGGGTGAAAGACCTTCCCGGGGTGCGGTACCATATCGTCCGGGGGACTCTGGATTCTGTAGGGGTGCAGGACCGCAAAAAGAGCCGCTCAAAATATGGGGCCAAACGGAAGAAGTGAGGAAACCATGCCGAGGAGACGTGAAATAACCAAACGGGAAATTCTCCCGGACCCAAAATACAAGACGATCCTGGTGGGCAAGTTCATCAATTCCATTATGGGGCGAGGCAAGAAGAGCGTGGCCGAACGAATCCTCTATCGAGCGCTGGAGATCCTCAAGGAACGGGCCAAGGAGGATCCGCTGAAGGTCTTCGAAAAATCCGTGAATAATGCCAGACCAATCATCGAAGTCAAATCCCGACGGGTTGGGGGGGCGACCTATCAGGTTCCCACGGAAGTCCGTCCAGAGAGACGAACGGCCTTGGCCATTCGCTGGTTGATCAACTATGCCTCGGAGCGGTCCGAGAAAAGCATGGAAGAGAAGCTGGCGGCTGAACTCTTGGATGCCGCAAACAACCGTGGAGGAGCCATCAAGAAGAGGGAAGACGTCCACAAGATGGCCGAGGCCAACAAGGCCTTTGCTCATTATCGGTGGTGAAAGGCAGAAATTTTTTAATTGGCCAATCCATTGAATTTAGAGAGAACTCGCAACATCGGCATCATGGCTCACATCGACGCGGGGAAGACCACTACCAGCGAACGGATCCTTTATTTTACCGGGGTCTCGTATAAGATGGGGGAAGTGCACCAAGGCACCGCGGTGATGGATTGGATGGAGCAGGAGCAGGAACGGGGGATCACGATAACATCTGCAGCCACGACCTGTTTCTGGAAGGACCATCGCATCAACCTGATTGATACGCCCGGCCATGTAGATTTCACGATCGAAGTGGAACGGAGCCTGCGGGTGTTGGACGGAGCTGTTGCCGTCTTCTGCGCGGTTGGGGGGGTCGAGCCGCAGAGCGAGACGGTCTGGAGGCAGGCGGATCGCTATGACATCCCCAGGATCGCCTTCGTCAACAAGATGGACCGGGTGGGGGCCGATCTTCTCCGAGTGGTGAAGATGATCCGGGAGCGTTTAGGCGCCCGTCCTCTACTCTTGCAGCTTCCAGTTGGCCAGGAGGATGATTTTCGGGGGGTGATTGACCTCCTGCGCATGAAAGCCATCCTGTATGACGAAAGCACTCTGGGATCTCAGTTTCATGAGGAGGATGTCCCCGAGCCTCTCGCTGGAATCGCCCACTCCCACCGGGAAGAGATTTTTGAAACCCTGGCGGACATCGACGATGCTTTCATGGAAAAGTACCTGACCGGTCAGCCCGTCTCCATAACAGAAGTACAGGCCCTGATCCGCAAAGGGACTCTGGCTGCAAAGATCGTTCCCGTGCTATGCGGGTCGGCCTTCAAGAACAAAGGGGTTCAGCGCCTTTTGGATGCGGTGGTAGATTATCTGCCCTCTCCTCTGGATGTTCCGCCGGTTAGGGGAGTCCATCCCCAAAGCGGCACAGAAGAGGAGCGCTCCCCAAGCAACGGGTCTCCCTTTTCGGCCCTGGCCTTCAAGATTATGTCCGACCCCTACGTCGGGCAGTTGACCTTTCTCCGAGTGTACTCGGGGACGGTGACTTCGGGCTCTTCGATCTATAATTCGAACAAACAAAAACGGGAACGGATCGGACGCCTGTTGAAAATGCATGCCAACAAACGGGAAGAAATCAAGACGGCGGCAGCCGGAGATATTCTGGCGGCAGCGGGGCTGAAAGGCACCACGACGGGGGATACCCTCTGCGATGAAGCTCAGCCGCTGGTCTTGGAGCCGATGAATTTTCCGGATCCCGTCATATCCATGGCCATCGAGTCGAAAGCCAAAGGAGACCAGGAAAAGCTGGATCAAGGGTTGCAAAAAATTGCCATGGAGGACCCTTCGTTTCGTAGATACGTGGATGCAGAGACCGGACAATGCATCATCTCCGGAATGGGCGAACTGCATCTGGAGATCATTGTCGAACGCCTGACGCGGGAGTATGGCGTTCCGGTCAGCGTGGGCAAGCCCATGGTGGCCTATCGAGAAACCATTACCCAGGGGGCTCGCTCGGAAGGAAAATTCATCCGTCAATCTGGCGGAAGGGGTCAGTACGGGCATGTGGTTTTAGAGGTTGAACCGTTACCCCCTGGAAAGAAGTTTCAGTTCGTGGATGGGATCAAAGGGGGAAGGATTCCTCGAGAATACATTCCGGCCGTGGAGAGAGGGGTACGGGAAGCCGCGGAGAACGGCGTTTTGGCCGGATACCCGGTCGTGGATGTCAAGGTGACTTTGATAGACGGGTCCTACCATGAAGTGGACTCATCCGACCTAGCCTTCAAGATCGCCGGTTCGATGGGGTTTAAGGAAGGGGTGAAGCAGGCCCATCCAGTTCTCCTGGAGCCGATCATGGCTGTGGAAGTCATCGTCCCGGAGGACTTTATCGGCGAAGTGAGTGGCAACCTTTCTTCCCGAAGGGGCAAAATCACCAATCTGGAGGCGCGGAACGGGGTACGGGTAATTGAAGCGAAAGTGCCTCTGGCGGAGATGTTCGGGTATGCCACCCAGCTTCGTTCGAGTACCCAGGGCCGGGCCACCTATACCATGCAATTTTCCCATTATGAGCGCGTGCCAGCGGCGGTTGCGCAAGAGGCGGTCGCTAAAGCTCACCCGAATTAGGATGGGCAAACCCGAGAGTGAGGGACGAAGGAGGGGGTATGTCGAAGCGGAGGTTTGAGCGGACGAAGCCGCATGTGAATGTGGGGACGATAGGGCATATAGATCATGGGAAGACGACGTTGACGAGTGCGATTACGAGGTGTTTGGCGGTGAAGGGTTTGGCGGAGTATGTGTCGTTTGATCAGATTGACAAGGCGCCGGAGGAGAAGGAGCGGGGGATAACGATTGCGACGGCGCATGTGGAGTATGAGACGGTCAAGAGGCATTATGCGCATGTGGATTGTCCTGGGCATGCGGATTATATAAAGAATATGATTACGGGTGCGGCGCAGATGGATGGGGCGATATTGGTGGTGGGGGCGGATGATGGGCCGATGCCGCAGACGCGGGAGCATATTTTGTTGGCGCGGCAGGTGGGGGTGCCGTATATTGTGGTTTATTTGAACAAGGTGGACATGGTGGATGATCCGGAGTTGATAGAGTTGGTGGAGTTGGAGTTGAGGGAGTTGTTGAGTAAGTATGAGTTTCCTGGGGAGGAGATACCGATTATACGGGGGAGTGCGTTGAAGGCGATGCAGCATGGGTGTGGGGATGAGAGGTGTGAGAGTTGTGGGTCGATATTTGAGTTGATGAGGGCGGTGGATGAGTATATACCGGAGCCGAGGCGGGATGTGGACAAGCCGTTTTTGATGCCGATAGAGGATGTGTTTTCGATATCGGGGCGTGGGACGGTGGTTACGGGGCGGGTGGAGCGTGGGGTGGTGAAGGTAGGGGATGAGGTGGAGGTAGTGGGGATACGGCCGACGTTTAGGACGGTTTGTACTGGGGTGGAGATGTTTCGGAAGATATTGGATCAGGGGCAGGCGGGGGACAATATTGGTGTGCTTTTGAGGGGGACGAAGCGGGATGAGGTGGAGCGGGGGCAGGTGGTGGCGAGGCCTGGGAGTATAACGCCGCACACGCGGTTTCGGGGTTCGGTGTATGTGTTGACGAAGGAGGAGGGGGGTCGGCACACGCCGTTTTTCAATGGGTATCGGCCGCAGTTTTATTTTCGGACGACGGATGTGACGGGGGTGGTGACGTTGCCGTCTGGGGTGGAGATGGTGATGCCTGGGGACAGTGTGAATTTTGAGGTGCAGTTGATCATGCCGATAGCGATGGAGAAGGAGTTGCGGTTTGCGATTCGGGAGGGGGGACGGACGGTCGGTGCCGGGGTCATCTCCGAAATCATCGAATAGCCCTGCAGCCTGCCTCTCCGATCCATGGCGGGGGTGGGGTCAGGAAGAAGCCTGGACGGTATAATCCATAAGAGATGAGAGATGAAGAATGGTGATCAATAGTCAAAAGATACGGATTCGGCTGAAAGCATACGATCACAGGCTGCTCGATCAATCCACCAAGGAGATCGTGGATACGGCCAAACGAACGGGCGCGCGGGTGGCCGGGCCCATCCCCCTGCCCACGACGATCAACAAATTCTGCGTGCTCCGGTCTCCACACGTAGACAAGAAATCCCGGGAGCAGTTCGAGATGCGCACGCACAAACGCCTCCTGGATATTCTCGAGCCTACCCAGCAGACCATCGATGCCTTGATGAAGCTCGACTTGGCCGCCGGGGTGGACGTGGAAATAAAATTATAAGAAGCTTTCAGCGGTCAGCGGTCCGCTTTCAGCGAAGGAAAAGGAAATAAGAAATTCTGCTGAGTGCCGATGGCTGAACGCTGAACGCTATTGTAAAGGTTTTCGCCATGTTAAAGGGCATTATCGGGAAAAAGTTGGGAATGACTCAGATCTTCCATGAGGATGGAGGGGTGGTGCCAGTGACGGTGGTGGAGGCGGGTCCTTGCACGGTGGTTCAAGTGAAAACTCCATCGAGAGAAGGATACGCAGCCCTGCAGCTGGGTTTTGAAGAGCGGGATAAGAAACGGACCAAGAAACCTCTGCTGGGTCACTTCGAAAAAGCCCAGGTAGCCAGCTTTCGCCATCTCCGAGAATTCCGGGTTCAAGATCCCAGCCCCTTCAAGGTGGGCCAGGTGATCACCGTCGAAGAATTCAAGGCTGGCGATCTCGTGGATGTGATCGGGATATCCAAGGGCAAAGGGTTCATGGGCGTGGTCAAGCGTTGGGGATTCCGCGGCGGCCGGGCCACCCACGGCTCCATGTTTCACCGGGCTCCGGGGTCTATCGGAGCGAGTTCCTATCCTTCGCGGGTCTGGCCGGGGCAGAAAATGGGGGGACATACTGGAGACCGGCGGGTCACCTTACAGAACCTCGAGGTAGTGGATGTCCGCCCGCGGCAGAATTTGCTCCTGATTAAAGGAGCAGTTCCAGGAGGCTCGCGGGGCCTTCTGCTAATCCAAGAGGCGACGAAAAAGCAATCCAAGGCCGCGGGGTGAGTCCCGGGCATGGAGTGAATATGGCCAAGGTTGAGATTATCGACATCCGTCGGCAAAAAGTTTCTGAGATGGAGGTAGACGATCGTCTTCTGAATGAGCCGGAGAGGCCATCTCTGATCTATGACGTTGTGCGTATGCAACTTGCCTCCCGGCGCAGGGGAACCGCATCCACCAAGGAACGTTCTTTCGTCAGCGGCGGAGGGCGGAAACCATGGAGACAGAAAGGAACGGGAAGAGCCCGGGCAGGTTCCATCCGTTCTCCCCTTTGGAGGGGAGGGGGAACGATCTTTGGGCCGCATCCCCGGGATTACTCCTATCGCCTGCCTCAAAAGGTGCGTCAGGCTGCCCTGCGGTCCGCCCTGTCCTTAAAATATCGGGAAAGGAAATTGCTGGTTCTGGACCGGTTCGACCTGGAAGAGGTCAAGACCCAAAAATTCTGGGCCATCCTGAAGGCTCTGGAGATTTCCAGTGCCCTGATCGTCATCGACGGGCCGGATCAAATCTTAGAGAAGTCCGCCCGCAATGTTCCCCGGGTCCGGGTCATGAAATGCGAAGGATTGAATGTCTATGACATCCTGAGGTATGAACACTTGGTTTTTTTGCGTTCAAGCCTGGAAAGGATGGAAAGGAACTTGCGAGCATGAAGAAGGATGCGCATCAGATCATCAAAAGACCGCTAATCACCGAGAAGAGCACGCGGCTGAAGGAGGAGGGAAACCAGATTGCCTTCGTCGTGGATCCTGCGGCCGGCAAGGTTGAGATCCGCCAGGCGATAGAAAAGTTGTTCAAGGTGAAGGTCCTTCGCGTGCATACGATGAATTTGTCGGGGAAGCGCAAGCGGATGGGGCGGTATATGGGCTGGAAGTCCGATTGGAAGAAGGCCATTGTCACCCTGCGTCAAGGGGATCGAATCGAGTTTTTTGAAGGGGTGTGAGGGGAGAGGGAAAGGTTTTTGAAATGGGCATCAAGAATTACAGGCCGACATCGCCGGGAAGACGGTTCTTTACGGCTTCCGATTTTTCAGAAATCACCCGGGACGAGCCGGCGAGAAGCCTGCTCCGTCCCCTGAAGAAGACGGGGGGACGAAATTGTTACGGAAGAATCACCAGCCGGTACCTTGGCGGCGGGCACAAGCGTGGCTACCGGGTTATCGATTTCAAACGGGAGAAGATGGACATCCCTGCCCGGGTGGCTTCCGTCGAGTATGACCCTAACCGCTCCGCGCGCATCGCCCTGCTTCATTACGCTGACGGAGAAAAACGCTACATTCTGGCACCCCTCGACTTAGAGGTGGGCGAGATGATTGTATGCGGGGAGCGGGTGGATATCAAGCCCGGAAATTGCCTTCCTTTAAAGCACATCCCCTTGGGGACGTTAATCCATAACGTCGAGCTCAAACGGGGCAAGGGGGCCCAGATGATTCGCAGCGCTGGGTCCTATGGGCAGTTGATGGCGAAAGAGGGGAGATATGCTCACATTAAGCTCCCATCCGGGGAAGTCCGCTTGGTGCATGTGGATTGCTACGCTACGGTGGGCCAGGTGGGGAACCTGGACCACGAGAATATTTCATTGGGGAAGGCTGGCCGCAGCCGCTGGCTGGGACGGAATCCGAGGGTGCGGGGCGTGGCCATGAACCCGGTAGATCATCCCCTGGGCGGGGGGGAGGGTAAGAGCTCGGGCGGTCGGCACCCGGTCACTCCTTGGGGAGTGCCGACCAAAGGATATAAAACGCGACGAAACAAGTCGACAAACAAATTCATCATTAAGCGGCGGAAATAGCCGTACCCGAGGGGGAAGAAAAGGGAGTAGAAGGTGGCACGTTCGATTCGCAAGGGTCCTTATGTGGACCCGAAATTGATGGAAAAAGTAGAAGAAGCCACCCGGTCACAGAGCCGGAAGGTGATCAAGACTTGGTCACGGCGGTCGACCATCGTCCCGTCCATGATCGGGCACACATTCGCGGTCCATAATGGGAAGAAATTTATCCCGGTCTTTGTAACCGAGAATATGGTCGGGCAAAAGTTGGGAGAGTTTTCCCCCACGCGCACCTTCTTCAGTCATTCAGGGGACCGGAAAACGAAATTGAAGGCGGCAAAGCCAGCGTGAAGGAGGGATCATGGAAGCGCAAGCCGTGGCCAAATATCTTCGTCTCTCACCGAGAAAGGCGAGGTTGAGTGCCGACCTCATCCGGGGGAAGAAGGTTGAGGAAGCGCTGAACATCCTCTCTCACACCCCCAAAGGAGCCGCCAAGTTGGTCTCCAAAGTCCTCCGTTCGGCCTTGGCCAACGCCACCCAGAACCGGAGCATCGATGTGGACACACTCTTCGTCAAAACGATTTACGTTAACCAAGGGCCAACCCTAAAACGGTTTCGGGCGAGGCCCATGGGCCGGGCAGGAAGAATTCGGAAGCGGACCAGCCACATCACGGTGGTTCTCAGCGAGCGGTAAGACTATTTCCCGCCGGGCAAACAGTCTGAGCAGATTCAGATCAGGAAGGGGGTTAAAAGTTGGGTCAGAAGGTTAATCCTGTGGGGTTGCGTTTGGGGATCGTAAAAACCTGGGATTCCCGATGGTATGCCGAGAGGGAGTATTCCAAATTTCTTCAGGAAGACATCCTCATTCGCCGCTATATTAAGGAAAAACTTTATCACGCCGGGGTTTCGAAAGTGGAGATTGAGCGAACGGCCAACCGAGCCAAGATCACCATCCGGGCAGCCCGCCCCGGAATCATCATCGGTCAGAAAGGCGCCGAGATCGATAAGCTGCAGAAGGAGCTTCAGAGACGGACCCAGCGCGAGATTTCCATTAACATCCAGGAGGTACGGCGGGTGGAGGCCGATGCCCAACTGGTCGCCCAGAACGTGGCTTTACAGCTTGAGCGGCGGGTGGCCTTCCGGCGGGCGATGAAGAAGAGCGTCACGGCCTCCATGAAATTTGGAGCGCAAGGGATTAAGATTGCCTGCGCCGGGCGGTTGGGGGGCGCTGAAATTGCCCGGTCAGAATGGTACCGGGAGGGCCGGGTTCCGCTGCATACGCTGCGCGCCGATATCGATTATGGTTTTGCCGAAGCCAGGACCACCTATGGAGCCATCGGCATTAAGGTGTGGATTTACAAAGGGGAAGTGCTGCCGGCCGTTGCCCGGGGGCGGAAAGAAAAAACACAGTGAGGGTTCAATCGAGATATGCTGGCACCGAAAAAAGTAAAATACCGCAAGCAGCAAAAAGGAAGACGCAGAGGAATTGCTGCCCGGGGGAGTAGTTTAAACTTCGGGGATTATGCTCTGCAAGCCGATGAATGTGGCTGGTTAACCACCCGGCAAATTGAGGCCGCCCGTGTGGCCATGACCCGCTACATCAAGCGCGGCGGCAAAATTTGGATTCGCATATTCCCGGACAAACCCATCACAAAAAAACCGGCGGAGACGAGGATGGGCAAAGGCAAGGGAGCACCAGAAGATTGGGTAGCGGTGATTAAACCCGGAAGGATCCTCTACGAAATGGAAGGGGTAACCCGGGAGACCGCCCACCAGGCCTTCCGCCTAGCCTCCCATAAGCTGCCCATCGCCACGAAATTTATCGCCCGGGAGGGATCTGTTGAAAGCACGAGAACTTAAGGACCTGAGCGAAGCGGAACTGCGCCAAAAAGAGAAAGATATTACCGAAGAGCTATTTAATCTGAAATTTCAGCATACCACCGGACAACTGGAGAACACCGAACGGTTGCCCCAGGTGCGTAAAGATTTGGCCCGGGTGAAGACTCTTCTTCGGGAAAAACTTGGCCCAGGCAAAGGCCGATGAAGGAAAAGGAATGAAGCCCAGAGGGATTCGCAAGACGATGGTGGGAATGGTGATCAGTGATCGGATGGACAAGACCGTTGTGGTTTTGGTCGAGCGATTGGTCAAACATCCATTATACAAAAAGTACATCCGGAGGAGAGCCAGGTATAAGGCGCACGACGAGAAAAATTCCTGCCACGTCGGGGATCGAGTCCTCCTCATGGAAACCCGGCCGTTGAGCCGGGAAAAGCGCTGGCGCGTGCGAGAGGTTTTGGAGCGAGCTCATTGAAAAAGCCCATCCGTCTTCAGGACATCCGAAGCCAGAAGATGAAGTAAGTTTATTGATCAGGATATCGTCATGATCCAAATGCAGACAATGCTCGAAGTTGCGGATAATTCAGGGGCCAAGAAGCTCTCCTGCATTAAAGTTTTGGGGGGGACGAGGCGGAGGTATGCCAGTTTGGGGGATGTCATCATCGTGTCCGTTAAAGAAGCCATTCCCAACTCCAAGGTGAAGAAGGGTGAGGTAATGCGGGCGGTGATTGTGCGTACCGTGAAGGAAGTTCGCCGGGTGGACGGCAGCTATATCAAGTTCGACGACAATTCCGCCGTTTTAATCAACCCCCAGAACGACCCAGTGGGGACGCGTATTTTCGGGCCGGTGGCCCGGGAACTGCGGGCAAAGAAATTTATGAAAATCATTTCCCTGGCTCCAGAAGTGCTTTGAGTCAGGCGGTGGGGGGAATGAGGTTTGGCGATGGAATTAGTCCGATTCCATGTACGGAAGAACGACCTGGTCAAGGTCATCGCCGGCAAGGAGAAGGGAAAGACCGGGAAGGTTCTAAAAGTTCTTCCCAAAAAGAACCGGGTGGTAGTGGAGAAAGTCAACTTTATCAAACGCCACTCCCGGCCAGGGGGCAGGACTCGCCAGGGGGGAATTATCGAAAAGGAAGCCCCCATTCATGTTTCCAATGTTCTTCTCCTGTGCTCCAAATGCAACCAGGGGGTACGGATGGGGAAACGGGTCTTAGAGGATGGGAAGAAGGCATTGGTGTGCAAGAAGTGTGGCGAGCAGAACGAAAGGAAGTAGGGGTCTGAGCAACGATGGCGAGATTAAAAGAGATTTACCTCAAAGAAGTCATTCCCCCATTGATGAAAACGTTCGGATACAAGAATGTCATGCAGGTGCCCCGGCTGGAGAAGATCACGCTCAACATGGGGATGGGCGAAGCGGTCCAGAACATCAAAATTCTCGATTCCGCAGTGGAGGAATTGGCGATCATCTCCGGACAGAAGGCCGTCGTTACGAAAGCCAAGCGCTCCATTGCGGCCTTCAAGCTCCGGGAAGGCATGCCCATCGGCTGCATGGTGACCCTCCGCCGGGAGCGGATGTATGAGTTTTTCGACAAATTGGTGAATATTGCCCTTCCCCGGGTGAGAGATTTTCGCGGGGTCTCGGGGAAAGCCTTCGACGGCCGGGGAAACTATGCCCTGGGGATTCGGGAACAGATTATCTTCCCGGAGATCAATTTTGACAAAATTGATAAGATTAAAGGATTGAACATTTCCATCGTCACCACGGCCAAGAGCGATGAAGAAGGGAAGGAGTTGCTCCGCCTTCTGGGGATGCCTTTTCGCAATTAATATGATTTTCTTAAACCTCAGAGGAAAATAGATTTTGGCGTTTGGCATGGAAGAAATGGAAAAAAGAAGTTTTGATATTTTTTGCCCATTCCCAAGAGACAGGATATTTCGGCGAAGGTGTGGGCAAAATTTCCTTTAGCATTTTTTGAAGAAAGGACAGACTGTGGCGCGGACCGCCTTGATTGTGAAATCCAAACGAAAACCCAAGTTCAGCGCGAGAGAATACCATCGCTGCCCGGTGTGCGGGCGGGCGCGAGGGTATTACCGGAAGTTTGATCTCTGCCGGATCTGCTTTCGCAAATTGGCCTCCCAGGGAGAAATTCCCGGGGTCATCAAGTCCAGTTGGTAGAGGAGCGCCGTCCGGGAGAAAAGAGGAGAGAAGAGATGGGGATGACCGATCCCTTGGCAGACATGCTGGTCCGTCTGCGGAACGCCAACAAGGCGAAACATGAGAAGGTGGACATTCCGGCGTCAAATTTTAAGGTCCATGTCGCCCGGATCCTCAAAGACGAGGGGTACATCAAAAACTACAAGATGATCAAGGATGGGAAACAAGGAATCCTGAGGGTCTATCTGAAATACGAAGGAGAGACCAAAAAGCAAGTCATCAGCGGGCTGAAGTTGATCAGCCGTCCAGGTCTGCGCAGGTATGTGAAAAAGGCCGAGATCCCGCCGGTGCTACGAGGTCTCGGGCTTTCCATTCTCTCCACTTCCAGGGGGATCCTCACGGACAAGGAAGCAAGAAAGCTGAACGTAGGCGGCGAACTGCTCTGTTCGGTCTGGTGATCTTATAAGGGGAAAGACCATGTCACGAATCGGAAAAATGCCCATCCCCCTCCCCCAAGGAGTGAAAGTCTTTTTGGACCTGCCCTTTGTCAGGGTTTCCGGCCCCAGAGGGGACCTTAGCCTGAAGGTGGACGGGGGACTGGACTTCACGGTGGAGAAAGACAGGATATTGGTTCATCGACCTGAAGACCCCAAGCGGGGAAAAGCTCTCCAAGGCCTCATCCGTACCCTGATTGCGAATATGGTGAAAGGGGTGAGCCAAGGATTCGAACGAGTGCTGGAGATCAATGGGGTAGGCTACCGGGCGGAAATACAGGGAAATTCACTGAATTTTAGCCTGGGGTATTCTCATCCCATTCGGTTTTCCCTTCCGGATGGGGTCAAGGCAGAAGTGGAGCGGCAAACCCGGATTACGCTCCGGGGGACAGACAAACATCTGCTTGGCCTGACGGCTGCAAAAATTCGCAGCCTGCGGCCCCCGGAACCTTACGGGGGCAAGGGCATCAAATATGCAGAAGAAGTCATCCGCCGCAAAGCGGGCAAGACCGCTGTGGGATAAAAAATTAGGGGACAGAGATTTTCGCAGGATAAACAGATAAAAAATGTCTTTTACATCCCGAAAATCTGCATTGATCCGCGTCCCATAGAAGGGGAAGCAAGCGTGTTGCGAAAAGAAAAAGAAGAGGCTCGGAGAAGGAGGAAAAAACGGGTCAGTGCCAAAGTATCGGGTACCCCGGAACGCCCGAGGGTGTGCATTTTTAAAAGCGCCCGCCATATTTATGCCCAAGTGATCGACGACTCCCGGGGGCACACGTTAGCAGCCGCCTCCACGCAGAGCCCAGAAATGCGTTCCTCGGAACGGAGCCAGGGGAAGATGGAAATGGCCAGGCGCGTGGGGGCTCTCATTGCCGAGAAGGCGCTGTCCCGGCAGATCCAGCGGGTCGTTTTCGATCGCAATGGGTTTCTCTACCATGGCCGGGTGAAGGCCTTGGCCGAGGCAGCCCGTGAGAAGGGATTGGAGTTTTAAAGAGCGGTCCGCCACTCGCTTTCGAACTTATCCAATATCTGGGGACCGCGGATTGACAAACGCTGAACGCTTTACAATGGAAAGGAGGTTCATTGGCGCAGAAGAATCCAGAAGAGCCGGAGCTTGTCGACCGCGTGGTTCACATAAACCGCGTTGCCAAGGTGGTGAAAGGCGGGAGGAGGTTCAGCTTCAGCGCCCTTGTGGTTGTCGGCAACGGGAAAGGGGTTGTAGGATTTGGCTTGGGGAAAGCGAACGAGGTTCCGGAGGCGATCCGCAAAGGGATCGACCAGGCCAAAAAGAGCTTGATTGAAGTTTCCCTCGCCCGCGGAAGTATCCCTTATGAGGTCGTCGGGCGGTTTGGGGCTGCCAAAGTCCTGCTAAAACCTGCTTCCGAGGGGACGGGCGTCATTGCCGGGGGAGCCGTGCGAGCTGTCGTGGAGTCGGCAGGGATCGGGAATATTCTGACCAAGTGCCTCGGTTCCCGCAACCCGCACAATGTGATCAAAGCTACCCTGGAAGGTTTGAGACAACTGAAGACGGTGGCCGATGTTGCAACCAAGCGGGGGAAGATGGTGGGAGAAATTCTTTAGGCGGGTCTACTGCAGAATGAGCTTGCCCCGAGAGGAAGGGCTTGCAGAAATTCCTTATACTGAGAGGATTGCCAGGACAGAGGACAGAAGATGGAGTTGAATGAATTACGGCCCCCCGAAGGGGCGAGGAAAAAGAAAAAACGGATTGGTCGGGGGGAGGGCTCGGGACACGGAGGGACTTCTACCCATGGGCATAAAGGCTATAAGGCCCGTTCGGGCGGGAACACCCGCCCAGGGTTCGAAGGCGGGCAGATGCCTTTGCAGCGCCGTCTTCCAAAGCGCGGGTTCAGGAATCCTTTCCGTAAGGAGTTTGCCATCATCAATATAAAGGACCTGGCCCGTTTCCCTGCAGGGGCCGTGGTGGATGTAGCGGGGTTGAAGGCCGCAGGCCTCGTGAAGGCTGTTCGAAGTGGTGTGAAAGTGTTAGCCCAGGGGTCCATCGCCCATCCTCTGATCGTGCGCGTGCACCGGTACAGCCTTGCGGCCATAAGCAAGATTGAAGCCGCCGGGGGCAAAGCGGAGGTCATTTAAGCTTGTTCCAGGGGTTCCAGAATATTCCAAAAATTCCTGAGCTGAAGCGACGGGTCACGATTACGCTTTTGCTGCTGGCTGTCTACCGCATCGGCGTGCATGTCCCCACACCGGGCATTGACACGGCTGCTCTGATGGCCTTTTTTGCTCAAGCCAAGGGGACACTGTTCAGCTTCATCGATATGTTTTCCGGGGGGGCCTTCGAGCGACTCTCCGTCTTCGCCCTGGGAATTATGCCCTACATTAGCTCCTCGATCATCCTCCAGCTTCTGACGGTGGTGGTTCCCCACCTGGAGCGTCTTTCCAAGGAGGGAGAGGCGGGAAGGAAAAAGATTACTCAGTACACCCGTTATGGAACGGTGCTCCTCAGCCTCATCCAGGGGTTTGGTATCAGCGTCGGCTTAGAGCGGATGACCGGGCCAGCAGGGGAGATGGTGGTCTTGGACCCGGGATGGTCCTTTCGCCTGATGACCATGATTACCTTGACTGCGGGTACGGCATTCATCATGTGGCTGGGAGAGCAGATTACCGAGCGGGGCATTGGCAATGGAATCTCCCTGATCATTTTCGCGGGGATCGTGGCCCGGATGCCGACAGCCATCAGCAATACGGCCCGCTTGATCCGCACCGGGGAGATGGGCATCCTTGTCACTCTTCTCCTGATCGTTCTGATGGTGGTCGTGGTGGGGGTAATCATCTACGTGGAACGGGGGCAGCGCCGGATTCCAGTGCAATATGCCAAGCGCATCGTCGGTCGGCGGATGTACGGGGGGCAGAGTACCCATCTGCCCTTGAAGGTAAACACGGCCGGAGTCATCCCCCCGATCTTTGCTTCCTCGATCATCATGTTTCCGGCAACCATTGCCAATTTCTTGGAACACCCCTGGATGAAGTCAGTCGCTACCCAACTGGCGCCGGGGTCCTTATTGTATGAACTAATCTATGTAGGTTTCATCTTTTTCTTCTGCTACTTTTACACGGCCGTCACTTTCAACCCCACAGACGTGGCCGACAATATGAGGAAATACGGTGGGTATATACCCGGAATCCGGCCGGGGAAGAAGACGGCAGAATTTGTCGACCGCGTCCTGACGCGTATTACCTTCAGCGGAGCTGTTTATGTCTCCGCCGTCTGCGTTCTGCCTTCCGTCCTGATCGGGAAGTTCAATGTTCCCTTCTATTTCGGGGGGACGGCTCTATTAATTGTCGTAGGGGTGGCCCTGGATACGGTGGGACAAATTGAATCGCACATGTTGATGCGCCATTACGAAGGGTTTATGAAGAAGGGGCGGATTAAGGGGAGAAGGTGAGCAGAGGGGGATTCGGGCCGGATCTTCTCCCGGTGGACGAGAGGATTGTTCTCAAATCTTCGCAAGAGATTGAGAAGATGCGCCGGAGCAATTTGATCGTGGCGGAGATCCTGGAAGAGATAAAACAAGTCGCCAAACCCGGCGTGACCACCCAGAAACTGAATGAGTTTGCTGAAACGCTACTGGCCGAGCGCAAAGCCCGGTCGGCCTTCAAAGGGTACATGGGATACCCGAGCGCTCTTTGTACCTCAATCAATGAGGAAGTGGTCCATGGCATCCCTTCCGGGCGTGTCCTCAGAGAAGGAGACATTCTGAGCCTGGATTTCGGGGCTATCTACGAGGACTATTATGGCGACGCGGCCGTCACCTTAGCCATTGGGCGCATCTCCCCGGAGGCCGAGCGTTTGTTGCGCGTTGCCGAAGAAGCCCTTTACCTGGCCATCGATCAGACCCGGGAAGGAAACCGCCTCTCCGATATCTCGGCGGCCATTCAGAGGCATGTGGAATCCAACGGCTTCTCCGTAGTACGGGATTTTGTGGGGCACGGGATCGGGCAGCATTTGCATGAGAAACCGCAGGTCCCGAATTTTGGAGTACCCGGGCGGGGAATTCGTCTCAAGACCGGAATGACCCTGGCCATCGAGCCGATGATCAATGCCGGTGGCTTCGAGGTAAAGATCTTGGAGGACGGGTGGACGGCGGTGACAAAGGATCGGAGCCTGTCGGCTCATTTTGAGCATTCGGTGGCGGTGACGGAGAATGGGCCCGCCGTTCTAAGCAAGCTTTGAAGCCTGGAAAGGACTTTCCCACCAGGGGGAGTTCTTTCTTTCGGGGAAGATTGAAAGATGCCCAAGGAAGATGCCATCCAGGTTGAAGGGAGGGTCATCGAGACTCTTCCCAATGCCATGTTCCGTGTGGAATTGGAGAACGAGCATCGCGTGCTGGCGCACATCTCCGGTAAGATGCGCATGCACTTCATCAAAATTTTGCCCGGGGACAAAGTGACCGTGGAGCTTTCCCCTTATGACCTCACCCGGGGGCGGATCATCTACCGGGCGAAATAAGGTATGGTTTCCCAAGGAACCCAGGGGAAGCTATCCCCTTGCCCCATGGGCATCTTCGAGGTCCCCGCAGAAGGGGAGGAGAGATGAAAGTTAGAGCTTCGGTTCGACGGATTTGTGATAAATGCAAAATCGTCAAGCGTAAAGGGGTCGTGCGGGTGATCTGTCAAAACACCCGCCATAAACAAAGGCAGGGATAGAAGGGAAGGGAAAAGGAGGTCGAGGTGGCACGCATCGCCGGGATAGATCTTCCGAGAAATAAGTGTGTGGAGGTGGCCCTCACCTACATCCATGGCATCGGACGGAGCACGGCGCGCAGGATTTTGGAACGAGCCCGGGTTGATTTCTTTCGCAAAACCGATCAGTTGACCGATGCAGAGGTGGCCAAGATTCGCGAGGCCATCGATCAAAGCAACCTGAAGATCGAAGGGGACCTGCGTCGGGAAGTTTCCATGAACATCAAACGGCTGATGGATTTGGGGTCCTATCGGGGCCTGCGCCATCGGCGCTCGTTGCCCGTCCGGGGCCAACGTACCCACACCAACGCCCGCACTCGCAAAGGCCCGAGGCGCCAGATGGGCGGAAAGAAGAAATAAAGGAGGAAGAATGCCGGCAGGAAAGGGTCCAGGGGCGAAGAAGAAGGAACGGCGGAATGTCCAGAACGGAGTCGCCCATATTCAATCTACCTTTAATAATACCATTGTGACCATCACCGATGTGAGTGGCAATGTTATCGCCTGGGCAAGCGCGGGAAGCGTTGGATTCAAAGGCTCCCGAAAGAGCACCCCTTTTGCTGCCCAACTCGCCGCCGAGAAGGCCGCCAAAAGGGCCATGGAGCAAGGGGTGAAGAGCATCGAGGTTTACGTCAAGGGACCGGGGGCAGGGCGGGAGGCGGCACTGCGTTCCCTGCAGGCCGCAGGATTCCGGGTCGACCTGATCCGGGATGTTACGCCTATCCCCCACAACGGCTGTCGCCCGCCTAAAAGACGGCGAGTGTGAGTTCCCGGAGTTAACGGGGTTGAAAGAGGAGGATCGTTTTGGCTGGTTACAAAGAATCCGTATGCCGCTTATGCCGGCGGGAGAATTTGAAGCTCTACTTAAAAGGAGAGCGGTGTTATTCGGATAAATGCGCTTTCGAGCGTAGGAGTTACCCCCCGGGCCAACACGGTCAAGGGCGGGCAAAATTTTCCAGCTACGGCATCCAGCTACGGGAAAAACAGAAAGTCAAGCGGATGTACGGCCTGATGGAGAAGCAGTTTCACAATTTTTTTGAAAAAGCGGAAAGACAGAAGGGGATTACGGGGACTAACCTCCTGATTCTCCTGGAGAGAAGGTTGGATAATATGGTTTATCGTCTGGGGTTTGCCAACTCCCGCAGCGAGGCCCGTCAACTTGTACGCCACAATCATTTCCAGGTGAACGGTCAAAGGGTCAATATTCCTTCTTATTTGGTCAAGGCCGGGGATGTAATTGAACTGCAGGAAAAGAGCCGGAAGATTAGCAAAATCGGTGAATCCTTGGAAAGCGTGGCCCGGCGGGGGGTTCCATCCTGGCTGGAACTGGATAAGGAAAAATTCCGGGGACGGGTGCTGAGCTTGCCCTCCCGAGAAGATCTAACGATGCCGGTCAAAGAACAATTGATCGTGGAGCTCTATTCTAAATAACCCTTCGATGGTTTCGGAAGCTTCCGGGACCCAGGAGCGCCTATGTATCGAAATTGGCAAACCCTCATGAAAGCGAAGGCCTTGGAAGTAGATTCAGAAACCCTGAGTCCTGCCTACGGGCGTTTTCATGTGGAGCCTCTGGAACGCGGGTTTGGCATCACCATCGGCAACTCCCTGCGTCGCATCCTTCTCTCTTCCCTGCAGGGAGCGGCCATCACTGCGGTGCGCATCAAGGGCGTTCTGCACGAGTTTTCCACCATTCCCGGCGTGCGGGAGGACGTCACGGATATCATTCTGAACCTCAAAGAAATACTGGTTAAGCTTCATACAGATGGCCCAGAAACCTTGCGCCTGAAGGCCACCAAGCCAGGGGTGATCAGGGCCCGGGACATGCAGCCCAACCCCAATGTACAAATCTTAAACCCGGACCACCCATTAGCCACGCTCTCTGAGGATGGCGAGCTGGAAATGGAGATGGTCGTCAAGTGGGGAAGGGGATATGTCCCGGCGGAAAGGAACCGGGAGGAGGGGCAGCCAATCGGGACCATTCCCATCGATGCCCTTTTTTCTCCGATCCGCAAGGTAAACTACAGCGTAACGTATGCCCGGGTTGGCCAGATTACGGATTTTGACCGCCTGACTCTGGAGGTCTGGACGAACGGGAGCCTGAGCCCGGCGGACGCCATTGGCTACGCCGCCAAGATTCTCAAGGAGCAGATCAACGTCTTCATCAATTTTGATGAAGGGGAAGCTGTTCCCAAACCACAGAGCGTCGAAGAAGCCTCCCGGATCAACGAGAACCTTTTCAAGAGCGTGGATGAGTTGGAGCTATCCGTGCGTTCAGCCAACTGTCTGAAGAATGCGGACATTCGCTACATCGGCGATCTGGTCCAGAAGACCGAGGCCGATATGCTGAAGACCAAAAACTTCGGGAGGAAATCTTTGAATGAGATCAAAGAAATCCTCGCGGAGATGGGCTTGAGTTTGGGGATGAAGTTGGAGGACTGGCCCCCCGCAGAGCTGCAGCATTCGAGAAAGGAAACGTAGAGAAGGAACGGGACGATGCGCCATCAAATTGCTGGAAGAAAGTTAGGGCGGACGACAAGCCACCGCTGGGCCATGCTGCGGAACTTGGTAACTTCTCTGTTGGAGCATGAGAAGGTAAAAACGACGGATTCGAAAGCAAAAGAACTCCGGCCCCTGGCAGATAAAATGATCAGCCTGAGCAAGCGGGGAGACCTGCACGCCCGCCGCCAGGTTTTGGCCGTGGTTCGTAACCCCCAGGTCGTCCGGAAGCTCTTTGAGACATTGTCTGGGCGCTTCCGCTCCCGCAATGGAGGATATACCCGAATTGTTAAATTGGGTAACCGGCCGGGAGACGGCGCCCCGGTTTCTATCGTGGAGCTGGTTGCCGAGGGCAAAGAGACCAAGGCGTTGAAAAAGCGCAAAGCCGGGAAAAGGCGAGACCGGGGGAAAGGTGGTCTCCGGCCTACGACACCCGGGGAAGTGGCTCCCAAGCCGTGAGAAAGAAGTAAGGGAGGAAAAGGGCGAGGCCTCGGTCTTGCCCTTTTTTTATGGGCGGTGGTTGAGTTTCGGAATGTGACCTTTGGGTATCCTTCGCCGAAGTCTTCCCCGAAGCCCGTTTTTGCAGGGCTGAATCTCTTCATTCCTCGGGGACGTTACGTGGCCCTGATGGGCCCGAATGGTTCTGGGAAGAGTACCCTGGGGAAAATGGTCAAGGGGCTCCTGAGGCCTTCTTCCGGACAGGTTTTCATCGGGGGTCGGGCTCTAAAACCAGGAGAACTCTCATCCCGCGTAGGGTATGTCTTCTCCAATCCAGAAAACCAGATCGTCTCAGCGGTGGTGGAAGAGGATGTGGCTTTTGGGCTGGAAAACATAGGGATGGACCCGTCGACCATGGCTCTGCGCGTGGAGGAAAGCCTTCGTTTGGTGGAGATGGAGGAATATCGCCATCACCCCCCCCACGTCCTCTCCGGCGGGCAACAGCAGAAAGTTGTCTTGGCGGGCATCCTGGCAATGGGGAGCGAAGTGCTAGTCCTTGATGAACCCACCTCGATGTTGGACCTGCAGGACCGGAAGGAGATGCTCAACCTTTTCAGCAAAGTTCAGGAGGAGGGGAAGAGGACACTCTTGCATATTACCCATTCCTTTGAAGAAGCTCTGACAGCCCAGGATTTGCTCTATCTCGACGGTGGCCGGATCCTTTTTTACGGTTCCCTGGAAGAATTCTTTGCTGCCGATGGTCTGGAAGACCTTTCCGCAGTGGAGATTCCCCCGCTTTTGCGGCTGATCAGGGGATTGCGTACCCTGGGGCATCCCATCCCTTTTGACATCCGCACGCTGGAAGGATTGGAGAAATTCCTTCTCCAACGATGCCCAGCCTTCTTGCCCGAATCTTCTTGACATGCCTTCTGGGGCCAGAATATAATTTTTTCTGTTCAGAAATCATTTTATTACAGGGAAGAAAGGGCATCGACGGGCCCTTTTTCTTTCGGGCCTTTGGTTCCATTTCTTCATTTTTGATTCACTCGGCCCTTCCCCCCCGGGGGGAATTTGCTCTGCAGCGAAAGTTGTATTCCAGCGGGAAGGGAGGTTTGGGATTTTTGGGAAGCCGACGATTTTCAACCGTCTCGAGGAAAGGAGGAAGGGGATGCCTGAACAAAGGGTTGGCGAAGTGATCAAGTTTTTCTCCAAGGCCAGCGTGGCGGCAATCAAGGTCACTGAGGGAGTCATCCGGGTTGGGGATCGAATCAAGATCAAAGGTCACACCACCGATTTTGAGGACCAGGTTCAGTCTATCCAGATCGATAACCAGCCCGTGGAGAAGGCCGAAGTGGGCCAGTTGATCGGAATTAAAGTGAAGGATCGCGTGCGCGAAAAGGATGCCGTCTATAGAGTCACGGAATGAGAGGGGCCCATTCCAACAACCATCGTTTCAGTCGAAAGGCTGACCCATATCTATCACGGCGGGACGCCCCTGGAGAAGAAGGCGATCGAAGACATTTCCCTACAGGTCGAGGAAGGGGAATGTGTCGGTATCGTCGGGGAAACCGGTTCGGGTAAGACGACCCTGGTGCAGCATTTCAACGGGCTGCTGAGACCTTCTTCCGGACGGATATACGTCGAAGGGCAGGACCTTGGCCGTGCAGGAATCTCTCTGTCTGGACTGCGGCGACGGGTAGGACTTGTTTTTCAGTATCCGGAGCATCAGCTTTTTGAAGAGACGGTATTCGCTGACATTTCTTTTGTCTTGCGCCAGCGCAAGACCTTTTCTTCCGAAGAGATTGAGCACAGGGTAAAAAAAGCCTGCGCCTCCGTGGGCTTGGACTGCGGCCAGTTTCGGCAGCGGTCTCCCTTTGACCTGAGCGGGGGAGAAAAGCGCCGGGTGGCTCTGGCCGGCGTTCTGGCCCAGGAGCCGCGATTGCTTATCCTCGACGAGCCCACCGTGGGATTGGATAGCCCGGGCAAGCGCGAAATCTTGCAGAAGATTGGTCAGCTTAACCGCTCGGGCAAGACCGTGGTCATCGTCTCTCACGCCGTTGAGGACCTTCTCTCCATTGTCGATCGGCTGATCGTCCTGGAGAGAGGAAGGATCTTAACCACTGGCCCTCCGCAGGAGGTCTTCTCTTTTCTTCTGCGCGCCGGGAGGTCGGAGTTCCTGATCCCCCCAATCCCCAAGCTGTGGCGTGACCTCAGGGCTCGGGGATGGGATATTCCGGAGGCTATCTACCGGGTGGAAGAAGCATTGCCTCTCCTCGACCGATTTTTAAGAAAGGGCGCCAGCGCAGAAGGCGGGGTCGGAGTGCTCGGAAATTGAGGGTCAGCCCTCGGTATTGATGCTTCAGGTCTTTTGGTTGGGAGGTCGGCCGGGAATTTCGCCGAGTGAAGACCCTGCTCTTCCGACGGACCGGCAAAACCTTCATTCTAATGTTTTTTCCACCCCGTCTGATTCCTTGGGTATGACAGCCTTCCCTGAAGCCAGCGGCCAGGAGGATTTGAAAAAAAGCTAAGAGAAAGAAGGGGCCATGGAGATTAGAGTCCTGGGTTGTTATGGAGGAGAACTTCCAGGGTTCCGACATTGTAGCTTTGCCGTGGATGGGAAACTGCTGTTAGACGCCGGGGCAGTAACGTCGGTCCTCCCTCTTCCGGAACAGCGCCGGATCACCAATATCTTGGTTACCCACACCCATTTGGATCATATCAAAGGGATCCCTTTTCTGGCAGCCAATTTAGTGGGCGAGGGCTGCCGTCAGCCCGTCAACATCATCAGTATCGGCGGGGTCATCGAAGGGCTCAAATTCCATCTCTTCAACGATGCCTTGTGGCCGGATTTCACGGTTCTACCAACCGTGGATTCGCCGGTTCTTAGGTTTGTCAGCATTGATCCCGGGGTCGATGTCCGGGTGGGGGATTTCACTGTACGGGCCGTTGCCGTGAATCATACGGTCCAGGCCGTGGGCTACTTCTTGCACCGGGGCCAAAGCACCATTCTTTACACCGGGGACACGGGTCCAACCGAGCGCATCTGGGAAGAGGCCAACAGGCTGAGAGATCTGAAGGCGGTCTTGGTAGAGGCTTCCTATCCCAATGGCCTGAAGGCCGTTGCCGAAAGCAGCGGCCATATGACTCCCAGAACGGTGAAACGGGAGTTAAAGAAACTGCGCAGGAAAGACATTCCCATCCTGCTCTTCCACATGAAACCCCAGTATTTGAGCGTGCTCAGAAAAGAGGTCCAGAGCCTTGGCCACGGGAAAATCTCTTTTCTGCAGCAAGGAGAACGCTACCGGTTTTAGTACTTGAATAAAAACCGGCATGGAAGGGATTGGCTCAGCCAAGCTGGGGAGGATTCTTATCTTCCATTATCGGCCCGGGGGGCTGGCCAAATCCGTGGCCTTGGCCAACATTGAAAAGCCAGAAGAATAAAGTACAGAAAATGAAACAGGGCCCAGAAGGAAAAAAAAGAAGGTACCGGGAGACTCTGGCCTACCTTTTCGGTTTGCAGAGATTTGGGATCAAACTTGGCCTGGCCAATATCACGGCCCTGCTTAAGCGTCTGGGTGATCCCCATAACCGGTTGCCGGCGGTTCACATCGCCGGGTCTAATGGGAAAGGGTCGACTGCGGCCTTTTTGGCTTCTTTGCTCCGCCGGGCCGGATACCGAGTTGGCCTCTACTCCTCTCCCCATCTGGTGGATTTCAGCGAAAGAATCCAGGTGGATGGATCCCCCATCTCGACCGAGAGAGTGGTCCATTGGACGGCCACAATTCGGGAGGCAGTGGAGAAAATGGAAAAAGAAGGGAAACTCTGGCCAGGCTCTGCCCTGCAATCCCTTCCCAAAGACTTTGACCCGCGGAAGGCGACGGTCACTTTTTTTGAGTTCACGACTGCCATGGCCTTCCTCCACTTTCGAGAAATGAAAGTGGATATAGCCGTGCTGGAGACGGGAATGGGGGGAAGGCTGGATGCCACGAATGTCATTGACCCCCTCCTCTGCCTGATCACTTCCATCTCGCCGGAACATCAGCAGTATTTGGGTAATTCCCTGTTAAAGATCGCCCGGGAGAAAGCAGGCATCATAAAACCTAACCGGCCTCTCTTGACGTCGGCCTCCCAGTCCAGAGTGGAGTCTCTTTTGCGCGAGAAGTGCCAGGAGCTAAATGCTGCTTTCTATGTCCTGGGTAAGGATTTTTCGGGCAAGGAATTGGATCCTCAGGTCATGGATTTCCAGGGCCGTTCTCACCGGTGGGAGGAACTCCGCCTGGGGCTGGCCGGGAGCCACCAAGTAGTCAATGCCTCCCTGGCATTGGCGGCCATGGAGGTCTTGATGGAGTCTGGCTATCCTGCCGAGGAAAGGCAATTACGCCAGGGGCTGGTTGCGGTGAGGTGGCCGGGTCGCTTAGAGCTTGTGGGGGAGCACCCCAGAATTCTCTTAGATGGAGCCCATAATCCGGGGGCCACCAAGGCACTGCGGGAGGCTTTACGTGCGGGTTTTCCCCGCCGTCGGCTGATCCTGATCCTCGGAATCATGTCAGACAAAGAGATCCGCAGGATGATGGCTGACCTGGTCCCCTTGGCCGACCGCCTGATTCTCACCCAACCGAAAATGGACCGGGCTGCTTCCTTAGAAACCTTGCGCTCCCAAGCCTCCCCTTTCCAGAAACCCATGATGGAGGTGGCGGAGGTCAGCGACGCCCTTCGGCAGGCCTTGGCCGAGGCAGGGGAGGATGACTTAATTCTGGTCACTGGCTCCCTCTTCACCGTAGGCGAAGCTCGCGTCTATCTGACAGACGGCGGCCGACTGCATTCTTAAGCGTTCCCTCGCGGAGGGTCTCGCTGCGCCGGAGGGAAAATTCCCGGGCAGAGGAAAGGTTGGCTTCCTCCAGGCCACTTTTTCACAAGGCTCAGGAAGGGAATTCAAGGGAGGCTTCATGCCTTTTTTTAGGCACATCGGAAAAGAATTATGATCGCCGTGCATCGATGGAGCCTGGTCTTTGCTATTTGTCTTTTTTCCCTCTTGTTCTTTTCCCCCGGTGCATTCTCCCAACCGTTCCTCGCTACGAAATATGAACCCGCGGGAGAGCCTGTCCACGTCCGGGCGGATCACATCACCTACGACAAGTCCGAAAATTCTTATTTGGCCGAGGGAAACGTGGAGGTGTGGCAGGGGGATCGCAAGCTCACTGCCGATCGTCTGCGTCTCAACGCTCGGAACAACGAGGCCGAGGCTACAGGGAACGTAGTCTTGGTCCAGGGGGAAGATGTCCTACGGAGCGAACGGGCGAATATCGACCTGGACACTTCTCTGGGGATTGTCTTTCAAGGAACCCTCTTCCTGAAGAAGCAGAATTTTTACATCCGGGGGGAGGAAATCGAACGGGTGGGCGAGGACACCTACCGGGTGAGGGAAGGGAGTTTCACGACCTGTGATGGGGATTGGCCAGCTTGGCGCTTCACGGGTAGAGAAGCCCTGGTGACGCTGGAGGAATATGCTTCCATTCGGGGGGCTACCTTTGAAATAAAAAATCTTCCCCTATTTTATTCCCCCTATTTGGTGGTTCCTGTGAAAACCCAGCGCCAGTCGGGTTTGCTGATCCCCCGTCTGGGCTATTCCAACACCAGCGGCTTTCAGATGAACAATGCCTACTTCTGGGCCATCTCCAGAAATATGGATGCAACTTTTTACCTGGATCTGGCTACGCGGAAGGGGGTGGGCGAAGGAGTGGAATACCGCTACATCCGCAAGAAGGAAAGCGCTGGCACGTTCTACGGCTATCATATCCGCGAGAGTGAAGCCTACCGGGGAAAATATACCGAACTCCTGGACCGCAAGCCCGACCGCTGGCAGGTGGACTTGCAGCACGAAGAATATCTCAGCGAGAATTTTTTTGCCAAGATGCGGTTGAGAGGGTTGAGCGACCGGCAGTACTTCAAGGATTACGGCCTTACCTATGCGGACCGGGCCAGCGAGCAAGCGGTTTCATTCGTCTCCTTAACCCATAATTGGGAACGGTTCAGCCTCTTTGGGGAGGGCCGCCACACTGTGGACCTGAGGCGGGACGATAAAACCACCCTGCAGTCTTACCCCAGCGTAAACTTCGCAGGGATAAGTCAGCGAATCTTCAGCAGCCCGCTCTATTACAGTTTTAACTCGACGGTAAGTAATTTCTGGAGGGAGGAGGGAACGAAAGGGCAGTTGCTGGATGTCCAGCCACGCCTGTCGCTGCCCCTGAAATGGGAAAACTACGTCGAGGTCAGGCCGGAGTTGGGTGTCCGGGAGACTTTGCTGCGTACCCAGGATGGGGCTGAAGAATCCCGCAGCCGGGCGCTATGGGATTTTCGGGTCAGGGCTGCGACAGAGTTCTTCCAGGTCTTTGAAACCGGATGGGAGAAGGTGCCCAGGCTCAAACACCTGATCCGACCCGAGGTCGCCTACACCTACATCTCAGATTATTCTTTCATCCCCGCCATCGATCGGCAGGTGTACGATTACGGGACAGCCTTCTACAAATCCAACCCCGTCACGTACAGCCTCGCCCAGAGCCTGATCGGGAAAGTCCTTGAAGGCCCTGAAAAAATCCGCTATCA
>Ga0315282_10003712_pt1 | contig 27216 bp, 25 predicted proteins | sample YL17G07_20_MG_FD_203693 | JGI IMG/M metagenome (GOLD analysis project Ga0315282, IMG submission 203693) | Sediment microbial communities from Yellowstone Lake, YNP, Wyoming, USA - YL17G07_20 | ecosystem: Environmental > Aquatic > Freshwater > Lake > Sediment | place: USA: Wyoming | collected...
CATGATCTTCCAGGAGCCGATGACCTCCCTTTCGCCTGTGCATACGGTGGGAAGTCAGATCCAGGAGGCGATTCAGCTCCACCAAGGGAGCAGTGAACAGGAAGCTCGGGAGCACACCATAGAGATGCTGAGAGCTGTGGGGATCAGCATGGCTGAAGCCCTGGTGGATGAGTATCCCCACCGGCTCTCCGGAGGCCAGCGCCAGCGAGCGATGATCGCCATGGCACTTTCGTGTAACCCTTCGCTGCTGATCGCGGATGAGCCCACCACGGCTTTGGACGTCACCGTCCAGGCCCAGATACTGGACCTGATGAAGTCCCTCCAGGAGCGGTTCCGCATGGCCATCATTATGATCACCCACAACCTGGGTGTCATTGCCGAAATGTCCGACGAGGTGGCGGTGATGTATCTGGGACAGCTGGTGGAAAGAGGGGAAGTCCGTACGATTTTCAAGCGGCCCCTCCATCCTTACACGGTAGGTCTGATGCAGTCGGTCCCTAGAATCGGCCAGTCGGAGAAGACCCGGCTTCTGCCAATCCCGGGGAGTGTCCCTGACCCGTTTTCTATACCTGAGCATTGCGCCTTCCAGCCGCGCTGTCCCGTGTTCAAGAAGATGGGCTGTACTGAGCGTGAAACGATGCCGCTCATCGAGGTGGAGAAAGGGCACTTCGTGCGGTGCAACCTGTATGAGCAGTCTCAGGGGTGAGGTGGACGTGCAGACACACGGTTTGTCAAAAAATGAGCGATCCGTTCTCGTCGAGGTGAGGCACTTGAAGAAGTACTTTCCCATCCAGCGCGGCCTCCTCCGCAAAGTGGTGGGATATGTGCGCGCCGTGGACGATGTGAGCTTTGAGATCCGCGAGGGGGAAACCCTCGGGCTCGTGGGAGAATCCGGGTGTGGAAAGACTACCACCGGAAGGGTGGTCCTGCGGGCCTATCCTCCCACGTCGGGTGAGGTGCTCTTCCGCAGAAACGGCCTTCTGGAGGATATCAGTGGACTCTTGGGAAAAGAGCTGAAGGAACTCAGGCGCTCCATGCAGGTGATTTTCCAGGATCCCTATTCATCGCTCAACCCCCGGATGACGGTGATGGACATTATCGCGGAGCCACTCAGGATTCATGGAATCGCCCAGGGCGATGAATTGAAGATGCGGGTCCGGCAGCTGCTGGAGATGGTGGGTTTGAGGGTCCAGCACATGAACCGTTACCCTTATGCTTTTTCGGGTGGTCAGCGCCAGAGGATCGGAATCGCTCGGGCCCTCGCTCTGAATCCGAAGCTCATCGTCTGCGATGAACCGGTGAGCGCCCTCGACGTTTCGATCCAGGCCCAGGTGGTCAACCTCCTGCAAGACCTACAGAAGGAGCTGAGATTGACCTACCTGTTCATTTCCCACGACCTCTCCGTTGTCGAACATATCAGCACCCGGGTTGCCGTCATGTACGTGGGAAGCCTTGTGGAGTTGGCCCCTCCGGCCGAGCTATACGCTTCGCCTCTCCACCCCTACACAGCAGCACTCCTCTCCGCAGTGCCCAGCATCGATCCCGAAGCACACACCCAGCGCATCCTCCTACAGGGAGACGTTCCCAATCCGTCTGATCCGCCTCCGGGATGCAAGTTCCACCCACGCTGTCGTTATGTGATGGACATTTGCAGGAAAGAGGTTCCTGTCTGGTTAGAGGTCAAACCCAGCCACTGGGCCGCCTGCCACTTGCACAATCGGTGACAGACGCAATACAGACCTCCTGAATGAAGTCTTTCCTCTAATCCATATGTGCTCAGGACCAGTTCAGGGATTCAGTCCACCCCCTTGGCAAAGTTGGTACAACTCGAGACCGAGGGGGGGTTGGAGGGATTTGAATTTGCCAACAAAAGAAAAGGCCGGAGAATAATCTACCGGCCTTTCGAATTCGCAAACATTTCTGTTGAGCAGTTTAATGTCTTGCTCAGGACCTGCGTATTGAGCCGCAGGTCGAACAATGGGTTGCATGGGGAAACATCCATCTCATCGACCTCACCTCCTTTTTGTTATCTGTAATTAAAGTCTAAAGGTAATCCCCTGGAATGTCAAGAAAAGATTCCAAGAGCTCCGAGAAAGTCCAGAAGTCTCAAGGTAATTCTATAGGAGTTTTTCAGATCTCTCCCTGGAAAATATCTCACCCTTTAAACTTGATTAGGGGCCTTCCCTAAAATATAATAATTTCAAGAAGGCTTTTCTTAGGCAGAATCCTGTCTCAAAGGAGGAATGATAAAATGGCAGAGTTAGGATTTATCGGTCTGGGGATCATGGGTAAACCAATGGCCAGCCATCTGGTGAAAGCGGGGCACACCGTTCATGTCTGTGACTTGGTTGAGGAATCGGTGACGTACTTATGCAGCCTTGGTGCCAAGGGATGCAGATGCTGCAACGAAGTGGCCGAGAGATCGGAGATCATTTTCATCATGGTTCCCGATACGCCCGATGTGGAGGCGGTGCTATTTGGCAAGGACGGTTTGGCACAAGGCTTAAAACCGGGTTCCATTGTCGTCGACATGAGTTCCATTTCTCCGATTGCCACCAAAGAATTCGCAAAAAGATTGTCGGCCATCGGTGTGAAGATGCTCGATGCGCCTGTCTCGGGCGGTCAGGTTGGTGCTGAAAATGCCACCCTTTCGATCATGGTAGGGGGTCCACTGGATGTGTTCGAAAGAGTCAAGCCTTACTTTGAGCTGATGGGTAAGAACATCGTCCATATTGGTGGCCACGGCGATGGGCAGACCTGTAAGGTGGCCAACCAGATTGTGGTTGCTCTGACTATTGAGGCGGTTGCTGAGGCTCTTCTTTTCTCGGCTAAGGCGGGGGCAGATCCAGCGAAGGTCAGGGCAGCCCTACTCGGAGGGTTTGCCCAGAGCCGTATTTTAGAATTGCATGGGGAAAGAATGATTCAACGGACCTTCAATCCTGGCTTTCGTATCCGCCTGCATCAAAAGGATTTAAACTTGGCCTTGCAGGCAGCCCGAAGTATGGGGTTGAGCTTGCCGAATACTGCCACGGCTCAGGAACTCTTCAATGCAGTAGCTGCACAAGGAGGGAGTGATTTAGACCATTCTGCAATGGTTCTTGCTCTCGAAAAATTGGCGAATTGCACCGTTCGTGGATAGTAACTTGTAAGGCTTAGATTGATTAGCCAAGAAGAATTAAGATCGTTCCTGTTTGATTCCGATCGTATGAAAGGGAGGCCTTTATGAAGCTAAAAGGCTATACCGGAAAGATTCTGCACCTCGATCTCACTCATTCCAAAGCGTCCATCGAGAATCTGAATGAGGAGTGGGCCAACCAATTTATCGGTGGAACTAGAATAATCTTTTGACTTTCAGACATTGATTTTTATAAATTAGTGTTCCGCTGCTCAGCGTTTTGACGGAAAAAGGGGAAAAGAGGAGATGACGAAGTTAGGGTTGAGGCGCAATTGTTCAAAGCCTTTTGGAGAACGAAATAGATGAAAGATTTGAAGAGGGAAAAATTTCGATTTTACAAGATTTTAATGGTCCCTAGCCTCTTCTTCATTTTCACCATGGCCTTGCAAGAAAGTCCGTTTGCTCAGAGAAGGCCCCCAGCGTTAAAAACCCAACCGAAGTTAGAAACCCGCCAAAAACTGATCGTTGCTCAAGAAATAGGTCCTCTTACCATGGATGCTCACCATGTGATCGATTCTGCAACTGCATCGATCATTGAACATATGGTGGAACCCCTTCTTGAGCTCACACCGAAGGGGGAGATCGCGCCGAAACTGGCAGAAAAATGGGAGGTCTCCGCAGATGCCACAGAGTTTACGTTAAGGTTGAAAAAAGGGATAAAATTTCATGATGGTCAGCACTTTAATGCAGAGGCTGTAAAGGCGAACTTTGATCGCCGACTCGACTTCAAGGCCGCTACCAAATTATATTTCTTGGTCGCCCAGATTGCATCGGTCACGGTCGCTAACGAATATACCGTGAAGATTAAGACGAAAGTGCCTTTTGCTCCTTTGTTGAGCAATCTGACCTATCCCACCAATGGCATTCAAAGTCCGGCAGCATTGAAGAGATCTTGGGATAAACCTCTCATCATGCCCATCGGAACTGGACCCTTTATCTTTAAGGAATGGGCACCAGGCAATAGGTTAGTCATGGTCCGAAACGACAACTATTGGGGGACTAACCCCACTGTCTCAGAAGTGACCTTTCGGGTGATCCCGGACGATGCCTCCAGGGTAGCTGCCCTTGAGAGAGGTGAGGTCCATGTGGCTGTCAAGATCCCGCCTTCGGACCTCCCCCGGCTAAAGGCAAATTCGAAAATCAGAATCATGACGTCACCAAGTGCCAGAACCATCTATATGGGCTTCAACTGTTTAAAGGAACCCTTCACGGATAAAAGGATAAGACAAGCCCTGAATTATGCGGTGAATAAGGAAGCCATTGTAGAGCATGTTCTCGATGGAGCGGGCCGTGTGTCCGATGCACCCATCAGCCCGGTCATCTCTGGTTACGCACCTATCAAAACTTATAAATACAGTATCGAAAAAGCAAAAGCCCTATTAGCCGAAGCAGGTTTCCCTGAGGGATTTGAGACGACACTCCATATTTCCTCCGGTCGATATTACAAGGACGCCTCCCTTGCAACTGCCGTAGCGGCTGATTTGTTGAAGGTAGGTATTAAAGCAGAGGTCAAGATGATGGACTGGGATACTTACATTCCATTTATCCTCAGAGACCAAGAAGAAGCTGAACATCGGCTTTACGTTTTAGGCTGGAGCACCTTGACGGGCGATGCTGATTATGGACTTTATCCTCTTTTCTATTCCGGCGAATGGCCGAGGAAGGGAACGAACGCTTCTTTCTTCAACAATGAGAAGCTGGATCGACTGTTAGATACGGCAAGGAGTACCGCCAATCCCAACGAAAGGAAGAAACTCTATAAGGAAGCAATGACCCTGATCGTTGAGGAGGCCCCCTGGATATTCCTCTATAGTGAGATGGAGATGACAGGGGTCAGAGCCAATGTAAAGGATATCATTGTTCAGCCAACAGAGGGGGTGATCGTCAAACAGGCAAAGATCGAATAAGAACAGTGCGTTCAAGAAGAGGCATGGAAGGGGAGGAATGGAAAAAACACTCAAATCCTCCTCCCCCCTCAAGAGGCTGTGTCGTAATGTCATTCTGAGGCATCAGCCGAAGAATCTCTGTTTTCCAACCCATTGATTCTACGAGATTCTTCACTTCGTTCAGAATGACAGACATAGCGTTTCCTCCTATTACGACACAGCCTCCAAGGGGGAGGGGATTAGTTTTGGAATTAGTAGGGTTCTTAAGTTGTTTGAGGAAAAGAATTTAATCGAAGGCGGAAATGCCAGTGAGATCTTCTCCGATAATCAAGGTGTGAATGCTCTCTGTTCCCTCCAGAGTGCTGATGGCTTCGAGATCACAGTGGTGGCGGATGACCTGATGGTCAGCCAGTATCCCGCGTGCTCCCAGGATGTCACGTGCCATCCGGGCGATCTTCATCGCCTCCCTTACATTTGAGAAGGTAGCCTTCTTGATGTTTTTCTGAGCGAGTCGCCATCCCAGATGGATTCGAACCAAAATCGGGTTCAGAGAGTCCGAAGCATCCGATCGCCTCTCCACGAGCCATCTTCGGCAGCCATCTCTTCTTCTGTTCTTCAGATCCAAAGGTAAAGATGGGATACATGACCAAAGAATTCTGAACGGAGACCATAGCCCTCAGGCCGCTATCACACCGGCCCAATTCCTGGCAGATTAACCCGTAGATGATATGACTCATCCTCTGACAGCCGTATCCATCCACGTGGAGACCGAAGAGGCCCATCTCTGCCATTCGGCGAATGAGGTCCATAGGGAAGGTCCCCTTGTCGAAATGGTCAGCAATGAGAGGCATGCATTCCTCATCCACAAACTTTCGGATCCTATCTCTGTAAAGCCTCTCTGCTTCTGTCAGAAGAGATTCAATCCGGAAATAATCGATCATCGCGTTTTATACCTTTAGTGTAGAAAAGAACCCAAAATTATTTCCTCCCCCCTTGTGGGGGAGGATTAAGGTGGGGGGAGCAATCCTTATTCACCCCCACCCTCACCCTCCCCCATCAAGGGGGAGGGAATTAGTTTGGAAATTCTCTTGCCTCATGGATGGTCCGTGCAGATAAAGCAAACCGCTATAAGAACCCTTTCTTTGATCAAGACCGTTTCAATTCTTCGAGGCTCGCTTTGGAGGCATTATACATAAATGCGATATCCGCGGAATAGGCCAGAACCGTCATCCCCTTTGTTCGCCACTTTCTGATGGACTCGATATTTCCGATGTGAATGCCGGAGGCCTTTTTTCTCTTCTTCGCAACTTCAACCACTTTTTCAATCGCATGGTTAATCATCTCCGAATTCAACTGATCCGGAATTCCCAGAGAGATCGAAAGATCGTTCGGACCGATCAGACCAACATCGATTCCTTCGACGCCGAGGATTGCATCGATATTTTCAATGGCTTCCTTTGTCTCAATCTGTGCCACAATCAGAGTAGCTTCATTGGCTTCTTTCATAAACTCGGCGGCCTTCACAGGTCTGTAATCGGTGTGTCCCAGCTGGCCACCAAATCCCCGCTGTCCCAACGGAGCATATTTACTGTATCGGACGATCCTTTCCGCCTGCTCTTTCGTGGAGGTCATGGGAACCATGATTCCGTCTGCCCCTGCATCGAGAACTCTTGAAATGAAGTATGTTTCCAGATGAGGAACTCTGATGATCGTAGCAATCCCGACGGACTTAGCCCCCCGGATCAGATCGGCTACGGTCTCCATAGAATAGTTTCCATGTTCCATATCAATGAAGGCAAAATCATAGCCCGCTGCCGCAAAGATGGCCGGTGCTCCTGGATCTCGAGCCTGCCGGATCATCATTCCATAGACACATTCCCCTGCTAATATTCTCTTTCTTAAACCTGAATAAGCCATATTATCCCCCTAAAGTCTCCAATTATGTTGTTCCCGTGCTTGCGCGCCGTAGCGCTTCAGCGCGCAGGCGTGCAAACGGGAATCCAGACGTTGTTCCTGTGAAAGCAGGGAGCCACAAAAAATGGATTCCTGCCTCCGCAGGAATGACTCGGAGGGAAGCCTCTCTGCGCCTGCCTGCCGGCGGGCAGGGGTTCCCAGATCGGGCGGCCACACCTGCCTGCCGGTAGGCAGGGTGGGCCGCCCCTACGAAATCTTATTCGCTATGCGCTATGCTCTATCCCCTATGCGTTATCTAAGGAGTCCCATGTTCTTCAAAATTTCTTTCAGTTCTTCTTTGGCTTCCGGTTTAATTCCTCCTACCGGTGGAATTCCAATTCCGGCGTCGATGCCGATCAGATTGAGTGCTTCCTTAATTACGACTGGAAAAGTGCCCAGATCAAAGGCCAAGCGAAGCGGAGCCAATCGGAATTGAGCCTCGAGGGATCGCTTCAAGTCTCCGGCCTGAAAGGCTTCATAAATTTCGACGATCACTTTGGGAGCCACATTGGCTGTGGCTGCGATGGCCCCTTTTCCTCCGTAACAGAGGGTTCCATAGATGAGCGTGTCCCGCCCTGCCAGCACGGAAAACTTCTCATCGGTTCGTCGAATGTATTCTGCTGTCAAGGTTAGATCTCCGGAGGAATCCTTGATGCCAACAATGTTTTCTATCTTAGAGGCACGAACCACAAAGTTCGCTGAGATGCTCACCCCCGTCCGTCCGGGGTTATTATAAAGAAGTACTGGGAGCCGTGTCGCATGAGCAATGGCGCTATAGAATTCGAAAAGCTCGGTCTCGTTGGGATGGATGAAGAAAGGCGTTAACACTGAAACGGCATTGGCGCCAGCTGCTTCAGCCATCTTTGTCAAGGCAATAGCCTCACGGGTCGTGATCGCCCCAGTCCCTGCATAAACGGGCACTCTTCCTCTGGTCTCGTCGACAACAAGTTCAATGACCCGCTTCTTCTCCTCAAAGGTGAGGGCATAAAATTCTCCCTGGCTCCCAACTGGGAAGAGGCCGTGTACTCCTCCTTCGATCAGGTAGTTAGTCAGTTTTCGAAGAGCCTCCACATTGATCTTCCCATCTCTGGTTACCGGAGTCACCATGGCAGGAATGATCCCTTTCGGTTGAAAATTCATCTTTACCTCCCTTATATTTTAGTGAAACGATCAATGGAATACTCATATCAGAATGGATCCGCCATCGACAAAGACCGTTTGACCCGTGATAAAGTCAGAGGCTTTTGAGGCTAATAGGATAGCCATCCCCACATAATCCTTCGGGTCTCCCAATCGTCCGAGAGGAATGGACCGAATTCTTTCTTTGAGATCTTCAGGATGGTCTTCAAAATACTTCTTATTGAGATCGGTCATCGTGGGTGCGGGGGCAATCGCATTGACATTGATACCATAAGAAGCCCATTCGAGAGCCATCACTTTTGTGAGCTGAGATACCCCTGCTTTCGTGATTGCGTAGACACCCCGAAGAGGCTGAAGCACCTGTGAGATATTTGAGGAGATACTAATGATCTTCCCTTGTCTTCGTTTGATCATTTCGCGGCCAACAATTTGCGAACAGAGAAAGACTCCGCGGAGATTGACATCCATCATCGAATTCCATTCCTCGTCGGTTACCTCTTCAATAGGCTTTCTTAAGATGATCCCAGCACAGTTGACCAGAATATCGATATGACCAAAATCCTTCAAGGTCTGAGAAACCAACGTCTCAACCGAATCTCTTTTGCTTACATCGACTGGAATCGATTTAGCCTTGAACCCGTGGGCTTCAATTTTCTTGGCCGCCTCCTCCCCCTGTTCGACGACGATGTCTGCGATGACGTTGACTGCTCCAGCAGAGGCAAGGCCTTCCGAAATGGCAAATCCGATCCCTCTGCTCCCGCCCGTCACGATAGCCACTTTCCCGGAGAGATCAAAAAGTTCCAAAGACCCCACTGCTTCAAATCCTCCTTCCTCTAAATTATATTCCGAGTCTCGAAAGTGTCTCTTTCTTTGGAATGCCTTCTTTTGACCATCCTCGGAGATCATAGTATTCGTTCAGCATCCCCTCCAGATCCTCTTCCTTAATCGCTTCACCTGCACTTCCTCCCTCCGGGAGCCGATCTGAAAATCGAACGGGGAGTACATCCAGATCCCGATTCACGCCCTCTCTCACATTGAAGAGGCGACCCAGATTAAAAATCCTTTCCCCCACTGTTAAGAATTCCTCCAATGAGATATCCCATCCAGTGACGAAACGAAGGGCTGAGACAAGACGCTGTGGCCTCAATGGCCTTGGTGGTGCCATGGGGAATTTGCAGACAGGGAGCGCATCAGACAGAATCCCCCAGAGTTCCTGGGTCTTTTTTACAATGAGCGGTTTCCCTTGAAATTCTTTTCTTCCTATCGGTTTCACAAATCCCAAATCGGTAAGGGCATTCTCCCTTTCGAAGCATTCATCGTGCATGGCCGATTCATGATCTGCGCCTTTTATGGCGGTCGCATAGGCAAGACCCATTCCCTTCTTCCCCCTGGGATCATGCATTGGGATCTCAAGCCCTTTTGTATGCATGGCCCATCCCGGAGAACCCTTCCCAATCTTCTCAGAGGCTCTTCTAACTCCTTCGGCCAATAGATCTCCTATTCCCTCTCTCAAGGCGATCATTCGAACCAATTTTAGAATGTGTTCTGGATCTCCCCATTTTAGATCAAATCCGATATCCCTTTCACTAAGAATACCCTTCTCTCTGCACTCCATCGCAAAGGCAATCGTGACCCCCGTCGAGATCGTATCCAATCCATAAAGGTTGCAAAGTTCATTTGCCTTAGCAATGACGAAAGGATCTCCGAGGAGAAGCGTAGGGCCCAGTGCTGCCACGGATTCAAACTGAGGACCCCCATATTCTGGCAACACGGCATAAGGGCCTTCGGCTTTCACAACCCTTCTACATCCGATAGGACATCCTGGACAAGTTCTCTTTCCTGCATAGATGGTGTTGAGCATGGCATCGCCATCGATCTGCTCAATCTTTTCAAAGGTCGTTCTCTGAAAGTTCTTCGTGGGAAGAATCCCCTTAAGATTGCTTGGGCCGGTCGTGTTCCAGGTTCCATATTTCGACAGGGTATCGCAGGAGCCGTCGTGCTGAATGTCATGAAACACCTCTTGTATCAGTTTTTTCATCCCCTCGGCGTCAGCAATAGGAGTTTCTTTTTCCCCCTTTATCATAATGGCCTTCAGATTTTTCGATCCCATCACAGCACCTGTTCCCAACCGACCTGCAAAAAATTGAACGTCTCCTGAAATACAGGCATATTTGACCAGGTGTTCACCTGCTGTTCCGATTGATAGGATGTTCACTCCCTTTTCGTTCCCTTGAGAGAGGATGGATTGTACTTCTCCCGTGGTTTTCCCCCAAAGGTCGCCAGCATCTTTGATCTTCACAGATCCGTCAATCATCTCGATATACACAGGTCTGCTGGCTTTTCCTTTGATGACGAGCCCGTCATAACCACAAGATTTTAAAGTCCGCCCGAATGTCCCTCGAAGGTCTGAATCACCAATAAGCCCTGTCAGCGGAGATTTGGTCACTACGGAAATGCCTGTACTGCCCAAGAAATTCACCGAAGAAAGGGGACCGGAGGAAAAAATGAGATGGTTTTCAGGGGAAAGGGGACCAATCTGAGGGGCTAAACGGTCACAGAGCAACTTGATCCCAAATCCAACTCCCCCAATGTACTTCCGCCCAAGAGATTCTTCGAACGTTTCAGGCAAGCATTTCCCTTCCGTCAGATCGATGACCAGCATCTCTCCTTGATATCCATACATTTTCAGTACCTCATTTTCGTGATTGATTTTTTTCTTGACAAAGGTGATGGAAATCTTCACAATAAGGGTCAAGTGGTATGACCGATATCATGATGAATCCTTTCGATATTGTCAAGCGGTTTCTTATTGAGACATAACGCCCTTTTCTATATATTTGATTCGTCTTGGAGTAAGTTCCTATCAATCACAGGAGGTGGATCATGATGCAACATGGGGGAAAGTATGTCGGTATTGTATTTGTGGTTTTCCTTGCAACATGGGGGCTTGTGCTGAGCGGAGCCCCGGGTCCGGCCTCGGCCCAGCAGCCCATCACCCTCTCGATCATCGACAACGGCGGGGATCTCGCCTCCACCGGGGTCATCATCGAGAACTACAAGAAGGCCTATCCTAACAAGATGAAGGAAATCAAGATCCAGCGGGGGCCTGCCCCGGAGACACCCGCCAAGATCAAGGCGCAGCAGGACGCCGGACGGGCGGACATCAACCTGGTCCTCACCGGACAGGATGCCGGCTCTGTGCTCGCCGCCAACAAGCAGCTCATCGAGCTGTTCCCCAAGTACGACAAGATGTTCCCCAAGGATGAGCTGAATGACGCGGCGAAGGTCCTGCAGGACTCGGGGGGAGGCTCGCTCATGCCGGTCGTGGTGAACGCCGGCGGGCCGGTGTTCATCTACAACCCGAAGAAGGTGCAGAAGCCCCCGAAGACCGCCGACGAGCTGCTGGCGTGGGCCAAGGCGAACCCCAACCGGTTCCTCTACGCCCGGCCGGCGAACAGCGGCCCCGGCCGGTCCATCACCTGTGGGCTGCCGTACATCCTGAATGACAAGGTCCCCATGGATCCGGAGAAGGGCTGGGACAAGGCCTGGGCCTACATGAAGGAGCTGGGGAAGTACATGGAGTACTACCCCACCGGCACCCTCTTCACCCTCAGGGAGTTCGCCCAAGAGCAGCGGTGGATGATCGCCGGCATCATGGAATGGGACATGAAGCCCCGGGCCGAGGGCGTGATCCCGCCGGACGCCAAGATCACAATCCTGGACAATACCACCTTCATCATCGATGGCCACTACTGGGGGATCCCAAAGGGCGTGCCCCAGAACGAGGTGGACGTCATCCTGGACCTCATGAAGTTCATGCGCCGGGTCGACCAGCAAGTCCTGACCTGGAAGGCCTTCATCGGCCCGTCCATCAAGGCGGCGACCTTCGACAAGGCGCCGGCGGAAATCCGGGACCTCGTCAAGGAACACTGGCGGCCTGAGTATGATCAGATCGGCCCCGGCAAGAAGTACAAGATGGCGCCCCAACTCGACTTCAAAGAGTTGACGTACGCGATGGATCGCTGGGACCGGGAGGTCGGCGCGCAACAAATCAAGAAGCAGTAAGGTCGAGCGTATCGCTCAACAAAGGGGAAGGTCGTAACCAAGGACCTTCCCCTTTGTTGTATAGCAGCCGAGACCCTATGAAAGAGACGATTGATTCACTGCGATTCCGGATCACCAAACGATTCGGGACAAAGACCGTGTTGCAGGATTTCGGCCTGGAGGTCCGCGGCAATCAGTTCATCACCTTCCTGGGGCCCAGCGGCTGCGGCAAGTCCACGGCCCTGAACATCATCGCCGGGTTGATCCCCGCCACCGATGGCGAGGTCTGGATCGACGGGGAGCGCATCGACCACCTGCTGCCCGAGAAGCGGGGGTTCGGCATGGTCTTCCAGAACTACGCGCTCTTCCCGCACATGACCGTCTTCGCAAACATCGCCTTCGGGCTGCAACTCCAGCGCCGGCCGACGGCGGAGATCGCCGAGCGCGTCCAGCAGATGCTGGATCTCGTCCAGCTTCCCGGCTTCGAGGGGCGCTACCCGGGGCAGCTCTCCGGCGGCCAGCAGCAGCGGATCGCCATCGCCCGGGCCCTGGTCCTGCACCCGCGCCTCATGCTCCTGGACGAGCCGCTCTCGAACCTGGATGCCAAGCTGCGGATCGAAATGCGCGCCGAGATCAAGCGGCTGCACACCAGCCTGGGCCTCACCTCCATCTACGTGACCCACGACCAGACGGAGGCCCTCTCTCTCTCCGACTGGGTGGTGGTGATGAAGGATGGCATCCTCATGCAGGAGGGCCCGCCGCAGGAGATCCACGATCAGCCTGCCAGCGTTTTCGTGGCGGACTTCATGGGGTTCCGAAACTTCTTCCCAATCCAGGTTGTGGCCCTCGGGCCGGACACAGACGTGGAGGCCACGGGCAACGGGATGAAAATCCGGGGCAAGACCCGGCACACCTTCACCCCCGGCGCCTCGGTGGTGGCCGCCATCCGTCCGGATGATATCGTGGTCGGCGGGGATGCCAGGACTCCGAATGCATTCCGGGCCAAGGTGGACATCGTCGAATATTTAGGGCGGGAGGACGAGGCAATCCTGACGCTGGAGGTCGGTGGACGCCTCTGGGTGCGGACGGCCGCCCGGTTGGTCCCGGGAGAGAACGTGACGGTGGTGTTCCCGCCAGACCGGGTCATCTTCCTCCCGCCGGAGGGGTCCGGAGGGACGGCATGAGGCGCGCACGGACCGGCGAACCGAGCGAGCTGGACCTGATGGCGATCGCCTGCCTCCTCCCCTCACTCCTCTACGTCTTCGTGTTGTTCATCTACCCGTTCCTCTACGGCATCTATCTGAGCGTCCACCCGCTCAAGGTGGACGGCTTCAGTCTCGCCAACTACATTGCCTTCTTCACCGACCAGTACCAGTACAAGACCGTGGGGATTACCTTCCGGCTCGCCGTGCCCAACACCATCGTGGTGGTGGCCATCAGCCTGCTCTTCGCCTACAACATGCGTCGAGGGATCTGGCTGGAGCGGACCATCACCACGATCCTGGTCCTCCCCATCTCGCTCGGCGTGATCCTGCTGGGGCAGGGGATCCTGGGCTTCTACGGAGGGAAGGGGTGGTTCAACCAGATGCTCCTGGGCCTGGGCCTCCTGGAGGATTCGCTGGTCCTCACCCACAATTTCACCGGGGTGATGCTCTCCCTCTTCATGCAGCAGTTCCCCTTCTGCTTCCTCATGCTGCTGGGCTACATCTCGGGCATCGACCCCAGCATTGAGAATTCGGCGAGGACGCTGGGGGCGAATCCCTGGACGGTGTTCCATCGGGTCATGCTGCCTTTGATCGCCCCCGGGCTGGCCATCGCCTTTGCCCTGGTCTTCGTTATGAGCTTCGCCACGTTTCCATCGGCCATCCTGCTGGGCCAGCCGTCGGGCGCCACCCGGACGATCGCCATCGCGGCCTATACTCAGGCCTTCGAGATGTTCGACATGTCCTATGCCTCAGCCATTGCGGTGATCATGGGGATTTTCCAGTTAGCCGGGCTCCTCGTCATCATCCTGCTGCGTAAGCGGATGGTCACGGCGGCCACCATGGGGGTAGGAAAGCGGTAGATGAGGTGACGCATGCGCGGCCGAATGTGGGGACTGGCGCTGTACATGTTCGTCCTGGGGTTCATCCTGAACCTGCTGGGAATCGTGAGCCATGTTGTGGTGAGCTCTTTCGCAAAGCGGTGGTTCGGCACCCCGTTTCCGCGCTCGCTCACCACCGAGTGGTATAGCTATGCCTGGAAGGAGTTCGGCCTCGCCCAGGTCCTCGGGGTAACGATCTTCGTGTCGCTGACCGTGGTAGTCCTGGCCCTGCTCATGGGGTTCCCGGCCGCATACATCCTGGCTCGCCGCAACTTCCGGGGCAAGCCACTGCTGCTCCTGCTCTATTTCCTCCCCCTATTGATCCCCCAGATGACCTACGGCATCCCGCTCGCGACCACCATGTTCCGGTACGGGATTGGCGGGTCCGTGACCGGCGTCATTCTGGCCGTGATGGTTCCCATGGTGCCCCTGGCCATCTTCATCCTCATGCCATTTTTCGAACAGATCAGCCTGAACCTGGAATGGGGGGCGGCGATGATGGGAGCCAACCGGTTTCAGATCTTCCGTCGCATCCTCCTGCCACTTGCCCTTCCCGGGCTCCTCACGGCCGGGATCCTCATCCTCGTGAACACGGTCTCGAACTTCGAGCTGACCTTCCTCGTGTCGGGGGCCGGCTCGCAGACGCTGGTCGTGGCCCTGTTCTACAATGTCTTCGCGGGTGGGGTGCGTCCCGTCTATTCCGTGGACGCCATGGCCGTGATGTACATGACCTTGGTCATGTTTCTCCTCGTGATCGCCCTCCGCTTCGTGCGCCCTACCCAGATGGTCTTTCGTCTGGATAAACGTTAAGGCGCCGCGATGGAACCTCTGGAGAGATTTCTATCCGCTGCACGGATGAAGGAACCCGATGAAGTCCCTGTCTCCCTCCTCACCTCTGCGCGTTTCTTCTCCCGTTTTTATGGAATCAGGGTCTTCAAGTTTTTCCATGATCCCGAATTGATGCTGCAAGCCACTCTCCATACGATGAAGCGCTTCCCCGACATCATCTTCTTTCCCGGCCTCTGGGCCGATTACGGGATTGTGGTGGAACCCTCTGCTTTTGGCTCGAGGATCTACTGGCCTGAAAACTTTGTTCCCTATGTCAAAGGTCAGTTGTTCAAAGAGCCCGAGGAGATCAGGAACCTTGAACCCCCCGATCCGAAGACAGACGGACTCATGCCCTTCGTCCTTGAATCAATCCGTTATATACAAAAACATGCCCCTCAGGGGGTCAAGTATCTTTACGCCATCGCCCGGGGTCCTTTTCAAGTCGCCTCTTACCTGCGAGGTCCCACTGAATTCTTGATCGACCTGAGGGTGAGACCGGACGTTGCTCAGAAACTGATCGACGTCTGCACCGAAACAACGATCCAATGGCTCAACGTCCAATTGGAGGTGATCGATCAGCCCATTGGCATCTTCGTTCCCGATGATGTAGCTTCCTTTCTCTCTCCAGAGCTCTTTGAAAAATTCGGTCTTCCTGCTTACAAACGGATCTTCTCCGGATTCGATGGCCTTCTCAAGGTCTACCACAACGATGCAGATTCCACCCATATCCTCGATTTACTATCCCTGTGCGACTTCCATGTATTCAACTTCAGCCCGGCCACTGACATTCGGATCGTTAAGAAAGGAATCGGAAAAAAGGTCTGCCTCATGGGCAATGTAGACCCTGTCAATGTCTTACTCCGGGGGAAACCTGAAACAGTTGAAGAGGAGTGCAAAAGATGTATTCAGATCGGAGCCCCTGGTGGAGGCTTCATCCTATCTTTGGGCGGTGGCCCATCCATGGAGACACCCGAAGAGAACATAGGGGCCATGGTGAGGGCTGTAAAGAAGCATGGGAGATATCCCATGTCAGGATCGTAAAAAATGGACGATGAGATTTTGAAAAGCTTATCCCTCAAGATGGAGGCCCTGAATATCGAGGAGACCCTCGAAGGGATAAAAAGAGCTCTGAATGAGGGGATCCCTCCCTTTGAGATATTGAAAAACGGCCTCTCTCCAGGAATGGATGGAATCAGCCAAAGGTTTGAGAGAAAGGAATATTTCCTGAGCGAGCTTGCTCTCGCCGGCCATATCATGAAAAGGGCCATGGATCTTCTCGATCCCTATTTTGCATCCTCACATGAGGGCCGTCTGGGAAGATTTCTGATCGGAACCGTTAAAGGGGATCTGCACGATATCGGAAAGAACATTGTCTCCACGATGCTCACGGGTGCAGGTTTTGAAGTCTATGACCTTGGGATTGATGTGCCTGACGAGAAGTTTCTTAAGAAGGCCCTGGAGATTCAGCCAGATTTTGTTGGGATGTCATCCCTGTTAACCACCACCATGTTAAACATGAAGAGTGTGATCAAACTCTTCCAAGAGAAGGGGATCCGAGAGAAGCTCTATATTTTTGTGGGAGGTGCGGTGGTCACACAAGCCTTGGCCGATGAGATAGGGGCTGATGGTTATGCAAAGGATGCATTCGAGTGCACCCAAAAGGCAAAACATTGGATCACGACGAGAAAGAGAAATCTCTAGTCTGAATGAATCAACGGCAGGCGATTCTGAAGAAGGAAAATTTTGAAAACATCCTATCCTCATCGAAATAAATTCCGGCCCGTTATGAAGAAGAAGATTTTGGATGAGGTCTATGACCAACTCCTCTCCCTCATCAGTAATGGAAAACTGAAACCGGGCGAGAGACTCCCTCCGGAGCGAGTTTTGGCAAGGGATTTAAAGGTAAGTCGGCAATCGATCCGGGAAGCCCTAAAAAAGGCGGAGAGCAAAGGTCTGGTCAAGGTTCGGCAGGGAGAGGGAACGTTCATCCTCTCTGCGGCTTCTCATCTGATCGAATCCCCCTTCCTTACCCTGATGACCGAAGAGGTCGAGAAGATTTATGAATTTATCGAGATCCGAAAACTGATCGAGGTGTGGTGTGCAAAAAAGTCAGCGGAATTCATCACTGCAAAAGAACTAAAGAAAATGGAAAAGGCCCTTTCAGAGATGGAGAAATTGATCGATTCCAGGGAAATTTTAGGGAAACCAGATATCGATTTCCATATTGCCATTGCAGAAGCATCCCACAATACCCTGATGGTTCATATGATGACCACTATAAGACAGATATTCCTCTCCATGTTCAAGATCAGTAATTTCATCAGGCGTCCCGGGAAAAACAAAATTCTTATTAAACAACATCAGGAGATTTACGAGGCCATCAAAAATAGAAATCCCGGATTGGCTGGAAAGAAGATGGAGCGCCACCTTCTATTTGTGGAGAGCGAATGGAGGGAGGAGATGCATCGCCAACGACTCAGGAGATGATTGGGGATCATTCCTGTTTAGGTTGAACTCAAAAGCCCCTAGCCCCCACTGATAAGGGGAATGATAACAATTTCCTCTCCATCCCCGATGGGACAATCTAAAGTCTTGCACAACTTTTGAATATCGCCTTCGATATGGACCACCTGATAGGCCGGGTGGATTCTACCATCCTGATCAACTAACCTCTTCTTAAGCCCAGGGATTTGGATCTCAAGATCATCAATGATTTGATCAAGTCTTTTCTTTTCTACAAAGAAAAGTTTCTTCGAATGGGTTAAATCCTGAAAAGCGGAGAGAAATTTTACAGTGATAGCCATGCTTAAAAAAATCCCTTTTTATAAAACCAAATTCCTTAGTGTCTCCGTCGGGGATGGTGGAAACCCCTCGCCCTCAAGCCGAGGGAGGATTCAGTTTACATCAACCTCCATTAATAATTAATCCCCACTCAAATTAAAAAGGGAGGATGGGAGGGAGGGATTATCCCCTAACAATGGGCAAGGTCAACAGTCCATCGGGTATCAGGGTAACCCTTGCTTTTGGATTTCTTCTTAATTCCTGATCCAGCGCCTCCTGGAGGGTCGGAACGGACTCCAGGTAAAGTTCTTTGAGCGTCTCCACGGGAAGAGTGCAATCCGTGACGACGATTCTTGCACACTTTAGGATCCGGGCAAGGATGAGAGCTTTCTGCTCTCCTGCGGCAAAACCTTCCTCGCGGGAGATGGCGATTATGTCATCCACATCTTCGGCACGCCGCATGATTTCGCAGTAGCCCGGATGACCGCATCCGTCTTCGCAAGGTGCTGGAATGAGGATAACACCTCCTTGCCTCACCACTGGCTTTGGACCGTAGATCACCGCGTTGGCTGACCGGGTCGCCTGATAAAGATCGCGGCTCTTTGGATAGCTCACTCCACTGATAACAATCTCTGCGGCATGATCAATCTCCACCTCGTAAAGATCTCTTGCCACTTTCACCCCTTCATGAAAGGCGCTGACCGGATCTCCTGCCACCACCTTCACAACCTCCTTTTTTCCGGTCTGGACCACATTGACGATGAAATGAAGTCCAAGGGCCTGAGTGGCTTCTGTCAGAAATTTCCTGAATTCATTCCCCTCGATGATCCCAATGCGCGTCCGCTGGAGCATCCCGTAATTATGAGTGGCGCCAATTGTTTCCTCTCCAGCCACACCCACGGCAATGCTCTTGACGCCACCACTGTATCCCGCAAGAAGGTGGGTTTCGATCACTCCCGTTGAAATTCGAACATCCGCCTGTGCAACCGCCCTGTTAAATATGAGAGGGATGCCTCCCGGGGAATGGCCGAGATCGACCAGACCATCGGGGTTGTATGCATCATGATTGATGAATAGGATTTCGTTCACCACATCTCCGAATTTTTCCAGGAGCTCCTGTGGGGTGTTGGGTCGGTGGGTGCCGGTGGCAACGACTGCGGTGATATTTTTCTTCGCAATTCCGCCGGCCTCCAGTTCCTTCAGAAGGATGGGGACGATGATCTCCTCCGGTAGTCTGCGGGTGATGTCGGTGACGACCAGGGCTACCGTTTGTCCCGGTCTCACCAGATCCCGGAGCCGTGACGTCCCTATTGGGCGGTTGAGGGCTTCCTCAACCGCCCTTCTCACATCCTGAGCGGGTTTCATTTCTCTGGACGCCACCCACTGGACAGGAACGCTGTCAGGAATCTGTAAAGCGACCGTCTTCTTCCCACATGGAATCGGATATTCTTTCATCGAATTTGACGCGAACCTATTTTAAACGTGCAAAAAAAACAATATTTGATGGTCTCGCAAAAAGTCCTGATTTGTCACCCTGAGTCCGTTCGCTTCGCTCAGGATAAACTCCACGAAGGGTCATCCTGAACGGAGTGAAGGATCTGAAATACATTAATAAGAAGAGATTCTTCGCTTCGCTCAGAATGACAAAGTACTGGTTGGCTACTTTTTAAGAATTCATCATATTTCAGTTTTTCTTTTTTCTAAGGAGGCTCAGTAGGTCGGATTCTTTAGAAGATTTACTATTCGACTTTTCCCTCTCGATCTCGATCTTCAGTTCTTGTCTTTTCCATTCTTTTTCTCGAACCATATGCTTCTCAATCCACTGATCCAGGGCCTTCACATCGAAAAGAACCCGGTCTCCAATCTTGAGGTAAGGCATTTTTTTTAGCGAAGCCATACGATAGATCGTCTCGGTTGAAAGGCTTAAGTACTGACCAGCTTCTTTGGCGGTGATCAATCTTCGTAGTTCCGGTATCTTTTTCATCCGATCGTCCATGCGCTCAAAATACTTCTCAGCCAAAAGGTCAGCCAGCATATCCAAGAATTCTTTGACAGCAGGTCGAGTCTCTTCGTATCCCATTTTTCCCTCCAAAAAAGGAAAGGCCCTCGCACTTGACAGATGACCCATCAGGATCGTGTCGATTCCTGATGTTCTTTTTTCCTTTCCTCATCTTGAACCTTTCTGAGAAGGGCGATGTTTTCAGAATGGCCGGTAAACTGAGCCGTCACCTTTCCTCGAACCGGGCGGTTGAGGAGATAGAAATCGCCTACCAGGTCCAGGATCTTATGACGGACAAATTCGTCTGGAAACCTTAATTCGGTATTGACGATCTTTTCATCATCCACCAGGATGAAGTTGTGAAGCCTGCCTCCTTCTCCCATCCCCATTCGTTCGAGCATTTCCACATCTTTGAGGAATCCAAAGGTTCTTGCTGGAGCGATCTGGCTTCGAAAAGCTTCCTCGTTCTCGAGAATGAATTCGAGGGACTGCTTTCCAATGGGGGATGGGTAATCCAGGAAATAGCAAATTGAAAAGGCTTCGGCGGGCTCAATCACCAGGGATTTATTTTTATAGATAACCTCCAGCCGACGATTGATGATCAATTCATCCACCCTCTCCTCCTGCTCCTCGATCCCAGCTTCCTCCAGGACCTTGCAGAATTCGAGAGCGGACCCATCCATGATTGGAATTTCCTCGATCATCTTTATCATTAAATTAGTAATATGATAGGCATGCAGAACGGCCATGAGATGTTCTACCGTCTTGGCGATCGCCCTCCCCTTCTTCAAAGAAGTGGCAAGTTCCGTCGTCTGGACAAAATCGAGATGGGCAGGAACCACTTCATCGGAAGAGACACTTCCGAAAAGAATTCCGCTATTGGGTGGAAGAGGTTGAAACAGGAGACCCGTCTTCATTCCTGAATGGAGCCCAGTCCCGTAAAGGACGACGCTCTTTTTAATGGTTCGCTGGGGGAACAGGGAGGCCCCCTTCCCTTTCGAAGCCTCCCCGGAAAGAAAAGTCGATGGCCTCGAGGGAGTCGGGGTCCGATGGACCATTTCCTCGCCTATCTCTCTCGGGAACAAGGTCTGTTGGAGAGCATTTCCCTCCACGGGTTGAATTGTCACCAATTCCTTCTGTTGATTGAGCGCACGGTGGATGGTCTGGAGGAGAAGATCGAGGGAAAGAGGTTTTTCAATGAAATCGAAGGCACCCAGTTTCACGGCCGTCATGGCCGTTGAAATCGTGGCATGCCCTGATATCATGATCACCTGGCAATCCGGGGATATCCCTTTGAGTCTCTTGAGCACTTCCATGCCATCCATCCCCGGCATCCAGATGTCCACGAGTGCCACATCCGGCTTTTCCCGTTGAAAGATTCCAATGGCCTCTTCCCCACTTTTTGCTGAAGCGACCTGAAACCCTTCGTCTTCCAAGACCCCTGTAATCGATTGAACCACTCTCTCCTCATCATCAACGACGAGGACTTTCTTATCCAAGGGAGCCCCCTATCAACACGTCCAAACTGTCGTCAAGTTACCACAATCTGAATCTGGATACAATCCAAAAATCCTAATTCCCTGCCTGCGGCAGGCAGGCGAAACAATTCCCATCCCGTGAAAATGTCAAATGACAAAGTTCAAATGTGAAGCTTTCCGCCCAAAAGGCGACGCTTCCCGGTAATGAAATATCATTTGTATTGTGCCCCTCGACCCCGCCTGCAAGCTGGGGTTTGTCAGGGCACTTGCCGGCCAAATGAAATCCAAAGCTCAAATTTCAAAGGTTTCCTAATTTTAGAATTTGACATTGATTTGGCATTTGGGTTTTGACATTTGACATTTAAGGTTGTTAATCTGTGCCCTTTGAAGCCTGCCACTGAAATCTCAATAGATGACCTTCTATCGGCTGTAGGTGTCGAGGGCGCCCCCACGCCCCCCCAGCTTCATTGTTTCCGTTTTTCCCCCCTTACCCTCTTTGTTTGATCTCCATTTCTTCAATTTCAACTTTTAACTTTAAACTCTGAACTTTCTTTAGTAGTTCCCCGCTCCCACTCTCTCTTTCAGGAGGTGATGATCCTCCTTGGTTGAAGCGAAGATGCCGGCGTTCCCCAGCCTCACATTCCTCAAACCGACGGTTTTGATTGCACTGTAGGCCTCTATCATCTCAGAGACCTTTGGGCTCTTGTATTTTTTCATCTGATATTCTGGGAAAAAGGCCAAAAGGGTGAATGGGATATCGGAATCCACCTCAAAAAGGTGCTGGGCAACCTTCTTCAATTGCGGTGTTTCGACTAGATTAGGGATATACAGGGAAAGGACTTCGAGCACAAACCCCCTTTTGAGAATCTCTTCAGGCAATCTAAGAAGGTTCCGGTTGAAACAACCCGTCAGCCACTTATGGTCTGTCTCGTCATAGGCCTTGATATCAAGCCAAAAGGAATCGACTCCAGCTTCCTTCATGGCATCGAGGTTCTGGGGAGTGAGACCATAACCATTGGTCTCTATCAGCACCCAGAGGCTGGTCTCTGCCTTGATGAGACGAGCGCACTCCAGGTAAAACTCGGGGCAGCAGGTGAGATCTCCCCCGGTGAAGGCAACGATGTTACGTGCTGGTCCCCATCCTTGGGGACTCAGGAGAATCTCCTTCTTCTGAATGATCTTCGGGCAGAGGGATGACCGTTTCCCATGCATCACGCAAGACCCACAACAACGACAGGAATCGTGAGCGTGAAAGGCGGTCGCCCTTTCCCGGGGTTCTCGAAGGGTCACCCCTTTCTCATACTCCTTGCACGCCTTTAGAATTTCGGCAGGGGACCACCAATCTCCTTGGGCAATTTTGGTGAAGGTCCAGGAGTGACATTTCCGGCACGAGAAGCTACAACCAGATTGGTAAATGGAAAGGTAATTTTCCGGCCGGGAGAGATGAACCGAAGAAATCAATCGGAGGGGGCCGGTGTCCGTTTGCTTGAGAGTGGCCTCGCAGGCCACCACTTTTTTTCCTTCAACCTCTGTAAAGCAACTCCCCTGTGGGTATCCCTGCTTAATTAGATTGCATTTCATTTGTTTTAAATTTTATCACATGCCATCTCTTCCTTGCAAGAGAGGAGGAGGGTATGGTATACAAAGTTATAAGTTAAAGGTTAAAACCTTCAAAATACCTGCTTGCGGCAAGGAAATATGAAGTCAGAGGGATTGGATGACTAAACAGATTGAAGAGGTGGCTCAATGGATATTAGACGCCAAGCGTGTCGTCGTTTTTACAGGGGCAGGCCTCAGCACCGAGTCAGGGATTCCAGACTTCCGCAGTCCCGGAGGAGTCTGGGATCGATACAATCCCGAGGACTTCTACTTTCAGAACTTTCTTGCCAGTGAAGCTTCCCGTGAAAAATACTGGCAGATGGCAACCGAGATGTATGAACCCATAAAAAAAGCCCCACCCAATGCTGCCCACCTCGCCATTGGCGAGATGGAGAGGCTGGGTAAGCTTGACTGTGTCATTACTCAGAATATCGATGGCCTTCACTTCAAGGCCGGAAACTCGGAAGGAAAGGTGATCCAGCTTCATGGAACGGCCATGTATGTCACCTGTCTGGACTGCGGAAAGAGATATGACCGCGATGAGATCCAGGAACGATTAAAAAAAGGAGTGAAGGCGCCTTATTGTGACGATTGCAAGGGCCCTCTCAAACCTGCGACGATCTCCTTCGGCCAATCCATGCCCGAGGCAGAAACACAGGAAGCTTATCATCGATCCTCGCTCTGTGATCTCTTCATTGTGATCGGGTCGTCCCTGGTTGTTCAACCTGCGGCTTCCATGCCTTTGGTCGCAAAAAGAAATGGTGCGAAATTGGTGATCATTAACCGCGATCCGACTCCTTATGACCATTCGGCGGATATCGTTATTCACGGCCTTGCCGGCCCAACCATGGCGAGCATTCTCGAGAAGGTTCACCCCGTTAGAAGTAAGCTTCCAAAGGGAACTCCTGGTTAATAATGCAAAATTTCTAACAGGGTAAAGGAAGAACGAGGAAAGACATCATGTTAGTCTGCATGAAATGCCACATGGAATATGAAGATGGAACCCTCTTCTGTAGTAACTGTGGGGGTGACCTCGTCACTAAAGAAGAGCCTAAGCCGGTACAACAGGATACAAAAAAAGGGGGGGGAGTGAAACCGGATGGAAAGCTTATCTGCCCCAAATGTCATCTTCTTTACGAGAAGTTGACAACCTGCATCCGATGCGGGGCACCTCTTGTCACGCAATCCGCTTTGAAGGAGATGAAAGAATCTTTACCTCCTCCTCCACCTGAAGGTAAGAAGACAGAAGCGAAAGTAGCCCCTCCATCAGAGGTCAAAAAGGAGCCCGCTCAAGTTCCGTCTCCCAAGAAACCACCGGTGGAGCCAAGAAGGGGAGAACCCAAACAACCTTATTCTGCCGATATGATGCAAGAGCCTTCTTCTATGGAGGTCGCTGAAAAGAGTCCTGAGAAAGAATCACCGGAGGGTAAGAGGGAGAAAACCCTCAAGCTTGAAAAGCGAAAAAAGAGCTTTTTCTATTCACTCCACGGGATTTTGTCTATCATCCTTCTGCTTATGGTCGCTGCTTATTTTCTCATAAACCATTTTTTCACAGGGGAACGTGTTGGCCCACGGATCCCAAGTTCCAAGAAGACCATTGAATCGCCAGAGAAGGCAGGTTCGACCATTTCCAAGGAACCTTCGCCCGCGGTACCTTCTTCTGCTCTGCCAGTTGTACTTCTTCCCCAGGAAATCCAGAAGCTGTTGGATCTATTGGAAGATATCCGGCAGGCAAACCTAAAGAAGAATATTAGCCTTCTGATGTCGTGTTATGCTTCTGATTACGAAGGCCTGGAAGAGAGGAGAAGAATAGCGCTTCAATCTTGGGAAAGGTATAACTACCTTGACCTTGATTATGTTTTGAAAGTGGAATCCGTATCAATCAATGCTGCCAAGGCGAGAGTGGAGTGGCAGATTCGATCAATTCCAATTGCAGGAGGACAACTCGAAGAAGGAAAATCGGCTCTAAATGTTTTGTTCCAGAAAGAAAAGAATAAATGGAAAATAAAAGAAGTGTCTCCGGTAAAATGAAATCTTGTTTCGGCTCCCTATCTACATAGTGCCGTTTATTTCCACCTTGACTGAACACTTTTTGTCCATTTATGAACTTTTTTAACACTTTCTTCCCTGGTTCTTTTTCCCCCCTACACGAAACCTCTTGAAATTTCAAGATAAAATTTGATCCTCAATACGGCATATAAAATGCAAAAAGTTCCTCTGTCGGCCATTTTTTACGAATCGGCCTGCTATTTGTAATTATTGAATATGATTAGATTTCTACCAACTTGAGTAACATCTTTGGGACAATCAAATGTAAAACCAAAGGAGGAACGGCGATGGCTAGGCTTTATCGTTTAAACAACCTGAGCATTATTATTATAATGTTGAGTTTGTTCATCTTTTCGTGTTCCCAACTGGGTATCCAATCGAAGAAAGAGACTCCCGAACCCTCCACCATCCCAGAATGTAAGAAGAATTACACAAAGCAAGGGATCTGGCCCTTCAGCCAAGTTTATAAGACATGGGTGAAATACAGCCCTCTTGACTATAAGAAGGGATTTGACACCGCTGTGATGGCCGTAAAAACCAGTGGCTACACAACAATCTCCACGGACCGAGATTCCGGAACAATCAATGCAGAAATCATTTCCCAAAAAGAGGACCGAAAAACTTATCCAGTCGAAATCAAACTGGTCAAAGAACAAAGTTCTGTCACCGTCCATCTCAGTTCCAGTTCCGCCAGTGGCGATTCAGGAAAAGAGTGTTTCTGTAGTTTCTATACTGAGTTTGAAAAATCGATGAAACGATCCCACCCTGCGCCGGTAGCAAAGCAGGCCTCACTTCCTCCCAAGAAATCTGTTGAACCAGTCAAAGATTCTTCTCCGCCCTCACCGCCTACTGTAGTGGAGACTCCAAAAACTTCTTCTCCACCCGCTCCACCCCCAAGAACTCTACCCAAGACCCAGGTGGCGTGGGCTACGGTCAATTTGCGAGAAGGACCGGGAATGAAATACAACGTAGTGGCAAAAGTTACGAAAGGAACTTCTCTGGCTATTCTTGAGGAAAAAGAAGGATGGTACCATGTTCGTTTGGAGAGTGGAAAAGAGGCGTGGATAAGTAAAACCGCCACCTCTGAGGGAGCCAAAGTCCAGCCAGCCTCAGGGTCATCTCCGTCTCCACCTTCATCCAAAACTCCTTCGCCAGGCGCTCAATCCCCAAAGCCAAAAAGCCCAATGTAAGGGATGCACCATGGTGATCTGCCCCAAATGCAACATCGAATATGATGCAGGGAAGAAGTTTTGCAGGAAATGTGGAAGCTTCCTTTTAACAGAAGAAGAAGCTCCTGCCGGACTTGAGGGATGGGGTCCAATCGGAGGGGTAAGAACAAAAGCGAAACTCATTTGTCCAAAGTGCCAGGCCCTTTATGAGATAGGAAACTACTGCAGAAGATGTGGCTCTCTATTGCTGCAGCGGATCATCTCCCAGGGCGAAGACGTTCGACCATTGGAAAAAAAGTCCATCAAAAAATGGTCCAACCAATGGCTGAGGCTCTCTGAAGAAAAGAAAAACTTAGAAATCTGTCTGAGCAAGTTGGAGACGCAGCGGGATAGAGTCTCCAGTAATATTCTAAATCCGATGCTCACTCGTTATCAGGATCAGCTGGAATCTTTATCATCCTTGCATCAGGAAATTGAAACGGAGCTTGGATCTGTTAGAAAGAGGGCATCTGAGGAAATCGATCTCCTGGAAAAAGAGTTGCAACCCATGCAAAAAAGGTTTGCGGAGGTCCAGTCTCTTTATCAGTTAGGTGCGATGACGAAGGCCGATTTTTCCAGAGAGAAGAGTGAAATGACGAGGGAGATAGAATCAAGAGAAAGAAGTCTAGCAAAATATCGGCGAATCATATCCATCTTACCCAGTAAGTTGGGAGGGGGAATGGTTTTCCACAGGGTGGCAGGCAATTTCCTTCGGCCCTTCCCTTTGATGATCGCCGGTGGGATCTTCATTCTCGTGGTCGCTTTAGGCTACTTCCTCTGGCAAAAACCCTCTTCCTCTGGCACACCCCTTTCTAAAGAAATTGCATCTCCCTCTGCTGGGACACCTTCTCCACAGGGTCAATCGCCTGTTTCTAAAAACGAAGAAGCCGAAAGGGTAAGGTCCCTCTTTGAGAATATTCGACAGGCAAACCTCAAGAAGAACATCGGCCTCTTTATGTCCTGTTACTCGCGCGATTTCGAGGACAAAGAAGG